>Ga0255784_10004017_pt1 | contig 11020 bp, 15 predicted proteins | sample 101ome_14_FD_179982 | JGI IMG/M metagenome (GOLD analysis project Ga0255784, IMG submission 179982) | Coastal salt marsh microbial communities from the Groves Creek Marsh, Skidaway Island, Georgia - 101403AT metaG (version 2) | ecosystem: Environmental > Aquatic > Marine > Intertidal zone >...
ATCTTGTTCTGCATCTTCTTCATCTCCTGGTTTTTGTTTCGTTTTGTTCGGTTTCGTTCCGGTTCTCAGTAGACCTGCGTGTTGAGTTCTCCATTTTCTGTCAATTCTGACACCTCATGCGGATGCTGCCGCAAGGGTGGACGCATCAGGATTCATATCATTGTCAATATCGAAGTGACGCATGCAGCGACCAAAGCGGCGCTTGATGTGCTTGGCGACGTGGGGGACCCAGCAGCCGCGGAGCGAGTTCCACTCTTGAGTTGGGCGGGAAACGCGGATAGCGTGGGCGATGGCCTTGTTGCGGTTGGGGACATCCTCGGGACGGCAGCCGCAGGGACGGTAGTAAGTGCGGTCGACGAACTTGGGGACGTCGTCTTTGCGAGCGCGGTGGCGCCCGTTGTGGTTTCGCTTTTGGTGGTTCATGATCTTCTTGTTGTATTTTGCCATCTTCCTCGTCTCCTGGTTTTGTTCGGTTTTGCTCCGGTTCTCACTTTACCTGCGTCTTGAACGAGCTTGATTCTGTCAAAATTTTCAGAATCCATATTTTCCGCCGTATTCCTTCTTGCCGCCTTTGTATCCTCTGTCTTTGTAGTACTGGTCGTTGTTGGGGTTCTTTTGATTCGATCGCTTGGCATTGTTCTTTGTACCCATGTTCTTCATCTCCAGCTTTCACTTCTGTCCGCAGTCATTACGAACACCAAAGACCATCACTTGTGGTCCATGGGCGTCGTATGATGCTTGCATTGCGGCTCTAAACGCTTCTGCAAATGTCGGTACGTTGGGTTGTTGTGCCATCTTCTTCATCTCCTGATTGTGTTGTTCCTCACTGTTCGATTTTCTCACCGTTCGGCTTCTTCTCTGGGCGCCCTCGGTGGATCCACGTGCGCTTGCTCGTTCCGAATTTCCCGACATTGGCGAGGAAATTTTGGTAATTCTGGGTCTCGGCCCACGGTTGTTTTTCGTCCATGTTCATCATCTTCTCCGGGTTGGTTAGGTTCTCGTTTTGTTCGGTTTTGCTCCGGTTCTCACTTTACCTGCGGCTTAATCGGGTTTGATTCTGTCATTTTTGTCACACCAAGGTTGCAATGTTCATGTCTTGGGATGCAGCCATTTGCTTGGCGTGATGGTGTTGTTCTCGGAAGGCCTTCCAGGAAGCCTTGTTCTTCTTGGACTTGCGTCGCTTCGGGTTCTGCTTGCTTTCTGCAATCTTGCGGTAGGTTCGTGCCATGTTTTTCATCTCCTTTTGTTCGGTTTTACTCCGGTTCTCACTTTACCTACGGCTTGATCGGGTTTGATTGTGTCAAAAATTCCACACCGAGTTCGTACGGTCATCTCTTCCTTGAGAGGAAGTTGAACCGAGCGCCTTCTGTATTGCTTGAATCAGCATCTTCCGGCCGGGGTCCTCCAGGCACACTTCGCCCAGAGACATCAATTTCTTGTCGGGTGAAATCGCCCGGTTGGTTACCACGATGATTTGGTTGAGTTTTTTGGATTCAATGCGTTCAACGAGAAACGGTTTCCTTCCAAAGCGATGAGGAAGTTGGAGTTCTTTCCCATAGACGCTGCCAAAGGATGCGTTGATCTCACCGATGAACCTTTGGCGTTGTTCTCGAGGCATCTCCCTAAGTTTTGCCAAAAGCGTTTCAGGGAGAGCATAAGCGGCTGCCGTGATAGGGTTGGTGGCAAAGAAGAGAAGGGGCTTCAATTTCGAGTTTGGTCGTTTGGAAAAACCATGCCGGACGGCGTAGTCGTTGACCGGCAGTAGTGTGTTCAAATGCCTTTCTTGCGAGCCGTGATATATTGTGATTTTTTGTCCGGGTTTGACGTTTTCTTTCAAATGCGGCGGATACATCAAGATGATTACGCTTCTTTCCTCACACAATCGCTTTGAGCGGGATAAAACTTCCAAGATGGCCATGTTCTTGTCCTCCGTCATTCATTTTTTCAAAAAATTGAGATGTATAGGTAGTATAGAAGCGCAAGTGGAACCCAAATCGGCGATAAATACACCAAGAGCAACCCAAAAGCCAGACCAATCAGCAATGTGATCAGCAGATCAAAGGTGAATTGGATCACATCGATAACTAACGAAGCGATGCCTTCGAGAAGGGCCACAACCGAGTCAACGATGAACGTAAACAAACCAACCCAGAATTCGATGAAGGCATCGATGAGAAAGAGCACCGTGTCAACCACCGCTTCCACGGCCGACACGACCACCCAAACGATGGCATCGATAACAAATTGAATCACTCCTACGACCAAACCTACAACCAATTCAACCGCGGAACGAGCGAGGGATTGAACGCCCGAAAGAATCCAATCAAGAAGAGCAGCTGCGGCGTTGACGGTCCACGAGACAACCGCTTCGACAATGAAGTATCCTCCAACGAGGATGGTCGCAACAGCGACAACACCCAACGTCAACAGCAGAAGAAACTGCAAGGCTGTACCGAGGTACTCAACCGTTTTTCGGACGAATGAGCTGGCCCTGGGAGGGCGGTTCCACGCCTCGGGGAGGTGAGGGATTTGGCGGATTTCGGGGTGGTGGGCCCGTGCATGAAGCACGTCCCTCGGTTTGACGAGCCCAGCATTTCCAGCTTGCGCCCTTCCCCGTGCACCCGGTAACTCGTTGAGATCGATGCCGCCGTCCATGTTCCTAAAACCTCACAAATACAGGGCTCTCAGCTAATCTATTTCTGTCCGTTATGACAACCATTGGAGCGCAGACTATTCTGAAACTTGCTAAGCAGCAAGCAAAAACGTCAAACGGCGCCGATTAGGATTCTTGACGAAAAAGATGCCCCATGTACATCCAGGTGGTCATCACGGGGAGTAAAAGAGTAAGAAAGGCGAAATGACCCACGTACTGATCTGGCAAAGAGGGTTCCAATTTGTTGAACAAGAGAATGCAAAGAACGAATTGGGGCAAAAACAAAAGAAAGGAAAAACCAAGAATTACCATGCCTTCCAAGAATTCCTGTTTGAATTCGAGCCACCATGCTCTTCGAAGGCGTGAACGGCGGGAAGGTCGGCCCTCCCAGAGGTGCAAAAAGTCCCCCCTCAGCCCATTCTCTTCAAGGAAATCCAAGAGGGGAAAACCTGCCCTTTGATGTCGTTGCCTGACTTTTTTTGTTGGTTTCTGATATGGCTGAGGATTTCGAACATGATTCACAGGTTTCCCTGGAAGGGCATTGAGATCAAAACCATCATCCATTCACTCATCACCACTTCATTGATTCAGCAAATTTTGGATGTGGTTGATGTAGGCACCAACTCGGACCACCGGATCGCTCCCGAGACGCTGCAGGTGGGGCAGGATGTTGCCGTGACAGACCCAATGACCTCGTTTGGTCGAAGAACCAGGGATGAACCCGTTTCCGGCGCCCTTGGCATAGGTCGCTGATGGCGGGGTTGGAAACAGGGAAACGCCGACCAGCCCGGTGATTTCATCGAAGTTCAGGACGTAGGCGTGCATGAGTTCAGAACCTGCATTGGGACAGTGAATCACGATCTCCCAAAATCCACTTTGCGTTCGGCCGTTGGACGGGAAGCGAACGAGGAACATCTTGGCCTGCCTCCGATCGGTCCACTGCTTAACGGGTTGAATGGAGGGGTATTCGATCTGCAATTCGCCCAGGCGTTCTCGTGGCACACCGCCTCCAACCACCTTTTCCACCCCAACGTAAAGAGTCGCATTTCGATGGTGAGCAGCTTGCTCGTCTGAAATCACCTTACCTTCTCCATCGTAGACATCGAACGTGGCCAATGCTGTCGGGTTGTTCTGGCGAACGGCTTCTTTCACCGTTTGATTGGGTGCAACTTCAATGCGCTTCTTTGTGCTCTGGTCCAGGGTGTTGGCAATCGTTAGTGGAATCATAGTGTTCATCATCTTCATCATCTCCTCAATTAATTCAATTCTCACGGCTTGTATGATCATCAGGCAACCAACATTGAGTGCGCCAGGGGCCTAGGTAGATTGTTTCTCCAAAATACTCGCTGACGATTTTTGACGAGATATTATTTCCCACGGAATCGTAGACGGCTAGGTGAGCAGAGGCGAAGAAAGGAGAATCAAGCGATTCCTTGACTGCTTGCAATGTTGTTTGATTGGCGGCAGCAACAATGGAAGTGGTACGGTTTTGTTCTATGAGGTTCACGACGGTCAATGGAATGGTGTTCATCTGCTTCAACTCCGTTCGGTGTGTTCTCATCTTTCCCGCATTTTCATTCGGGTTAGTTGCGTCAATTATGACAAAAACGCGGTCAGAGGTCGATACCCTCTGCGTTGTTTTCGATGCCCTCCGGACGTATGGAGAGCGTCCTACCGTAGTAGGTTGAGACCTGTGAGTTGAGACCCACCCGCCTCCGTCCGTGTCGCACCACGAGTGGCGTACCATCTCGAGGCTTCAGATGGAGACGTTCGATCATCGCACCCAAGGTTTCATTCTCAACAAATTCTGAGATGACCCAATTTGAGTCCCACAAAAGATCGAGCGTCAATGGCGAGGGCATGAGGGCTTGCCATGTGATGAGGAGTTCGGTTGCCATTCCTCGGCTACCGGCTTCGCCACCACCGAACACAATGCGGCCCTCGATGTTGTCTTCCTTGAACACATGAGCTTCCAACGCCTCGAAAAAAGCGTTGTGGTTGTACATCACGCGAACATCAAATTCCCCATCGTACAATTCCTCGATAGGCTCAGAGAGGTCGTCGGCGCCGCTAAATTTTGGTTGAATTGGAATCCGAACCTCGTTCAAGCCGTGGTTGGCTGCTTGGCGGAGGTGTGAGTCAATCTTGTGATGTTTAAGAAACAACGCCACTCTCCCCTCCAATTTTTTCCGGATGCGTGCAGAAAGACGATCATGGCAAGCCTGACGTTCCTCCTGTGCTTGGCGAACGATCTCGTTCACGTTCAAATCAACAAGCGGTGGTTTGGTGGTTTGGAAAATCATACTGCGGGCACCTCGGGAGCATGGTTCACGGTGAGAAGCACCTCACCGCAGCGACAGCGAGGGAGTGAAAATTCACTGCATGTTTGCGCCAACCAGCGGTAGAGACTGGAATGAATGTACACGGTGCGGTCGCAGGTGCACCTGACCGCCGTCACCCATTTGGTTGAACGGAGAACGGGAAGGTGATGGGTCAACCTCACGCCAACGCCTCCTCTGGCCAAAGGGCGTTGCTCAACGCTTCCACGGAGGCGCTTTGGACTGGATGGTCGGCGCCCTGCTGGATGTCGACGGTGTTCTCGTAGGCATTCCAGTAGGCCGAACGGATGGACGAGGAAGGGTATCCCGAAAGCCGTTGAAGCGCTGCTATGGCCTGGAAAGCCCCTACAAAGGCGTTGGTCAACACGATGGAAGAAAGAGGCACGGCCCCGTCCTCTTGACAGGACATGACGGTGGTGTTTCGCGCAGCCGCTGGACCGTACATTTCGACCAGAGAGTCGTTGGTGAACTGATGATAGGCGCCCTCCAAGGCAGCGACACCGCCGTTGATGTAAGGGACCCCCTGCTTGGCAGCAATGCAGTTGGCGAGGACACGAGGGCGCATGGCATCCAAACAACCCAGGATCATGTCGGTAGAAGCAAGTTGTTCGATGGTCTCTTGAATGCTGAGCGTTTCATCACCAAGTAGGTCGACCTCCGGTGCCGATGAAAACAGTTCATCAAGGTTGATGCCATCATCTGCATTTTCTTCGGCAGCGTGGGCCATGGCGTCGGTCAACTCGAGCACCGTCTCGACCTGTGCGTGTGGAAGGCGTTGTTCCAACCATCGGCGAGTCGCCGCAATTTTGGTGGAACCGACGTCCTCCGGCCCGTAAATCACTTGACGGTTCAAGTTATGTTCCTCGATTTTCAAATCTTTGTCGAAGACGAGGAACTGGACATCTGTCCTGTCGGCGTACTTCAATCCCTCAACCAGCGTGTGAAGGCACCACGTGCCCAAACCTCCGGCACCCACGATGCTTAAGTGCCCGGAAAGTTCCTCATGAAGAGGGGGAAGGGAAAGCGGCAGAATCGGTGATCGGGGGGTAACCTCTTGCCCGGGAAGATGAACGTTCAACTTCTTGATGAGGTCCTGTACAAGAGGGTCGTCATCATCGAGTCGCAAAAGCACACGCTTGTGCATGGTACCGTCGTCGGCCTCACGAACGTTCTGGTTAACCGAGTGACCATCGAGCATGAACTTGAGCGTTGGAACGTAATTTCGAAGCGAATTCTCGTTCACTCGGACGTTCACCGACACCGAAATCTTGGGAATTTCAACGGGTTGGTACGCCTCGCTACGCCGGAGAATTTCGCTCCAGATCAAGCACGCAGCCACGGTGGCTATGGCTGGCTCGTAGACGGCATCGATGGCTTCGCCTGCGGAGGAACCATCGAGGAAGATGCCCTTTGCACCATAACTGACATGCAAGCAGTTGGCCCCAGGTTCTTGCTTGGCCGTCGGAACCCATTCAATTTGGAAGCCATCATTCGAAGTTGGAGAAGCTTGGTCAACAAGTTCCGGTGCACCAAGTTGTTCGCCGAGGGTCTTCATCGCCTCAACAAAGGTGGCGGGAAATCCATCAAATTGCAGCGAAACGCTCAGTTGGCTCACGGCTTCCTGTCGAACAAGGCCCCGTTGGCGGGAAAATCGGTCGCTCATGGTACCACCCAGTCATCGTCTTCATCGTCGGTTTCATCCGCCCAATCCTCCGCCGGAGGCAGATCTCGAGCATAACCGGAGAAAAGATGCGGTACGGACACAAGCGCAGCGACGAGATCCCGGTGCTCAAGCACGGCCATGTTCTGCCCGTTGGCGATCGCACGGGAAACCGAGTTCCGCTTGGCCGTATTGATCAGCCCATGCAACTCTGCACCGGTCGCTTCATCAACCAGTTGCGTGATGAACGCTGTCCATTCATCTCCAGAAACATCCGAAAGGCAATCCTTGGTCTCGTTGACGAAGAACTCAATGAAATGCGGCTTTTCAAGCGGTCCGACATAAATCGTCCGATCAAAGCGTCCTGGACGAAGGAAGGCGCGGTCCACCAATTCGATTTGGTTAGTCGACGCCATCAGGTAGATGTCCTCGCTGGAGCCAAGGCCGTCCATCAAAGTAAGCAGTTGAGCCACTACCGAATTGGAGTGTGCCGAGGAATCGCCGCCGTCTCGCTGTCGGCCCAACGCATCGAACTCATCGAAAAAGAGAACGACCGGAGCGGCTTCTTGGGCTCGCTGGAAGAGTTCGCGAACCGCACGTTCGGATTCACCAACCCACTTGGAGAGCAATTCTGGACCGGAAACGGCCATGAACTGAACACCGGACAGGCTTGCAACCGCCTTTCCAAGCATCGTTTTCCCGGTTCCGGGTGGGCCGTGGAGGATCACACCGCCGTTGCAGTTCAGCCCCATGGCTTCGAACATCTCCTTGTTTTGGATTGGAGCCACAAGGTGTTCTCGGAGCTCAGCTTTCGCTTCTTCGTGGCCGATAATGTCGTCGATATCGTGGAAACCCATGTTGGCAGGTTGACGACGCTCAACCCGGTAGGGTTTCGCCCGTTCCTTTGCCACCTCAAAGTCTTCATCGGAAATTTCCAATTCGCTCAATTCGTCGCCCGTGAGTTCCTCCGGTCGCATCAATCGTTCGTTTCCGTAAACACGGTGCATGGCAGCCACGGCCGCAGAACGGCAGAGGTTCGCCAGGTCGGCTCCGGTGAAACCGTTGGTCTGCTTTGCCCACGCATTGAGGCTGAAGCCCGGTTCCAGAGGCATGGTGGACGAGTGGATGGAGAGGATGTGTTCTCGGCCCTCGATGTCGGGGTAAGGAACATGGATGCGGCGATCGAAGCGTCCTGCACGGAGCAGCGCATCATCGATGGAGTCCATGATGTTGGTCGAGCCCACCACCAGCACTTGGCCGCGCTCTTCAAAGCCGTCCAATTCAGTGAGCAGTTGGGTGAGAATTCGCTTTTCGAGTTGACCCTTGTTGTCCTTACGAGATCCTGCAATGGCATCGATTTCATCGATGAAGATGACCGTTGGTGCTTCCTTCTTGGCCTGAGCAAAGATTTCTCGGAGTTTTCGTTCCGAATCCCCGTACGTGCCCATGAACAATTCAGGACCGTTGATGTTGAGGAAATTGCATTGAGCTTCTCGGGCGAGAGCCTTGGCCAGCAGGGTCTTGCCCACACCGGGAGGGCCGTAGAGCAGAATACCCTTGGGGGGGTCTTGTCCAGCCTTGGCATAGACTTCGGGGTGAATCAGCGGAACGATGGCAATTTCCTTGATTTCTTCAATGGTCTTGTCGAGGCCGCCGATGTCGGCGAAGGAAACGGTCGGAATGTTGGCGCCGCGACGGCGAACCGCCTTGTTTCGTGCTTCGATCGTCGTCTCCTCGACGAGCCACCCGTGTTCTGGCTTCACCTTGGTTGCGCAAAGCTCAATCGGATCGCCGTTGACGTTGACCACGAAACGAGCGTCCTTACAGACGTAGATATCCTTCAACCCACGAATGGCGGCTTTAAAGGTCTCATCATCGAGGCCATCGGTCAAGGGTTGGAAGCGGATACGTTGCATGGGTTGAGCGCCCAATTGTCGGAGACGAACGGTCTCGCCCTCGTTCACGTTGGCGTTGAGCCGCATCGTAGCGCCAATCAGGACTTGCCCGGGTTCGGCTGCTTCGCTGATCACGATTTGCGCAACCGTCTTTTTGTTGCCGACCACCAAAACGGGCGCTCCGGCCCGAAGGTCGTTGGGCGCACAATCCTCAAAGGCGATGGCGACCTTGTTTTCTCCGATGCTGGCGTTGGCTTGGCAGGTTAGTTCAATCATGGTTCTCATCTCTCTGGCTCTCTCATCAACTCAAATTCTGTCAAATATGACGTAGGCACGGTTCATTCATCCATGGTGGCTTCGTGGCGACGTCGGTACGAACGATCGAGCCTCGGTGCCATTGAAGGCGCGGAAGTGCAATTCCTGCGTGAGAAGAGGTTTCAATCAAGCCAAACACCGCCATCATGGCACCGGCCCAAGCGGTGGTCGTGGCGATGGAAGCAACCGGGCGGGCCCCTTCTTCGGTGCAGGAAATGACTTCCTCTGCTCGGGCGGCCTCATCGCCATACCGACACACCATGCACCCATCGTCGTTGGTGAGTCGCTCAACAATACCGTGAACCGATTCGCTTCCACCGTTGATCATGGTCCCGTTGCGATGGAGCGCCGCCTCGTTGAGGAGCGTCCGAGCACGCATGTTGTCCAAGCATCCAAAGAACAGGTTGCTCGTTGAGATGGCCTCCGGCAGGGCGCTCTCCGTCGCTCCTTCATCGAGGTCAAACGACGCCATGGGCAGGACCTCCACCATACGGTCTTCGCGACTCTCTTCAACATGCATGGGAAGCAAATGTTCTGGGTGAACGTGAACGGTGATTTCGGTGTTGAGTTTTTTGAGCTGCTCACCGGCCACTTCGGCCTTGGCCTTGCCAACGTGTTGGTCGTTGTAGAGCACCTGTCGGTTGAGGTTGTGCACCTCGATGGAGGTGTCACCGTCCACCACGTGAAAGTCGCCTCCCGGCATCTGCTCCATCAACAGGGGCGCACTCCAACTTCCAAGTCCGCCCACGCCGAGCATGACCATGTTCGTCGCCTCAACGGTGAACGTGGAATCGAGTGGATGGAGGGCTGCGTTCCAGGGGACAAGGCCGATGTCGGTTTGTTCAGGCAAGTTGTCATTGCCGTTCGTTTGGACCTCAAGGTGTTCGTACGGGTTGAGCGGCAGGGGGTAGGGAAGACGAATCCGAGCAAGCGTGGCCAACCCGTCCGCCGTTGGCGTCATGGAAACCGGCATCCCGCCAGAACTGGAGACCTTGGCCCGCGCTTCTTCCATGTCGGTTGTCTCGATGCGGCAGGTGATGGTCACCCATGCGTCGCTGATCGCTACGGCGTTGCGAAGGTCCATTTCGTCGAGCATGCGTTCGACCATGGCGGCTGCGCAAACCACGCGTAGAGACGGTGCGAGTGGATGAGGGGTGGACCCATCAACCCCATGCAGTGGGATGAGCGGGGTCGTTGCAATGGCTGCCCTCGGTCCACAGATTGCACCGTAAACGGTGGGCGTGGTTGATTGAACGGAGGCGTTGAACGAGAGATGAATATCCCACCCTTCAGAGGCTTGCTCGCTCGAAACCATCCTGTAGAGTTCGGGCTGAGAATTAGCGAGGGCTTGAATTCGACCGTGACCAGGGTAGGCGAGTTTCCAGAAGACCGCTTCGGGCTTGTCCTCGCCGGTCAACCGAATGCCGATCAAGCCGCCCTGTTGAGCAACCCCCAGTTGGTCCAGCAGCACCAACACATCGGCCACTTCATCTGCTTCACCGGAGACGAGCACCTTGAGTTGAGCCAACCTCGGCTGATCGACCAAACCCAACTGGCGGAGATGTCGCATGGTCATCTGCTCACACCTCTCGTGCTGGATCGTCGGGATTTGGGTTGTTCAGAACCATCCGAACTTGGTCGAGGAAAATGCCCATCTTGACATCGTGACTCACCTTTGCATCCTGCCAGTTCTCTGGCCATTCAAACCTTGAAAACTGGTTCCCGACACAAACGGCGCAGAGCTCTCGCCCTGGAGCAATGGAGAAAGAATTGCCCAAGTAGATGTTGACATGGGCAATGTCCGCACAGGTTGGCGTCAGTACGTATGCTGTAGGAAGGTTGGGAAAATCCCGTGCATCAACCAGCAGCGTGTAGATGACCTGCGTTCGGTTCTGGTGGGAGTACACCCCGGGGAGGTTCACCACAAAGGCGCCAACTGAGGATTTGGTCGAGTGCTGATTGATGTGCCGCATCGAAGGATACTCAGAACGCTTCAACTTGCTCAGCGAAGCGGCCTTGAAGGCGCCCCCCGCCACCTTGGCCACGCCCACGTAGACGGTTGCATCGCGGTGATTGGCGACGTTGTTGCCGGAAATGACCTTCCCGAGCTGGTCGTAGACGTCAAACGCCCCTTGCGGTGCGAGGTTCTGGTCCTGAA
>Ga0255784_10004027_pt1 | contig 11009 bp, 15 predicted proteins | sample 101ome_14_FD_179982 | JGI IMG/M metagenome (GOLD analysis project Ga0255784, IMG submission 179982) | Coastal salt marsh microbial communities from the Groves Creek Marsh, Skidaway Island, Georgia - 101403AT metaG (version 2) | ecosystem: Environmental > Aquatic > Marine > Intertidal zone >...
CTACATCTAGTGGCTCAGTAATTTGTTGTCAAGCACTGCTTTCAAATAAATTGAGCTGGATTGTGACAGTAGCTCCGCCCTACCGAGCAAGCCTTGCAATGACACTATTCTAACCACAAAACCGTCACAATATCAGCGCGGTATCAAAGCTGAACCTAACGTATATCCTCCCTAAACTCGCCCAGCCTTTGCGCTGGCCTTATTTTGTGGCAACATTTGGCAAATATTAACAACAGGAGAGCGCTATGAAGTTAGTTGGGCTAGCAATATGCCTAGGGACCATCATTGGAGCCGCTGTGACAGTTGGCTACCATCTATATTTTGACATTCTCAGCTTGCTGTTTGTTCTTGGAGGGGCAATTGGCTTCTGCATTATGAAGGGAAATCCTGAAAACCATCTGAACAATTTTGGTTATGGAGCTGTTTATTTTGGTTGGCTCGGCACCCTAGTTGGCTTGATTGCAATTACCGGTGATAGATTTTTGGTTTGGGGAGATATAGAAAAGATGGGGCCTGCCTTGACTGTTTCTATGCTGCCAATTCTATACGGCTATACCGTAAGGCTAATAAGCATAGCGTTCTCGCGAGATTGAAGCCAATGATCCGCACCCTACTCACAGCCATATTCCTAACCCTGTTCAGCCAAACGGCTTGGGGTGAGTCAAACCTATGACTGAAATAATTAATGACATTGTCGCCCAGATAAACCAGATAATTTTTTGGCTTAAGTTCACTGTTTATTTGGTATTGGGCATTTGTGTTGTTTGGCTAATAGGCTTCATCAGGCGAAATCTTGGTTTAGACACTCACTCTATTGAATTGAAACGTATAAGGCGTATCCTAGAACGCCAGCCTTCAGACAAATAGACTGTTTAATATTCTGCCCCTAATCAACTCAAAAGCACCCTTCCATATAATGAGACCATTGAAATGGAGATATCCTTTCACTGGACGCACACTCTAGTTGCTTGGCTCTATCTGCTCGTTTTAGGTTGGTTAATAAATGGAGGGTTACACCAGTGATCATTGGCTAGATGGGCAAAGGAAACCAGCTTTAGGATATTCTAACTGCACCGTATCCTGCGGCTCTTCCAAAGACAGCTCCAGCAGTCAAACCAGCGCCACCGGGGTACCCGCCAAAAAACACCCCGCCGACTATTTCTCCGCAAGCGTAAAGCCCACTGATTGGAGTTGAGTCCGATCTCAACACTTCACCGTTGTCTGAGACCTTCAGTCCACCGTATGTAAACGATATGCCCCCAGTAACCGGATAGGCTCGAAATGGAGGCGTGTCTAACCGCTGTGCCCAATTCGTTTTTGGAATCTTGAGACCTTTTGTGCAGTTACCATCCAGTTTGCTTGGATCAATTTGGGTTGCCGGGTCACAAGCAGCATTAAAACTGCTAATTGTTTCTTTTAGCTTGTCACTGTTGATCCCTTCAACCTTTGACGCTAGATCGTCGATTGTCTGGGCTTCTTCAAAATGGGCATCATCGAAAAAGTATTCCTCATACAAATAGTCCATAACTTTGGCGTCAAATAACTGATACGCCACTCCATCCGGTTGATCTAGGATCCTGCTGCCAAATTGAGCGTAGGTATATGTTCTGAGGTTTTCACCTTCATCTAAAAACCGTGCCCCTTGTTTGTTAACAATTAGGCCGAGGTGGTAACAAATTTTCCGATAGTTTTTACGCTGTCCCGGTTCCAAATCTAAATTTCCAAAGTCCTTCATATACAGATCCATTGGCGTAGCGTGACAACCATCGAATTTACCGTGTGAGACAGCCCCTAATTTGAAGGCCATTTCCATACACTCCCCAGTGTTATTCGGAGTACCCCTCACTTTTGCATTGCACCATTTTTCTCCTAAATATTTAGCTCTAGCTGAAGCGTCGGACTCGAAGCCGCCTGCCGCTAGAATTATGGCGTCGCCATAAAATTCACCAGAGTTTGTTCGCAGGCCTATGACTGACTGATCATTCACTAAAAGTTCAACAACTTCATTCTGATAAAGGATTTTTCCGCCTAATCGAATGTATTCGGCAAGTTCTTGTTTGTGTAACCCTGGCCCTTCCCCTACCGGCACTAGTGGGCACCCTCCCCAAAAGTGGTAAACCCCATCTTTAAAAAGGCTTTGCCGCTTAAAAATTGGCTCAAATTCAACATTATGTGCTGCAAGCCATAACATCGTTTTATAAGAGCCACTTATGAGTCTTTTTTGTTCATCTGATAGAGGTAATCCATCGTTAAACGATGCCATATCCCGTTCAAATTGTTCCGTTGGGTATGATCCAAAGTTTGAGACTTTTATGCGTGGGTCTGAATTGCGAGGCATCAATCTCAATAGATCTGTAGTGTTTTCATATGTAAAGCGGATTGCGCCAGCGCAGTACTTCGTGTTTCCGCCCGATAGAGCTTCGTCAGCTTTCTCAAAAATTTGAACGGCAGCACCCTTTTCAAGTGCTGCGATACCTGCACACAATGCTGCGTTACCAGAGCCAACTATAAGTATTTTTTTGGACATACGTAGAGATTAAACTCAAAAAATCCGATTAGTAACCTTTTATTCATTGAGCTGAATCCGAGGAATCTTAGAACAACTATATTAAACGGCGTTTGCCACCCCAACCTACCCTAACCAATCAAATAACAAGCCAGCCTTTCCGATAGACTTGTTTTGTGGCAACATTTCTCAGGAGGACGTGGGCAATGCTTAAAGATCATAACAGATTTAATTATTCGGGTATTTCGACAAGATCTTCTTTTGAATGGCCGGGCGGGAAACGCATAGCCTTCTACATCGCTTTAAACATTGAACATTTTCCGTTTGGTGAAGGTGGCGGCATCGACTTAGATCGTGAGACCAAGCCTTGGAGCCAAAGAAGCTGGCTGTGGCGCGAGTATGGAAACAGAGTGGGTGGGTGGCGTTTAGCAGATCTGTTCGACGACCTTGAAATGAATGTTGGCGTTATCGTGAATGCAGCTAATTACTCTCACAGCCCTGAGCTTTTGGAACGCTACCGCAACCGCGGTGATGAAATGATCGGCCACGGGATCTCAAACGGCACCGCAAGGCCCATTGATATGACCATTGAGGAAGAGACTAAAATGGTCGCTGAAGTAACAGAAATAATGACCAAGGCCGATGGTAAGCGCCCCAACGGGTGGTTGTCCTCTTACCTTACTCCAAGTCAAAAGACGCCAGATATCTTGTCCGCAGCCGGTTATGAATATTTGTTAGATTGGGGGCTCTGTGATGAGCAGCCCTTCTGGATGAAAACTGATAACGACGAAATTTTAACTCTTCCCTACCCGATAGAACTTAATGATCAGCCAGCAATAGTCGGACGCCGAGTTTCAGCTGAGGAATACGCAAATATGATTATTGATCAGTTTGATGTTCTGATGGATTTAAAGGAGCCACAACCGCTTGTTTTCCCGCTATCGCTTCATTCATTTATTGTTGGCCAGCCCTTCAGACAAAAACACTTAAAAAGAGCACTCGATCACATTTGTAAAAGGCGTGATGAAATCTGGATTACGACACCAAACGAAGTTTCTAGGTTCTACCGTAAACTACCACTAGATAAGCAACTGAAGCAGTAATGACCCGCATCGTACTCACAGCCATATTCCTAATACTGTTCAACCAGACGGCTTGGGCGCATAAGTGCGTGTTAAGCGGTAATACTGCGGCTGAAATTACTGCGTATAACTCTTGCAAGAATGACCTTGCAACTGGCGCTGCTGGACACGAAGACCAAAAGCTAAAAGAACAGATTGCTGCATTAGAAAGAGAAAACGAACGCCTAGAACGTAGGCTCCTTATGCTGAGAGAACGTTTGCTAAACTTACTCAGGTTAACAGACTAGGGCTTTGTGCCTTGTTGTCTAGCAACCAATCCGTTGCAAGCCTCTCATCTTAATGTATAACGGCGCTCAATTGCTATAACAGCGGGGGTTACTAGCAGCCAGCCTTGGCGCTGGGTGCTTTATGTGACAGGTTAACTGATAGAGAGGAACGCTAATGAAACCGACAAGCTTAAAGAACTTTGCCAAGGTGGCGGTCAAAGCAGGCGACGTTATTTACAGCGTAAATGATGCCAGTGATAGCGTCTATTTAGTACATTCTGGTTCAGTTCAGATAGAGAGCAAACAGGGAATGGTCCTCGGCGTTTTAAATGAAGGTGAATTGTTTGGCGAAGTCGGCCTCATCACGTCAGAACCAAGAACCGTAACTGTTAGGGCAAAGACCAACGCGATGCTCATCAAGTTGGATGAGCCGGTATTTAGAGCAAAAATGGCTCAAGCTGACCCAATATGCAATGCAATTATTCGAGGGCTTGCGTTGAGGATAAGTGACGCAAATGCGCTTGCAGAAAAATACTGGAGAGAACTGAATATTTATAAATCTATCGAAAAAAGTTAGAAAAATATATAAATTTCAATCACCTATTTGCACGCATTAAGCTGCTACGGAGTTGGTGTAATAGGGAGCGTCAATCGAGGCCGGCCTTTACGCTGGTTTTTTTTCGTTTTGCTGACCAGCTGTCTGCACCGGAAAATGAAAAAAGCCAAAATACTCAAAATTATATTAACAAGACTTATGAGCCAAACTCTGTTAGTACGCGTTAACTCTTCTAATTTAGAGCGAGGGTAAGTGGCAAGTAGTCAATAATGAAAAGCCGCTTCCCTATAACAATGACTTAAAGGAAATTTTATGAGCGTAGGAAAAGTTAAGTGGTTTAATTCACAAAAGGGTTTTGGTTTTATTGAGCCAGAAGACAAATCAACTGATGTATTTGTTCACATCACAGCCGTTCAAAATTCGGGAATGACTGGATTAGCGGAAGACCAGGAGGTGTCTTACGAACTTGAGACTGGTCAAAATGGAAAGACTTCTGCAGTAAATCTAAAGGCTTTATAAAACTCAGTTTAAGCTGATTGCTGAACATAATTGAGGTGATACTAACGCTGATGGCTAATCAACAGAGATAAATGTTGGAATGTCTTTGTAATTACACCTGCAAACCCAAAAGGCCAGCCTTTGCGCTGGCCTTTTTTTGTGGCACGTTGGCTGTGCTCCCGGTAGTTGAGTCAAACGCCCTCAACTCGATGAGATACCTGCCTCACAAAGGCACTCTGTTAAGAACTGGAAATGCAGCTAGCACTCCAAAAATCAGATAGAGAAAAACAATGACAAACTACTATGCAGAGTTGATTAAAAAGCGAGAACAGCTGTTACCAATAATCCTAGACAGCGGTGTATCAACCGAGCTTGAACGCAGAGGGGCCAAAATGCGCAACGGGCAATGGTCTGGGTGCGTCGCTATAGATGATTATGAAAAACTAGTTGAGACCCACATTGCCTATATCGAGGCTGGAGCTGACATCATCACTGTGAATAGCTATGCGAGTTCTCGCCTTATGCTTGGGCCAGCAGGACTTGGTAATGAAGTTCAACAAATAAATCGTTTAAATATTTCCGCTGCAATTGAAGCAAGGCAAAAAACCGGAGCGAATGTGTCTGTTGCCGGCTCCATATCTCACGTGCTTCCATTTACTGATGGGGTCGAGGGCGCGAAGCAACAACCTGATATTTCACCTGAAGAGCTATCAGATTGTTACAGCGAAATGATATCAATTTTTGAGAACGAAGGGGTTGACCTAATTCTGCTTGAAATGATGTCAATTCCAGCGCGAATGACCCCCCTCTTTAAGTGTGCAAACAAATCAAGTTTACCAATCTGGTGTGGGTTATCAGCGAAAAGAGAAACCCCGACGGCTCCATTGACCTCGTGGCACGATACGTCTGTCTCGTTTGAGGATATTGTGATCCAGGCTTGCCAATATGATTTCGACGCAATCGGTATAATGCATACTTCAGTTGACGCAATTGAGGCCGCATTAGTTGCAATAAAGAGTCATTTTTCAGGTATGTTGATGGCTTACCCTGACAGTGGATATTTTGTGGCGCCGAATTGGCAATTCGAAGACATAATTGAACCACAGGTGCTGCTGGAATACGCTAAAGGCTGGCAGCAAAGTGGATGCTCCATATTTGGCGGATGCTGTGGTCTTGGACCAGAACACACTACTGCGCTTAGTGAACTTAAATCAGTATAGCCGCCATTGCTATAACAGTGGGGACAGCCTTACCGCTATCCTTTGCGCTGGCCTTCTTTTGTGGCAATGTGTTTTGGTGGTTTAGAAAACACAAAGCACTATTCGATTGGAGAAGAAATGTTATTGGACACTCCCTTGTGCGACTTCGGCCGCAAAGCCCCTGATTTCAAACTGAAGAACTTTGACAAAAATTCATACAGCCTTGACCAGTTGGTTGGAGCCAAGGGTTTGCTGGTTGCTTTTATCTGTAACCACTGCCCTTACGTAAAAGCGATTGTCACAAACTTCGTTGCAGACGCCCAAGAGTTGCAAACCTTAGGCATCCAAACTGTCGCCATTATGCCTAATGATTATATTTCTTATCCAGCAGATAATCCTGAAAAGATGGGTGAGTTTGCCAAACAGCACAACTTCAGTTTTCCGTATTTGGTTGACGATACACAGTCAGTTGCAAAAGACTATGGTGCAGTTTGCACTCCTGACTTTTTTGGTTTTAATGGGAACTTAGAACTCCAATATCGAGGGCGACTGGACAATCTAACGATGGGCAAAGGTGGAGCGCGGATACCAGAGCTATTAAACGCAATGGAGTTGGTTGCAACTACTGGGAACGGTCCTGAAAGTCAGATTGCCTCGATGGGTTGCTCAATAAAATGGAAATAAATTCACAGAGAAAGCTGTTCTAATGACCCGCACCCTGCTCACAGCCATATTCCTAACCCTGTTCAGCCAGACGGCTTGGGCGGGTGAGCAAGAAAGTGCAAATCCCTTTGCTGGTGTTTACTTCGGCTTGCAGCACTCCAAATACAACATCAAAGCTACCGCGACAAAACCCGGAGCATCACCATATTCGATAAAAACCGACAGTAAGAGTCAAAACACAGGATTTGTTCTTGGGTACAACCACGCTTTTGGGTCAATCGTAACCGGGCTGGAAATTTCACGACAAGGTGAGTTGCGACAGACAGTAGCTCCTCTGAATGGGCTGGTACAGTTCAGTACTCGGATTTAAGTGAGTATAAAATCAGGATCGGCTACCAATTTGGTGAGGTTCTTCCTTATATCTCTTACGGAGTTGGTGATATCAAAATTCAGTGGTCTGGATACCCCAACGCTGACCCATCGACATCAGGCTATAATGCCTTATCATTTGGTTTTGATTATATTTTATCTAAAAATGTGTTGATTGGGTTAGAAATTTCAAAAGCTAATGTCGAAATTTATTACCCAACCAACAACTGGACTGAAGATACAGACCTAAGCTCTACGAAGTTTAAGATTAGTTACTTATTCTAATGCACCGCAAACTCACCCTATTCATCGTCTGTGCTTTTGAGATCGCCCTGATCCTGTTTGTGGCGGCGTGGATATAGAACGATAAAACTAGACAATACAATCAGCCCGCAACCAATGGCCGCCGTTAATGTGATGTTCTCTCCAAAGAATAAAACACCAATTGCTACACCAAAAATGATCCGTGAATATCTAAAAGGTGTGATTGCAGACACCTCACCAATCCGCATTGCTGAGATGATTGAGCTATATCCAATTGTACCAAGAAAAACACCTAGAAGCAGGTAAAGCCAAGAACTGGCGTCCGGCCAGATAAACGGTTCATTGAAGAAAAAGCTTAAAGCGAGACCTGACAGGGCAATCGACATAAAGCCGTGCACCCCAAGAGTAAAAATATTCAATGACTTTGGCACCGCCCGGCTAGCAAGATCTCGACCCGCAAAACCAAGCATTCCGAGCACCGCCAAAATTGACAAGAATGAGAAGCTATCACTGGCAGGGTCAACTATGATCAAAACACCAACGAAGCCAAGCAGAACGGCAGCCCACCGCAAAGCACTAACTTTTTCTTTGAACAATACAGCTGCGCCAACCACAACAACAAGTGGAGTTGCCTGTAAGATCATTGTAGATGAGGCTAAAGGTGTCAAAGCAAGCGCGGATGAGTAAAATACGCGACCTGTTAATTCAGACACCACGCGAAAATGCATTGGCTTAGTGAAAAAAACCAATGAAAAAATCTCTTTTCGCAGGATCAAAGCAAATCCAGAAAATGTCAGAGCTCCGCCAAAACCCAGCAGAAATAGAGTCTGTCCAACTGGCAACGCTGACGAAACAAGTTTTATCACACTATCTTCGACAGCAAATGTTGCCATTGCAACCACCATCAAAAAGCTGCCAAGAAAATTTTCTTTTTGAACGTTACTTTTCGGCAAAATGATGAGACCTGATCCTGTTGAAGCTGTTTTGGGCAAATTATAGCTGTTGAAACGCCACGTTTAATGAGCGCTTAAGCCCTAAAACTTCTCAACCCAAGGTCTCAGTTCAATTTCCCAAGACCAAACGCTGCGATCTTGGCGATGGAAATGAAGGTAAGTCTTTGCAATTTCATCAGGATCTAAAAGCGTTTGTTCTCCAGTATCAGGTCGTAACTCAGAGGAAATGCCGCCATCGATAACGAAATGTGCAACGTGAATATTTTTTGGTTGCAACTCCCTAGCCAAGGATTGCGCCAGACCACGGAGGCCAAATTTACCCATTGCAAATACTGAAGAGTTTGGGAAACCTTTTATTCCAGCTGAAGCGCCAGTAAAGAAAATACTTCCACGACCGATTTTGGTCATTCGAATGGCAGCTTGTTGAGCAACTAAAAACGCTCCATAACACGTTGTTTCGAGTGCTAACTTTGTCTTTACCGGATCAAGGCTTGTTATGTCGCCTCTGATTCTCGCTGAAGGATTGTAAACTACAACTGATGGCTTACCTAAAATTTGGTCAGTTTGAGCAAATAGACTCTCGACTTGATCAATGTTAGTCACATCGCATTGCACCAAATCACAGTTGATCTCTTCTTTCAAACCCTTCAATTTTTGGATATCACGCGCTGCCAAGACAACAGACATATTTTCCGCACTAAACAGTCTAGCGAGAGATGCGCTTAAGCCACTACCTGCACCAACTATAATACACGTTTCTTTATCCTGAGCCATAAATTGGCCTCCACAAAAACACAGGCACCATACAAAAATCTAACAGCTATTCTCAAGGTCAGGGAAAATGAACCGAAGCACAAGGTCAAATCTCTCATTTCGTTAGTTACCTCGACTTAATTATTTGGCCTATGCGCCGACTTTGTTTTCTGTCAGGGTTTCATATAGAAAGTATTTTGGAGAACCGGTGATGAAAACCACAGGACGTTGCTATTGTGGCAGCCTTAAGTATGAAATTAATGGACAAGCCGAGGCTGCATTCCAGTGTCACTGTCGAGAGTGCCAGTACATCACTGGCGGTAACCCAAACATTGTTATGGTGTTTCCCAAAGATGCATTTCGCTACGTAGACGGGAATCCAAAAAAGTTTGCAAGAACCGATCTTGAGACGCCTGTTACTAGACATTTTTGCGAAAACTGCGGAACGGCGATGGGAACCGAGAGCCCCGCTCGTCCAAACTCAATGATTGTAAAAGTTGGGACACTGGATGACCCATCAGCATTCGCAGCACAAGCAGCTATATTTACTTGTGACATCCAACCATTTCATCACTTGCCAGATGGCCTTCCAGCCTTTGAAAAACGACCACCAAAAAAATAATTAATTTTGTTTCCACTGTGATAGTTCCCAAAAAGGATCAGATTGTTAACTTGAAAAACCCTGATCACAAATTTAAAGAAAGCCCAATCTATAATTTTTTATTGGTGTTTTTTGGGCTATTTTTCGCATTCTTTATTACCAGTCCGGATGATTGGCACAGCCCGTTGATATTGGTTATGGCTGCGATGGTCTCTGGTTTAGTAGCGTTTATTTTGTTAAAATTTAAAAATATATAAAACAGTATGTTATTATCCAAATACGAAGCGAAATATTAACTATAATTCTGCCGCTAGTGGAATGTTGGGGTCGTGCATAACCCGCTTAATAGCGTCTATGGAAGTACCTTTCTCCAGTATGAATTAATTGGTGTTGTCCTTCTCCATCGCGAACGCCAAGTTATTAGCTGGCATCTCCACAATTTTGATGAGCTCAAGCTTATGTTGGCTAAACAGATCGAGCATCCAAGCATCATCTTTATAACCAATATCGGGATCAGCCTCTATCAAGCTTTGATGAAAGGCCTCGTCACCACTGCTGCTGAGAACGCCATTTCGCATAAAAGGACCGTAAATGACGCAACGCCCATTTTCAGCTAAGGATTGAGATATACCGCTTACGATCGCCCTTACCTCAGCCGCACTGACAAGGTGCAACAGATTAACCAACAAGATGAAGTCTTGATTGGGACACAAAGCTGACCAGCCCTTAACCGTTACATCCAGTCTTATGGGCGGCAAAAGGTTTGGTAACTGTTTTGCGAGGCCCCTTGTTGCAATGCTATTTAAGCGGGTCTCATCTACGTCAGACGGTTGCCAGATCAAGCTGGGAATAGCGGCGGCAAGCTCAACTATGTGTTGGCCGGTGCCACTTGCGATTTCCAGAGCAGTTCCACTTTCCGGCGCGTGACTGCGAACAAGCTCAATGATGTGGGCTGAATTTCGTTCAGCAGCTGGAGAATGCAGGCAGCCACCGCTTTGCTCCTGAACAACGCTGGCTGTTGATGGGATGTTTGTTCGCAATACCAATTTAGACCGCCCACAAGATAAAAAGTTTGCAATTTGAGCCGCGAAAAGCCCATCACACGGCCAGAAACATCGCTGATAAAGGTAGGCTGTAGTTACACCGTTATCAAGTGTGACGCCCACAGTCATCACAGTTACAGCGGTATCTGTATACGGTGCCATTAGCGCCTCGGGATATTGGGCAGCGTCAGCGTGTTTTTTCGGTCAGTGACGGCTTTTTAAGCCCATTTCCCCCAAGTGCAGCCCAGACCTCATC
>Ga0255784_10004030_pt1 | contig 11008 bp, 8 predicted proteins | sample 101ome_14_FD_179982 | JGI IMG/M metagenome (GOLD analysis project Ga0255784, IMG submission 179982) | Coastal salt marsh microbial communities from the Groves Creek Marsh, Skidaway Island, Georgia - 101403AT metaG (version 2) | ecosystem: Environmental > Aquatic > Marine > Intertidal zone > Salt...
CCTGAAGAATTTTCACATTTGTAATGAGTTAACGACGGAAATCACGTCTTGTAGGTTTCTTATACAACCGGCGCCTGGAGAGGCGCCGGTTTTGTTTTGTCTTTTCCCTAGATTAGGGCATGCGAAAACCACTCCTGTATTCTTCTCTTTTACTATGGACGTTGTCCGCTTGTAACAAGGCCATTCCACATAGTGATGACCTACTCTTTGATGTGGGGTTAATGGGGGAATGGGAAATCAGTTCCAGAACGGTAAATGGTACGCCGGATCCCACAGTGGATTGTTGTGAATACTTGGAGCTTCATGGGGATAGTGTGTTAGAAGACCTCTCAGGATTGTGGTTTTATGACGATGGAGATACCGTTCAAACCGAAGGCACATTTACGGTAGATACTCTCGAGGGTGATATCCAATTCTTTCATCAAAACAGCTACTTTTCCTTAGACTATGTCGTGGTTAGCTATGATGTCATTTATCTCAAACAAAGTTTAGGTAGCGGGACAGTAGAAGAGATTTGGAGGCGTCAATAGATTAATTGGTCAACCATAGTTCCAATAACTCCTGCTGAGAAGCGTTGGATTCGCGGCTCATACGAATGAAATGACCCTTGCTACCTTCTTTGTAGATTACCTTATAAGGTATGACCAAATCCTTTGTGCCGCGTTTGACATTCAGTTCGATAACGGTGCCCGCTTCCGGTCCGCCAAATTCATTTTGTAGCTGATCGCTATAGAGTTCGATGATATCCCCTTCTTCTAATTGTAAGGGGTTTTCTTTGCCAATTTTTTTAACGACCAAGGTATTTGTTCCTCGAATGCGACGGTATTTGATTCCGTAATCCCTCAATGGATCTGTTGCCAATGGACCTACGTAACTGCGGTCGTACAGCACTCCAACTTTAGCTAAATACTCTTGTACAGGCAGCGGTGTAGTACCACTGACATAGTCGTCAAAGAATTGTTGCAAATCAGGGTGTACAAGCGCCACGAATTCCGCAATAAAGTCGTCGTCCCTGAAGCTTTTATCTGGACCGTAAGTATCGCGGAGTTCCAAGACCACATCCAGTAAGTCTTTCTCACCTTTGGTGAGTTCCATAATTCGGATATCTAGTAAGGCCCCCATCAGTGCACCGCGCTGGTAGACCTGCATATATTGTTTTTTGTAAGGCTTGTGTAAGACGTTTTCGCTCATCTCTGTAAACGGCATCTTATCGGTCGGGTAGCGATCGGCAGTCACTATTTTTTGGCGCAATACAGATCTGATGTATTCCTCTCGTGTAATTACACCGCCCTTGACTTGGCTGATGCCTGCAAAATATTCTGTGATGCCTTCATAGAGCCAAAGGTGTTTACTCATCTGAGGGTCGATATAGTTGAAGTTGCCTATTTCCTCACTGTGCAAACCCAGCGGAGTAAGGATGTGAAAGAACTCATGGATGCACACATCGGCCATTTGATCGAGGACCATATCATTGCCAAAATCCGGCAAATAATACACGGAGCTATTGCCGTGTTCTAGTGCGCCAAAGCCTTGGCCAATCAATTCTCTAAGTGCTTTTACGATGGTGCCTAGCTTAATTTCTGTGCCTTCGACTAAACCCTGGAATTCGCTGTAGTCCTTGATATAGAAGATGAACGCGTAGCGGTCTACGGGAAGTTCGCCGTGCAGAAAGGATTCGATAGCCCCCATGCTCAGACGTACTTGTTCGTAGATGTCCTCTGACAATTCTCGACCACTTTCGCTAAACACTCCGATGGTGACTTTTGTTGGGCCCAATTTGAATGAGGTCGTATCCGGCTTGGCAAACATGATGGGGCAATCCAAAAGCTGGTGGTAGTCCTTGGCATGAAAATTTTGCGTGTTGCCATAGGAATATCCGTTCATGGCACTGAGCCCATAAAGCGTTGGACTCTTTTTAACCTCGAGAGTGATAGGCATTTCCTCGGCACCGGTAAAGAAACCAAAGTACCCGGCTGCATTAATCAAGAAGTTGCGTCCCTCTTGATTGTTCGTTCCGGCCGGTTCGAAAATTTTGTTTTTACGCACCTTCGCGTCAAAGGAATCGTCCACCCAATACTCGATCTTCTTTGGTTCTCCCTTGATTACATAAGTATTGCCCTTCTTTTTCACTTTTAAGGATTTACCTTCGGCGCCATAGGCATTGAAGTCCTTGATGAATCGACCGTAGTCCAAGGTGGCGTAGGTTCCCGGAATGGTGGCGGGAAAGTTAAATTCTACCCCTGTGACATAATCGCCAAAATTCATTTTTGTGGCGTCCACTGTAACTTTAACTCTATCGTCCTCGACATTAACAAGATCTAAGGTGTAGCTATGGTAACCTGTTTTTTGGCCAAAACTCAACAGAGGAAGTATGAATAGGAGAAGTGTTTTGCGCATGCTCATAGAATTTGCCTTTGCTCAAAAATACGCGAAAACCGGGCCAGAGTACTTAGGGCATAAAATAGAAAGCCCCGCGACACAGTCGCGGGGCTAACCAACACTCTGAAACTATGATTAAGCTGCAGCTTCGTCTTTGCTAATTGCCAAAGAGTAAACTACAAGACCGAATCCAATTTTGTTCACCGCATCTGCGATGTTGTAGCAAAGGTTCAACAGACCGTCATCAGCAGAGCCGATAGACATTCCGAATAGACCACCTTCAGTACCTAGAATGTAACCGATAGGGTAAATAGCCCAACCAATTACCACGAACTTAGCCAACATAGAGTTTGCCTTAGCTACTTTGCCACCTGCTGCATTCGCAAGTTTGGCAACGTCGCCAGCCATAACCAACCATACAATGTAGAAGTAAGCAGCGCCAGAAAGTGCACCCCAAACCCATGATTGTGATTGGTCAGCGTAGAACGCTTCTCCAATGTAACCTAATACTAGCATCGCTACAGAAGCCATAATGAGCTTCCAAAGGATTGCTGTTGTTCCACCCGCTTTCTTAGTAATCAAGTAGAATTCAACACACATCAATGGAACTGTCAAAGTCCAATCGACGTAGCGCAATACTACTGGACTACCGTGAACTGGGTAGTAATTTCTCATATAGTAGTAGTGAACAGCAGCAATACCTGTGATCAATCCACTTACTAGTAGAGATGTTTTCCATTCATCTGAAACGCGGCTGCGCTCCATGAAGAAGAATACTGACGCGGCAAACATTGCCATATAGCCAGCGAAGAATGTGAACGTTACCGGATCATCGACCGGGAACTTCGCTATTTCTAGAAATAGTGACATGGTGTTAAAAAATTAAAGGTTATAACTACCAATTAACTGCTGTCTATCGGTATTGTTCACGACAACAATGAAATTGAGTATAAGTACTCATAAAATACCTAAAAACACCCATTTATAAATGTTTAAGCATTCAAATAGCTATACGTGTTGAACAAATTCACCATAAAAATGTTCTTCAATATATAAAAGGTCCAAAGTACACTTTATAATGAATTACGATGTAGCGCTTATCGGATTAGGAGCTTCCAATAGTTTATTGCTTTTGGAGTTGCACGAGCGTGGATTGCTCCAAGATTTGGATGTCCTAATCCTCGAATCGCAATCAAAGTGGAAGAACGACAAGACCTATTGTTTCTGGGGCCATCATCAGGATGCCATTTTTTCCACGTTACGCCCCCTATTATTAAAGGAGTGGACAAAGCTCGATTTCAATGGAGAGGTGGAGCAGATGAAGTTCATGCGTTACGGCATGTTGGAGAGCATCACATTGTACGAGCATACCAAGCAGTTAGTACTTCAATATCCAAATATCAATCTGGTTCGCGCTTCTTTAACGAGCTTCAAGAGTGAAGTGGAAGGAGTGGCGGTGTACTCAGATAACACTAAATGGATGGCCCAACGCGTTTACGACAGTCGTCCTCCGCAGATAAAAGAACCTACGGGTCCTTTGGTGCTTCAGAGTTTTACAGGATGGCGTGTGAAAACGGATTGGCCGAACTGGGATCCGTCGAAATTGGTTTTGATGGATTTCAATATTCCTCAAAACGATTTTACCCAATTCATGTATATTCTCCCCATAGACGAACACGAAGCCTTGGTAGAGGTGACGCGATTTGGGAGTGAGGTTTTGCCAGATGAATTGGCCACTACTCATTTAAAGAGCTATCTCCTTGGTTTGGAAGGACCCTATGATGTGGTTCATGAAGAACAAGGGGTTATTCCTATGACCCAACATGCGTTGCAGCAGCATCCCGACGCTCGAATCATTTCGATGGGCGCAAGGGGAGCGGTCATTAAACCGACTACGGGCTATGGTTTTAAGTATATGTATGATCGCGCCAAGGAATTGGTCGGGGAGCTTGAGCAACAAACGGTGGCGCGGAAGCATCAATTTTGGAATTGGCCCCGAACAGGTATAGGTCGACACTATTTCTACGATCATTTGCTCTTGCACATTTTGAAGTACAAGCCGCAATGGGGTAAGGAGATCTTCACAAAGCTTTTCACGAACAGAACACACGAGGGAATTTTCGGATTCTTAGATGAGAAGAGTACCCCTCGTTGGGAACTAGGAATGTTCGCAGGCTTGCCAATTATGAAATTTTTGTGGGCTGTAGCAGCGTCCTTCTTCGCCTTCTTGCGCACTCGACCCGCCCGTTGGGCACCTATGGCCATGGTGCTCACTGCGATGGGATTGCAAGCGACCCTTCCGCAATATGCCCAGCCTATTTCCTTAGGTGTTTTGGTCTTTATGTTGTTTTTAATAGGTATACCGCACGGCGCACTGGACGGTTACGGTCATGCTAACGGGATGCGCTTGCCCAAATTTATACTGAGATATAGCGGAATCATGGCCATAGTCTTATTATTCTGGGCTGCCAGTCCTATAGTTGGCTTGCTGGCTTTCATATTATATAGTGCCTGGCATTTTGGAGAAACCGACATGCGAGAGTGGGGACTGCCGAGCGCCATCTTATCCCTGATTTGGGGAATGATTCTCTTTGTACTATTGCTGTTGCCACATATGTCAGAAGTGAACCTTGTGCTCAATACCATGGGGATTTCAGAAGTGGTGATTTCCGAAGGCGCACTTGTGACCGCCTATCGTGCTGCGGCTGCCATAGGCATTGTTGGAGGCTTATGGTTCGCTTCAGTGCCGTGGTTGATATCTATTGCGACGCTGCTATTGCTCGGTGAACAATCCTTGGCCATTGCCTTTGGCACCTACTTTATCCTTCAACACAGCGCCTCGGGATGGGATCATCTCAAAAAGGCACATCAATGGTCGCACGTACAGATGTTCATGCGCGCTTTGCCTTTCACCATTGGTGCAATTGCATTGTTCTTGGTGATTTTCCAATTTGACCGCAACTCCCTCTCTCAATGGAGCAGTTACTTCCTGGTCTTCCTCAGTGCCTTGAGTCTGCCACACATTTACTTCATGTCGCGGCTCTATCAAAAGCAGGATTAAGCCAATTTCTTTTTGAGGGTAATGTGGGTGATTTCTGGCCACATGCCTACGCGTCCGGGGAAGGCCAAATAGCCAAAACCACGGTTCACGTGCAAGACTTTACCGTCCTCTTCGCGGTACACACCTGCCCATTTTGGGTATTTGAATTTAACGGGAGACCATTTGATCCATCCAGGTATTTCAATCCCGAACTGCATACCGTGCGTATGGCCACTTAAGGTGAGGTGCACCTTGTTAGAGTGTTGCTTGACCTTGGCATCAAAATGACTAGGGTCGTGGCTCAATAATACAGTGAACGCATCTTCCGGAATTTGTTCCAATGCCTTATCTAAATCCCCATAAGGAGGGAAAGGGGGTAGTCCCCAGTTCTCGACACCTGCGAGGTAAATGCGCTGCCCGTTGCGCTCGAAATAGCGGCTTTCATTCAGCAGCAAGTCCATGCCCATCTCCTTGTGAATCTCCTTGAGTCGATCGAGGTTCGCCACTTTGGCTTCTGGGGTAGGGAACTTCCAATAATCGCCATAGTCGTGGTTTCCGAGAATGGAGAAGATGCCCAATTTTCCCTTCAGTCGTTGGAAGGTTGAGATCCAGGGCTCTGCCTCATCCGCAATGTTATTGACCATATCTCCAGTAAATACCACAGCATCTGCGCCGAGCTCGGTGACCATGTCCACTCCGTATTGTACTTTTTCTTGGTTGTCGAACGAGCCACTGTGGATATCGGAAATCTGCGCGATGGTGAATCCGTCAAAGGCCTCGGGCAAATCCTCATACTCCAAAGTGTGGCTGATCACACGGTAGCGGTATCGCCCTTTCCAAATACCGTCTAAAATCCCCAAGAAAGGCACTGCGGCGAGGCCGAGCGCTATTTTCGAGATAAAGGCGCGGCGTTCGGGCAATAGGGCGGGTTGGGTAGTAAATGATCGGACCGCGAAACGAATCATTCTAGAGATGTCTTCGATGAACAGCGGGACAATGGCCACGAGTTTTGGGATGGCCAAGAGGATGGAAGCACCGAACAGGATGCTGCCTATTTTATAATCCACTTTGCCGCTCATCATCATGGCTGTTACAATCAAGCTGAGAACCACATAGGCAGTGGTAATTCCCCAGTAAATCCAAGGGGTGGCAGAGCTTTTGAAAACGGTTCGGAAGGCTTGGTAGGCGTAAAGGTCTATGGCGAGAACTATACCCAAAGTAAAGAGTATGCGAAAGATCATTATATCTGTGTGTATGCTTAGGAACAACGCCATTTTGGCCCGATTGTTTTAGGCTACAAAAATGGGTAATTGAGACGAAGTCCCTAACTTACCTGCTTTAAATTTCTGAGAATTCTAACTAGCAATATATGGGCCAAGAAACCCCGGATCACGATAAAAAACTCTTTTTGCTCGATGCCTATGCATTAATCTTCCGTGCCTACTTCGCTTTCGCGAAAAACCCGCGCATCACTTCTGGGGGTATGGATACGAGCGCCATCTACGGGTTTACCACGGCCTTGTTGGATTTGTTGTCCAAAGAGAACCCCACACACATTGCCGTGTGTTTCGATCTACCGCAGCCCACTGAGCGTCATGAAATATTCCCAGAGTACAAGGCGAACCGCGATGCTACGCCGGAGGCGATCAAAATTGCAGTGCCCTACATTCACAAGATTCTTGAAGCTTTCAATATTCCCGCCATAGGCGTGCCCGGTTTTGAGGCGGACGACGTCATAGGAACCTTGGCGAAAAAAGCCGAACAAGAAGGTTTTACGACCTACATGATGACTCCCGACAAGGACTTTGGGCAGCTCGTAAGCCCAAATATTTTCATGTATCGCCCGGGTCGCGGGGGTAATCCTCCAGAGGTTTGGGGTGAGGCTGAGGTTTGTGAGAAATTTGGATTGGACCGAGTAGAGCAAGTCATCGACTACCTCGGGATGATGGGCGATAGCGTTGACAATATTCCTGGATTGCCGGGTGTCGGGGCCAAGACCGCTCAGAAATTGCTTGCACAGTACGGCTCGCTAGAAGAGACGCTCGCACATGCAGATGAGATCAAAGGAAAGTTAGGCGAGAAGATTCGTGATAATGCGGAGCTTGGGGTGTTGTCGAAGAAATTGGCCCGAATCATTATTGATGTGCCCGTTGATTTAGCAGCGGATACCTTGGTGCGCGATCCTTGGGACCAAGAGGCCTTGTTGGGCATCTTTGAGGAGCTTGAGTTCCGCACGTTGGGGCGTCGTTTAGGATTAACTCAAACGGAGGCCAGTGCCCCGGCAGAGGCAAAGCCGTCGAGCACGAAGGTTAGTTTGAGCTCCAATGACCAGATGAGTTTATTTGGTGGCGACGATACTCCGACCGAGGCGGCGACCACAGGGATTTCTTCCAGAGAAAGTGTGGCGACGACCACGCATTTGTACCAGTTGGTGGAAACGGCGGTGGAAGCACGCCAATTGGCCCACATTCTAGCCGAACAACCCAGTGTGTCGTTCGATACAGAGACCACCTCTCTAGATACCCTTGATGCGGAGTTAGTGGGGATGAGTTTCTCTCCCGCGAAGGGCAAGGCCTATTATGTGCCGGTGCCAGCGGATCGTGCTGCGGCACAGGAAATGGTGGATGCGTTTGCGCCATTTTGGGCGAGTTCGGGTGAAAAAATTGGACAAAACATCAAATACGACATCAGCGTCTTGATGAATTATGGCGTAGAGGTCAAAGGCCCGCTGTTCGACACGATGATTGCGCATTATTTGATCCAGCCGGATATGCGCCACAACATGGACATCCTCGCGGAAACTTATTTGAACTACCAGTGCATCTCTATCGAATCGTTGATCGGCAAAGGCAAGAATCAGAAGAACATGCGCGATTTGTCGCCGGACGAGATTTTGGATTATGCAGCCGAGGATGCGGACATTACGTTCCAGCTCAAAGAGATTTTCGAACCCAAGCTTGCAGAGACGGGGGTGGATAAGGTGTTCCGCAACATTGAGATGCCATTGGTGCCGGTTTTGGCACGGATGGAGCGCGAGGGCATTCGTGTGGATGTTGGGGCGTTGCAGTCCTACAGTGGCGAATTGGAAGAGGTTATTGTTCGATTGGAAGAAGAGATTGTGGCGATAGCAGGACGTCCGTTCAATGTGGGTTCACCGCGTCAGCTGGGTGAGGTGCTCTTTGAAGATCTCAAACTTTCTGATAAACCGAAGAAAACCAAGACGGGGCAGTATGCGACGTCCGAAGCCATTTTGGAAGGCTTGAAGAAAAGCCATCCGATCATCAATAAGATTTTAGATTTCCGTGAGCTGAAGAAACTCAAAAGCACCTATGTGGATGCCTTGCCGGAATTGGTTCACGGGACGACCGGGCGCATTCACACGAGTTTCAACCAAACGGTTGCGGCTACGGGTCGATTGAGTTCGACGAACCCGAACCTACAGAACATTCCTATTCGCACAGAAAATGGCCGTAAGGTGCGTGCGATGTTTATTCCAGGAGATGAGGAGCGTATTTTGCTTGCGGCGGATTATAGCCAAATCGAATTGCGCGTCATTGCGGCGTTGGCCAAGGACGAGGCGATGATTGCGGCGTTCCAAGCAGGAGAAGATATCCACCGTGCCACGGCGGCCAAAGTCTTTGAAGTGGCGCCGGAGGAGGTGACACGAGAGCAGCGCTCAAATGCCAAGACCGTGAATTTTGGGATTGTCTATGGGGTCAGTGCTTTCGGCTTAAGCCAGCAGACGGATATGAGCCGCAAAGAAGCGAAAGCCGCTATTGACGGGTACTTCCGTACCTATCCAGGCATCAAGAAATACATGGACGATCAGGTGGCCTTTGCCCGCGATCATGGGTATGTGGAGACCATCACGGGCCGCCGCCGTTACTTGAAAGATATCGAGAGCCGCAATGCTGTGGTTCGTGGTCATAGCGAGCGCAATGCGGTCAATGCACCTATTCAGGGGTCTGCAGCAGATATTATCAAGCTGGCGATGATTGAGGTAGATCGGGCGATGCGTGCGGCCAATATGAAATCTAAGATGTTGTTGCAGGTGCACGATGAATTGGTCTTTGATGTCTACAAAGACGAGCTTGAGGAGTTGAAGGCGCTGGTGGTGGAGAAGATGGAAGCCGCCGTGTCGTTGGAAATTCCGATGGTTGCTGAGGTGGGTACAGGGTCCAATTGGCTCGAGGCACACTAAAATTTTATTCGTATCATTGTGAGTGAACACTTACAATGACAGAAAAACAACAACAAATCCTCTCTTCAGCCCAGAAGCTCTTTGCTTTGGAGGGAGTTGCCGCCGTGTCTACCGCGCGCATCGCCAAAGAAGCGGGTGTAAGCGAGGCGTTGATCTTTCGTCATTTCGGGAACAAGCAGCAGCTCGTCGAGGCTGTTGTTAAGGCGGGTCTCGCCGCCAAATCCTCTATGATCAATGGGGCTTTACACAGTCCGGATCCAGTAACACTCGTACGTGCCGTACTATCTATTCCTGCTGGCGTTCCTGATAGTTCCGACCAGTTTTTATCGTGGGTAGCGCACTTGCGCGCTGCACGGGAAAGTGGCATGGGGATTTCTTCGGATAGCTTTGTGCGCGAGCGATTGACTTGGGCAGTGTCGGAAATAGGTCATGGGCGTCCAGAGGCCGTAGCGTACACTATTGAGCGATTGCTGGATCAAGCGGTGGAATTGGGCTTTGCAGGCGAAGAGGACGAGGCCAATCAACTGAGCTTGGGGTTGCGTGAATTGCTTATAAATGAGTGAGTACTTACTAACAAAATTCCGATAAGGACCAAGTCCATTCAGAACGAGAATAGAAATTCGCGCAAGGCTGAACGACTATTGGTACAATTGTTGTAACTATGCAACAAATTCCAAAAATCTTGGCATTAGATCCTTCAAATATTACGCGCAGTTTGGGCTACCTCACGGGTCGTTCTCACAGATTGGTGCGTGATGCCGTTTCTGCTGAATTACAGAAGCAAGGATATGCCATTCCCCCTGTGCAGTTGCCTATTCTAGGGTTTACGATGGTCCATCACCCACGATCGATCGTACAACGTGAGTTGGTGGATATGATGGACATTGACCGCCATCGAATTAGCCGAGTTGTTAAGGACATGGTGATGTCGGGCTGGTTGGAGATGCAACCAAATCCTGAGAGCAAGCGCGAAAACCTCTTGAGCATTACCGCTGAGGGGAAAGAGCTGTTTGATATCATCGCTAATTGTGCAGGGAGTGTGTTGGAACGCGCCTTTGAAGGGTGTACTCCTGAGGAAAGACAAATCACTGAAAACGTATTACAAAAAGTCATTTATAACCTGAGCGAATCATGAACAAGAAGTTAATTAGAAACATCGCCCTGGCTGTGGTCATCCTAATCGTTGGCTTAACCGTGAAAAACAAATTGTCGGGCATGGCGACGAAAGTCGAGATCAAGGAAGATAAGTCCGCGCCTATGGTGAATGTTTTCTCGGCGAGCCCGGATACAGTGGGCCTTTCATTGGAATTATATGGAAAGCTGAACGCCGTGAATAGAGTGGATTTATTGGCTGAGGTCAGTGGAAGCTTTGTGGGGGGCGATCGTGA
>Ga0255784_10004033_pt1 | contig 11004 bp, 7 predicted proteins | sample 101ome_14_FD_179982 | JGI IMG/M metagenome (GOLD analysis project Ga0255784, IMG submission 179982) | Coastal salt marsh microbial communities from the Groves Creek Marsh, Skidaway Island, Georgia - 101403AT metaG (version 2) | ecosystem: Environmental > Aquatic > Marine > Intertidal zone > Salt...
AGGAAAATGACGAGCCTCCGCAGTGTAGAATATGCATGTCCGACGTGAACGATGAAAACAGCGAGCTTGGTAAATTATTCGCTCCGTGCATGTGCAAAGGTAGCGTTGGTCTGGTCCATAGAAAATGTTTAGACCGATGGCGAACGCTCTCTTCAAATCCGCGATCGTACTTCTCCTGCGATCAGTGCAAGTACGATTACAACTTGGAGCGAACGGAGTACGCAAAATGGCTAGAGCGAGAGGAGTTACCAAACGTATTTGCCGTCATCGCGACTTTTGTTCTCGCGCTGTCGATTGGTGTCGCGCTGAGAACGATATCCTTCGCGCTGGTTCAAATTTTGACGTTTATCGGTAACCGTGTGCTCCCGAATACCGCCCTCGCTACCTGGATTAGTCGTAAAGGTAAATACTACCTCTACGTCGAAAATATCTTCTACCGTGCCGTGATGTGGTTCCCACCGTGGAGACCAGAGCGTTTAGTGCTAACCGCGCTCCGAAAACATTTGTCCCCGCCGCGAGGCTTGGGGAAAATCTTCAGCTGGTCGAGACTGATTCATACCTTTCCTTCGCTCGCGAATCGCTTAGACGTGCTCGTCGGTGGTATTTTCACCTTAGGCACCACCTTCTTCGTGTACCACAACGTCACCCGGTTCCGTCGAGATTTCCGGAACCACGCGGAGAGAGTCGGACCATCCATCCTCTTCCTCATCGTCGGCTCCGGAGGGCGAGGTCTGCGCATCCCCGTCGTCGTCGGTTTAGCCTATTCCTACATGCTCTCTCACGAGTTCGCCCGAGTGAAGTGCAAAGAACTGCTCCAAAAGTTTGGCGAAATCGTCATGGAAGTCAGCAGAGAAGAGTAGAGTTTCTAGAGTTTCTAGCGTAGACAGAATAGCGTTTGTAAAGATTTAACGGTATATGAATATAGGTGAAAGAAAAGAATGGTAGTCCCCAGTCGCGGCAAAAGCGCTCGAAAGCGGTTCCGAGTCCTTTCCCAAATTAAAGTGCCTACTTTTGCATTTCGCCAACAAAAATAAAGAAGCAAAATTCTTGTTCAAAACAAACAAACGCGGCAGAAAAAGCGGGGAAAAAAATCTCTCCTCTCCGAATTTTGCAACGCAAACGCCGTTCGAACCGAACCGCATGTCGTCGCTCCTCTCCTCCTCCTTCCGAAGAGGAGTAGCATCCTCCTCGAGCGCGAAGAAGATTTCATCGACGACGGCTGCCGCTCGCGACTTTTTCTTTGCCTCGTCGTGGAGAAGTTCCACGGGAGGATTGATGAACGAGAAGAAGATGTTACTCGCAAGAAAAAACGAGGCACTTTTCGCAACACGTGTCTTCTCGACAGCGAAGAGGACGACGACGACGGAGGGAACGAAAAAAAGACAATTCTCGGCATCCTCAGCCGGGAAAAGAGAAGAAGACAACGCTTCGCACTGGAACCACCGATTAGAGCGCGTGCTGGAACAAAAGCTCAAACAGCCAGAACCGACGTCGTCGATGGAATCGTGCGCGATCGACCCGAAGAAGAAAACCGTCGTCGTGTTAGGCTCCGGGTGGGGCGCGATTAGTTTCATAAAAGCGTTGGATAAAAAAGTGGCTGAAGATATGTTCAACGTGGTGGTGGTGTCGCCGAGGAATTATTTTTTGTACACGCCGTTACTTCCCGGGGTTGCCACCGGGGCGATCGAGACGAGGTCGATCGTGGAGAGCATTCGGAGACCGATCGCGGAGAAAGGGTTCAAATATTACGAAGCCGCCGCGACTGGCGTGGACGCGCGGAAGAAGACGGTTTCGTTTACGAATAGATATTTGACGAGCGCGACGGCGACGAAGTGGTTGCCGAACGTCGGTGGTGGCGACGGGGAAGCCAGTGGGAAGCACAAGTCGCAACATTTTGAGATCAATTACGATTATTTAGTCGTCGCCGTTGGGGCGATTCCGAACACGTTCGGCGTGCCCGGGGTAGAGCAGCACTGTTTGTTTTTCAAAGAGGTGGCGCACGCGGCGCAGTTTCGGAGTCAAGTGAACGCGAGATTTGAGAGAGCGGCGTTGCCGTCGATGTCGGTCGCACAGATTGAGGATTTGCTGAGGTTTGTGGTTATTGGTGCTGGGCCGACCGGGGTAGAGTTAGCCGCGGAGTTGTACGATTTGGTGTATAACGACGTCGCCAAGACGTTTCCGAAGAGACTTTTGAAACACGTGTCGATCAACATTATCGATTTACAAGACCGATTGTTATCGACGTACGACAGGGATATTCAAAACTACGCCACGGATTTCTTTCAAAAGGCGAATATTAATTGTATTTTAAACACGCAAGTGAAAGAGGTCAAGCAATGCGTCTTGACGGTGGCAGATAAGAACACGGGCGAGGAGAAAGAACTACCATTTGGGATGGCGGTGTGGTGTTCCGGGATCAAGATGAACCCGGTGTGCGAGAAAGTGATGGAATCGCTACCGGAAGGGTCGCAGCCGAGCAGAAGGGCGCTATTAGCGGATAAAGCCATGCGCGTCAAAGGATCAGACGGATCGATATACGGGATTGGGGATTGCGTGACGCTGGAACCGAAAGCGTATCCGGCGACGGCGCAGGTGGCAAAACAGGAAGGGTATTATTTAGCGGAACGGTTCAATAAAGCGGCGGAAACTAGAAATTACGAGGTCTTGGACGATCCGAACACGGAGTTTGTGTACAAACACCGAGGTTCGCTGGCGTACATTGGAAAAGATGCCGCTGTGGCGGATATTCCGGGCGTGACTATTTTGAAAGGCATCATGGCTGGTTTGTTTTGGAAGAGTTTCGAAACGGTCAGTCAAGTGAGCGTGGGGAACAGTTTCAAAGTTGGGTTTGACATGTTGAGAACGCGAATATTCGGACGCGATATCAGTCGGTTGATGTAAAATAGAGAGCGAGACGAACCGCGTGCGAGTGTATTTTTATGATGATTAGTAGCTCTTACTAGCTTTTAGCGCATTAAAACTGTGGAGGGATAAAATTCTTTTTTTTGATATACAAGGTTTGCGTTGTGTGTCTCTCTTTCTCTTTCTTTCTCCCTCCCGCTAGCTCTCTATGTGTCTGCACGAGTACATTTTTTCTTCTCGATCGTATCATCAGTGGTATATCAAGAAGCGTTGTTTGCCTGGTTTTGCTGGTGTTTGTCGTTTGGACAGCCGTTATCTAAGGCGTAGACTAAACACTCGAGGTGGTTGTTTTTGCGAGCACGAAAGCAAGTCAATGAATCCCAAGGCGCGCCGTTTTCGCGCAAGTATTTGAGAACGTCGAGATGGCCGTATTTGGCAGCATTTGCACACGCAAGCTCATCTCTTGGGCATTTATGCTCCATGCAATACTTTACGATGTGAAGATGGCCATATCCAGCTGCCGCATTGATCGTCCATTGATTCCAATCAAACTTTTTCTCTTCTCGCAGCCAACGAAGCAACGCGAGGTTTCCCGAACCAGCTGCTCGACTGCAGAAATAATACTGCACTTCTTTTCCCTCGATCTTTTTGGTCTCAACAGTCTTCGCTGGTGAATTGCCTTCCCACATGCAAATCACGAAGGTCTCCATCACCTTCCTCTTTGATCGCCTAGTCGCGTCTCGACTTTCCGTGTTCACCTCTCGAAACACTCGGAAAGACAACTCGTCCAACTTGTATAAAATATGCCTCTCGAATATATCTCTGTACTGCACATCCGTCAAAACCTTCCACAAAGGCGTCGGCGCGTACTTCACCAACTCTTTCCTCATCCTCTTCAACTCCATCTCCTTCTCTCGCATCCGCGCCTCGAAATCAGACTCGCGTTTTTTAAATCGTTCTTCTTGTTCTTCCAATCGCGCTCGCAACGCCTGCACGTCCTCTTCTTCTTCTTCTTCTTCTTTAACCGCGACGTTCTTCGCACCAACAGACGACGACGTCGCCTTGCGTTTGCGCGACCGCGATGCCGCAGCAGGAGCAGCAGTAGCAGCAGCAGCAGAGGGGGCTTTTCTCGCAGCTCGCACCATTTGGGAAGAGTCTGTATTTCAAAAATAATAACGACCTTTTTGGATTTTTTGGAGAGCGAAACCGCACAATTTTTCCCTGCTATAAAAAATCTCTCTTCTCAGTCATCATTCATCATGAGCGACATGGACGAAGACTACGGGTTCGAATACTCGGACGAGGAGCAAGACGAGGAGCAAGTGGACGTGGAGAACCAGTATTACAACGCGAAAGGTGCGTCTCTCGCTCTCTTTTTCTTTTCTGTTGTTTTTTTTATTCATTGTCGTCGTTCTCTCTTTTCTTCATTCGAGATCTAACGAACTCTTCCTCTCTCTTTCCCCGAAAATTTTCTTCTCGTTCTCGTTATTAGGACTGCTGGAGAACCCGGAGGACTTTGAGAGCGCGATCGAGGCGTTCGCGACGGTGGTGAGCATGGAAGACGAGAGCGGGCAACCCGGCGAGTGGGGGTTTAAAGCCATGAAACAAGTGGTGAAGTTGCGATTGAAACGATGCGCGGATTCGTCGTCGAATTCTTCCTCCTCCTCTTCTTCTCCTGAGCTTATTTCGCTCGCGATTGAGAGTTTAGCGAAGCTGTTATCGTACGTCGATTCGAAAGCGGTGACGAAGAATAAATCGGAGAAGGTGTTGAACTCTTTGTTGGAAACGATGAATCAAGTCGAAGATCGGGAGTTGCTGGAACAGTTTTACGAGAAGACTCTGAAAACGATGACGAGAGAGGCAAACGAACGGTTGTGGTTTAAGATTCAACTTAAGTTGTGTAAGTTGTGGTTGAAGTGGCAGAACTTTGCGGCGATGGGAAAGACGTTGAAAGAGTTGAGGAAATCGTGCGAAGACGAGAATGGGAATTACGCGGCGAGTAAAGGGACGCAATTGTTGGAAGTGTACGCGATGGAGATTCAAATGTACACCGAACAAAAGAACACGAAAAAGTTGAAAGAGTTGTACCGAGAGAGTTTAGCGATTAAGAGCGCAATTCCGCACCCAAGAATTTTAGGCATCATTCGCGAGTGCGGTGGGAAAATGCACATCGCGGAGAGAAACTTTGGAGACGCTGCGACGGACTTTTTCGAGGCGTTTAAGAGTTACGACGAAGCCGGGTTACCGAGACGGGTGGTGTGTTTGAAGTATCTCGTGTTGGCAAACATGTTGATGCAATCGGACGTGGATCCGTTCGGATCGCAAGAAGCGAAACCGTTTCAATCGAACGAGGAGGTAAAGGCGATGACTGATCTAGTTCAGGCGTACCAAGCAAATGATATCGCATCGTTTGAAACGCTTTTAGAAAAGCACAAGAAAAGCATTAGCGACGATGCATTCGTCGCCGAGCACATTCAAGCGTTGTTGGACAACGTTCGAACACAAGTTTTGTTGAAAACAGTCCGGCCGTACTCGAAGGTAAAGTTGCCGCATTTAAGCGAAGAATTGAATATTCCCGAGAAGGAGTTGGAGTCACTGCTCGTGAATTTAGTATTAGACGACGTTTTAGATGCGAAGATAAATCAAGTGACCGGGATGTTGGAGATTAACCGAGAGAACATCGCGGACGCCAGCGAACTAGAAAAGGAACAACAAGCGGAAGCGGTCGGTGGACAGAAGCAAGGAGACAAAGAGCTTCAGAAGAAAGTCGCGGAGAGCGAATACGATGCGCTAAACAGATGGAGCGACCAAATCATGAGGACGCAGGATCTTTTGTTCGAGAAGCTTTGTTAAAGAAAAGATAGAAACGCACCATGCGAGCGCAAGTTGTTGTAAGAACATTAGTTGAAGATACGCACAAGACATACATCATTTTCATTTTTGGCACCGTATGATACACCTCATTATTATTGAAAAGAACTACCAGTATTAAGGTACAGTAGTGACTCCTCTCATTTTTTTACTCGTAACTTTCGTTCTTCGTATTATTGAACATTTTAGTTCACAGGTATTATAATTCGGAATTGAACAGCGATTCCTCTTCTTCTGCTTCTCCATCCTCTTCGAAGTGATATGGCTGCTGCGCCTCATTCTGCTCCTCACTCCAAGAGTTTGTGTTGACGTTGATCACTTTCGGTTCTGGCTTCGTCGTAAAATGCGAATACGTGAGCAAAGATACAACGATACACACGAAGATGGCAAGAAGTATCTTCTTCATCTTATCGCGTCGCTCTTTCTTCATTTCTTTCATCAACGCCGCGCGTTTCGCAGCCTTGGCGGCGACTTTCACGACTTCTTTGTCAACTTGAATATCCTTGGAAGCAAACGATAATCGTTCCTGCTCTTCACGCTGTTTGCGTTGCAACTCCAACTCCATTTGCGCTCTTGCTGCTTGCAACGCAGCACTCGCAGCGGCCGATTCTTCGCTTTTACTTTTCAACGATGCAGAATTCTTCTCAGCTTTCTGTGCGTTTGCCTTCAATCGTTCCTGTTTTAACTGTTGCTTACGCGCCTTCAGTTGTGCACCTTCGAGGGATTTTTCGCGCGCTTGAGAGCGGGGAGATAACTGAGGATCGCTTGCTTCTCCATCGCTGTTATTTTTTGTGCTCAAAATCTCGAGAATGTGTTCAGGAACTTCCGCGATTTTCGGCACTTCTTCCTTGACTTCGTTCTTGCTCGCAGCGTCGACGGTCAAATTTGATTTTTTCGCACCTTTTTGGTTCTGTTTCTTGTTGAGCTTTTTCTCGACGACATTCTCGGAAGAGACTGTGGACGATGAAGATGCCGGCTTTTCTGGGTTTGGAATCGCGGCAGGAACAACTTCCTCCTCTTCCTTTTCCATTTCTTCTTCCTTCTTCTTCTTCTCCTTCTTTTTCTTCTCTTCCTCCTCTCTCTTGAGTTTTGCTTCAATCTTTGCCAATTTCTCGGCATCCTTAACGGCTTGCGCCTCCATCTTGCGCTCTCTCGCCGCCGACTGCTCGCGTCTCGTTTCCACCATGTACCATTCGCGGTACATTTCGCTTTCAATCATTCGTGCAATCAATTTATCGTTGTGGTCTTCGCACTTCATTCTCGCTTCCGAAACAACATCGACGTCTTTCGAGTTCATGGAAGCTTGCGCGTCTCTGGCGAGCGATCTGAACTTCGTAAAGTCTTGGATTTCCTTTCTGACACCAGCCAATTCGTTGTATTTCGCGCTTCTTTCCTTCATAAACTTTGAACGCTTGTCTCTCAAAGACGTGATCGTTTCCGAAACAACCTTGATTTGCTCAAACGTCTCGTCGTGAGAATCCGAAACCGTCTTTAATCTTGACTTCAAAACATCAATCGCTTCCGAGCACGCATTCATTCGTGCTTTCAACTCGTCGCGACTTTCACCAACGAGATTCGGACCGGTCGTTTGACGCTTCTTCTCTTCGAGAGACTCGATTTCGGTTTGCATTTTTCGCAACTTTTTCTGCTCTCGCAAAATCTTGTTCTGCTCCAAAACCGACAAGCTTTCGTCTTCCATCTTCTTCTCCAAATCATCCAACTTGGCCTCGAGTTTTGCCACGCTGTCCAATCCTTTCATCGTTTGGGATTGTTCTTTCAAGCTCCTCTCGGCGTCGCGCAGACCGTTCCATCGATCGCGAATCGGTTTCACCAAGTCGTTTGCCATCTTGACTTCTTCTCTCGATTTCTTCAACTCGACTCTCTTGGCGTCCAATTCAACTTTCAACTCTTGCGACTCTTTTATCTTCGCGTCGATCTCCGATGTCAAGCCTTTGATCTTTTCGTCCAACACTTGATCTCTCTCTCTTTGCGCTTTTGAGTCATCGTACTTCTCCGAGGCTGGTCTCGGCAATCTCGCCACCCAAATCGGTCGCGGCTTCACGTAATTCTCCTCCTCTTTTTTCTTCTCTCCCTTGGCGTTCTTCTTACCCGTCGCCGCCGCCGAAGACGCGTCACCTTCGTTCGCGTCCACCGAGACGTTTTTCTCTTGAAAACTGACCGAATCTTGATCGGCCGAGCCGGAACTTTGCGACTCGCTCATTTGCCCGTCGTTGCACAACGCCAAAGGGCTCGTCGGGTCCATTTTCTCCTCTTCCTCCGCGAGAAGAGCGCTCTTCGGTTTCACGCTGAGCTTCTTAATCATCGCGAGTTGCGGAGAGACTAAGCTCGGGTCGAACTGTTCCTCCTCTCGTTCTTGAGTCGTCGCGTTGCTCTTCTTCCTCGCCGGCGTCGCCGGCGCGCTTTTCCCGTCGAGCGATTTGCGCCCTTGCTGCTCGTGCTGCAGGGGCGCATCTCGAAAGCTCTTCCGTCCGGATTTAAACCCAGGCGGTGTCGTCGCCGTGTTCGCTCGCACGGTTTGCTGCGCGCCTGTTGATGTTTGTAAAACAGAGAGAGAGAGAGAGAGAGAGAGATTACGTTCAGCGCGCGAGAAGAAGAAGAAGAAGAACAAAAAGAGTTTATCGAAAAGAATCGGACGCGTGCCTTTCGACATTTTCGACGTTTCCCGAGAGAGAGAATGGAGACGCGGAAATCGGAGAGTGAAACCCGCGACGAGTTTCTTCCCGAACGGAGAAACACAGAGAAAACAAAAAAGACGTACCACCGTGCGCGTGACGCTCTGCCCCGCCCGTCGTCTGCGCCGCGGTTCCCCCGTGCGCGTTGTTGTTGTTGTTGTTGTTGCTATTATTCTTCAGCGTCGCGAGAAAATTCATCATCGGCGCCTGCTGGGTTTCGATGGTCATTGTGCGTGTCGCGAGAAAAACAAGTCTCCGAGACGGATGTTCTATCGCTCGTCGCGCGAAAAAGCGTCGTTTCGAGTGGCGCTTCTCGAGAATGCGCGAGAAGGTTTCTTTTTAAGACGACCGCGTTCCGCGTTTTTTCGTCTTTGTCTCCGCGAGAGATGGCTCTTTTCTCTCGAACGACGACTCCCGCGACTAATTTTATGACGCGCGCGTGTGTCTCTTGGCTCGTCGCACCCCGCGGGAGTTTTTTTTTCGCAGAAGAGTTCAATTAAATTCTCTATTCACTATAGTATTACAAAGCGAAAGCTCTCTGCTCTTCGCGCTACCAACCGACGCCTCTCCACGACAAACCGGCTTTTTCTAACTTATCTCTCTCGCTCTTGGCGCTCTCTTCGTGCTTTTTGATGTCGTTATCCACGGATTGGATGGCCTCGTTTATTTGCGCGAAATCGACAAACGCGGGATCTTCGCCTGCTCCCGCTCCTCCTCCTCCTCCTCCCGCGGCGGAGATAGCTTCGTCCTCTTCTTCGATGGATTCCGGGGAGATTTGGGAGACTCGAGATTTTAACGCCTCTGCGGTGGTTTCGTCCATTTTGGAGAAGAGTAAATTTTGCGAGTCGAGGTTGAGTCGAGCGAGGATTTTCGCCGCTTGGCTCCGGCGCGAGGCTTCGAGAATCATGGCGATGGTTTTCGCCGCCGCGGACGATGATGACGCCGATCTAGAGGAATGGTGTTTGGCTCGAGAACCACCATTGCTACTACTACTACTACTACTACCTCCATTCGTTTGTTTCGATGGAGGCTCGAGCATCTTCGTAAACACTCCGGCGAGCTTCTTGAGCGATAACGATTCCACCGCGATGGAAGCTTGCAAAGCCGAAGACGCGGAGAGAAGCTCCGCGATGTCCGCATCCGGGAACCACGAGAGAAACGGTCGGAACGGTTGCTTGTGCGGATGATGAGAATGGTGCTGCTCCTCTTTCTCGCTAGTGCTACTGCTACCATCACCACTCCCACCGTGTGTCGTCGTCGTCACGTGCGGTACAATGCGATTCAACGCTTCCGTCTTATCGTTCAACGCCGCCAGCACCGCCAACACTTTTTTTGGCGACCTCAAAATACCACGCTTGATCAATTTTAACGCCGGTAGAGTCGCCGTGTGTTCTATGATTTCCTTCGCCCTCGTCGCATCTACGTTTAACAACAACAAACTCTGCCTATCTGCATCCGACACGCCGTTTAATAACAAATCTCTCGCTCGAATCGCCGGCAAACCCAAATGTTTCAACGTCGCCGTCTGGTCGTTGATCGACAACTTTGCAAAGTTCACGTACGTTTCGTGCGGTAGCGCGCAACCTTCCTCTTCTTCCGTTCCTTCTGGACAATTCATCGCGATGTCGTCCTCGTATATCTTCCAAAACTCTCTCGCTTGTTTCGTGAACCATCTCGGCACCGCCGGCGGCGCCGACATGTCCTTCTCCTTCGAAGAAGAAGAAGAAGAACTCGAAGAACCTGAATTCTCCTTCCGACTGGTACTACTGCTGCTCGCCGCCGAGCCTTCTCTCCTCACTCTCCTCGTTTCCGTGTGAATACCGGAATTCAAATCGCTCGTCGTGAATCTCACCACGTTGCTGCTCGATTTCTTCCCGCCGCTCTTGCGATTCGAAGAAGTCAACACCCCTCCGCCTTCTCCTCTTCCTCTTCCTCCTCCCAAGTGATGATGCTCCTTCTCTAGACTCCCTTTCTCTGGCGTCATCGTAAAATTCGAGTACATCTGTTGCGTCCAGAAGATGACGACGAGGATAATCAAGGTGATTCGTTCCATCCGAGGGAACCTCGATTGTCCGCCGCGCGTGGTCTTCTTCATAGTTCGTCTCTTCAACGTTTCCAATCGCTCCCGAGGCGACGAGGAAGACGGCGAGGAAGGAGGTTCCGTCCACTGACGAGGCGACGGGATGGAACCGGACGGGGATATTGGACCGCACGAGCCGTCGTAGTGGAGGTGCTTTTGAGCACCTCGGTTGTGCGACATCGAGAGTCGGGCTTTATCAAATACACAAAAAAGCGGATTAAAGAAATGACGCGAAACGTTTATTATATTAAAAGTGTGTCCCGACATTGCGCTCGATTTTTACATATTACATCATCATGAGCTACTTTTACACGTACGCGCGCGAGCATTATTCTCTCTCTCATCTGACCGACGCCGTCGCGATGCTCCCTAGCACTTTCTCGCAATTCTCCTCCTCGTCCACTAAACACTGAAACCGATACCGCGACTCCTCCGGCACTAAATCCGCCACGCGCAACATCTCAAACGAAGGCGCTCTTCGCCAAATATCTCTCGCCC
>Ga0255784_10004055_pt1 | contig 10974 bp, 5 predicted proteins | sample 101ome_14_FD_179982 | JGI IMG/M metagenome (GOLD analysis project Ga0255784, IMG submission 179982) | Coastal salt marsh microbial communities from the Groves Creek Marsh, Skidaway Island, Georgia - 101403AT metaG (version 2) | ecosystem: Environmental > Aquatic > Marine > Intertidal zone > Salt...
GAAATAATCGCGTCGTGAATCAGGTTAACGTGGTGAAAGTTTTAGCGGACGTGGCGAGAGCGCTGGTGAGGATGCACGCGCAAGGGCACATTCACCGAGACGTGAAAGCGAGAAACGTTTTGATTTCGGCGGTACGTTGTCTGTCTTTTTTGCGTCGTTGTCGTCGTCGTCGACTAAACGCCGCCGAAGAACGAATACGAGTCCACAATTATTTGTTTTTTGTTTCTCTCTCTCGGAACGGAACGAACGAACGAACACAAACGAACGACTTTTTTTTTCTTTCTTTTTCTTCTTCTTTCTTCTTCGTTTTTACTTTATCAAAAGCTTTTTATTTCTTCTGTTGCACATCAGCATCACGACAAACACGCTCACACCAATACTCTCTTCCTTCCGCGCAATCTTTTTTACGCACGCGATCTCGCGCAGGACTTTGAAACTGCGAAACTGACGGATTTTGGTTTGGCGCGCATCCTGCCGCAATACGCGGAGGACCGGGAAGACGTGAACCCGAAGACGACGCCGAAGATTGGTCCGCCGAAATATCGAGCGCCAGAGGTGGAGAAACACGATTCAGAGAAGGATCACACGTACGCGTTCTCTTCGGACGTGTATGGTTACGGGGTCATGTGTTTTCAGCTCATCGAGCAGGTGAAGAAAAGAAGACGGAAATCGCATCCGCACGAGGTTGATTTCGTCACCGGTTTGGGTAACGCGTGCTGCGAGGAAGATCCGAGAGCGCGACCGACGGCGGCGATGTGTTTGGCAAAATGTCGCGAGTTTTTAGGCGAGACGTGGACGGCGAACGATAGAATGTGGGGGAATCCGAACCCATCCGACAGAATCGGGTACTGGACGATGGAGATGATGGACGTCGGCACGTTCAAGAAAGTTGTTCCGAAAGAGGAAGAGGAAGCGAAGGAATCTCCGAGCGGTTTGGAACACGGCGATACGCCTTCAAATAGGCGCACGCAAACGCATGGCAAGGGAGTGGTAAGAGACAGCGACGATGACGACGGTGACGACGACGACGACGACGAGGAAAATCAGGAAATCAACAAGAACAAGAAAGCGAAAGAACACGAGTTGATAAAAATGCTCGAAGACGAAAGAAGAATGGGTGAGAAAGAAACGACAACGACAGCACCAGTTCCAGCTGTACAAGCAGTGTTAGACGCGGAAAATAGAAATGGATCGAATACGAATGGAACAGGAACTCCAACGACGACGACGACGACATCTTTACGGCGACGAGTAATTGAAGCGCACGGGAACAACAACGGCGCCAAGGGTAATCGCAAGCGCTCGAAACCGGCGGCTGGGGACCCGATGGATATTGGAGTCAACGCGAATGTCACCGGCATAGAGAACACTCAAATCGCAATGGTTCGTTCTGCGGACGGACGCATCACAAAAACGAGCTCTCTCGGAGAAGACTCTGGTTCCCAAACGCCGGTGAGTAAATACTCTCGAGGAGAAAACGTGGCGAGTGAAAACGGACCTCCGGTTGTGAGAAGACTGAACAGTCTCTCCACGTTGGGCATGGGCGATTTGAAAGTTGAAGAAACTAGAAGCTAAAGCTAATAATACCGCATCGCATATCTAAAGCTACATATAGTTTGTGTAACAATATACTTTTTACTTTGTGATATTAAAATTATAACAATACAACTCGCGAAAGGAGAACTTTGATGATGATGATGGTGATGCGTTTGTGACACATCTTATCGCGCGGGTACGCCTCCCATCTGCGCGTCAATCAATCGATCTTCTCTAACAACACACGCACACACATTAAACGTGCTTCCCTTCTTTCCTCAACTCCCCAACTCTCTCTCTCAATCTGGTCATTTCTTTAGTGATTTCATCTAACGAGGCGGTTTCCGCGGAAAACTCCTTCGGCGAAGCTGCCACTCCTTTTTTGCTCTCTTCGGCGTGGTGATGGTCCTCGTCGTGATGCGCGTGATACTTGTGGTGCATGTAATGTTCTAACCCGAAGGCGACCACGAACGTTCCAATCTGTCGATGGATGAAAAGAGCAGAGAAAGAAAGAGAGTCAGCGACGCGTCAAGCGGGATGCGAGCGTACAAGAAAGTAAGAGAGAGAGAGACAGAAACAAACAAAAAAGGTCCCACCAAACGGGGTAAGATTTTTTCCCCGCGAAGAAGAAGAAGAAGAGAAAGACACGTGCACACGAGAGAGAGAAAAAGAATGAGATAGAGAGAGATCGAGAACAGTAAACGCACCATGGCGTGTTTCACCGGTCCAAACGATCCGGTTTTGATGAACTTTGTTCGGTACCACTCCATTCTTCTTCTTCTTCTTCTTCTTCTTCTTGTTCTTCTCGCAGTAGTAGTAGACCGGCAAACGAGTGTGGAAGGAAGTACTATTCCATACGAAACAAACAACAACAAAAAATGAAAAAAAAATCGAACGAATCGAAGCCTCGAACAACACGGAGAAGAAGAAAATTGGTCTCCAAGAAAAAAAAAAGCGTCAAGAGGGGCGGCGGCGACTCGCGTCTTTTTTTTTCTCACTTTTCAAGCACGCACATTTTGGTCTCTCTCTCTATTGTCGAGGCGTCTGCAAAGGGTGCGCGCACCGGATAAAAAAGCAGAAGAGAGAGAGATAGAGAAGGAGTGTGATTTATAATACAATAATAATCGCGGTTTTTGTTTCATCAAGAGAGCGTTTTGGGAGAAAGAGAATCGCGAAAAAATGGCGGACCGACAGCAGAGACGGCTGGGAGGAGGAGGGAACAACAATCGCTCGGCGCTGTCGCAACAGCTCTCGAAACTGAGAGAAACGTTTCCGACGGAAGATACGAGAGCGCTGAAAGGAGGGAAAGCGTCGATATTGTTCACGGCGAGAGATGCGGCGGACGTTCGATTGGAAGATATTCAAGAGCGCGCGCAAAAAGCGTTTGAGAATATACGGAGGAAAGACAGTCGGTTCGACGCGTTCGGGAGTAAACTGTTTTATAACAACAACAATAATAGTAATGATCCTTCGGCGATGATATTTGATGAGCTCGGCAAAGAAGATGATAGAGAAGAGTTGGACGGGTATCAGCGGCAAAATCATCGAGAAAAACTGGACGCGAAAGAGAATGAAAAACTGAATAAAGTCATCCGGCAGTTTCTGAGGCTGTTCGCGTCGGCGTGCGGGAAGATTTTCGGCGGCGACGAGGACGAAGAAACAGCCGCGGACGAGACGTTGAGGGAAGAAGCGATGGACGGCGCGTACATTTTTGAATATCTCATAAGAAGATTTAAAGTGAACGTGTATAACGTGGACGATGTCATCGCGTCTTTGCTGCCGTATCACGGAACCAATCAGTTCGTGAAAGTGGTGCAAACGTGCAATTTCGAAAACGCGAAGAAGTTTGAGTGGATGCGAGGGGTAAAAGAAAGCGGCGCAAAAGTGCCAAGGGAGTACTTGGCAAAACGAGTGGCCAAAGATAAGGCGTTTTTGACGTACATCTGCGATAGTGCGGTGGAGTGTTGCACCAGTAACACCGATCCAACGAACGGCACGACTTCCGCGAGTTCGGTGAGTCACTCGTTTTACGTCGTTTTAATGATTGAGAGTCTCGATTGGATGAAGCGCATTGAAAGTGCGCATTTGCAAAGATTTTTGGCGTATTTAGAGCCCGGTTTGCATCCAAAAGCCTCGTCTGATCACTACGCCGGGTGTTTGATGCTCACCGCTAAATTGTGTGCGAAGACTACGTTTACGGAGGCGTTTTCGGTGGCGCTGTTAGAAGGCGTCTCAAAAGGTGCTCGAGCGCCGCTCGTTCGAGAGGCTATGCAAACGTTACTGGTACTGTGTACGAGCCAGAAAATTGAGACGATACCGGACCGGACGTTTAAACATTTCGTGAAAATTGACGACGCAAGTTCTCACGTCGCAGAAATCTGCGATAAGTATGGTCCCGCGAGCGATTGTTTGGTGAACCCGTTGTTGGAAGCGCTCGGAAAGTTTTGCGGGACGCACGAAAATTACGAAAAGACGCTCATGGAAGCTTTGGAGAAGATTGAACTGACGGAACGGAGAGCAGAAAAGCTGATCTATAGTTTAGCTCGGAGCGATAAGTCGGACGAAAGAAAGAGAAAGAGCATCGAGCGAGCCTTACGAGCGGCAGATCAGAGGTTTCCGAAGAGCACCGCGGAAGCGGTGGATTCGTTTTTGAGAGGCTTGGAGCGAAGGAAAGAAAAAAGAGCGCACGACGAGCGACGTCGACGATTACAAGCAAAAGAGGAGGCGAATGAGAAGCAAAAGAAGAAAGCGAGAGACGAAGAAGGTAGCGATAGTGGTAGCAGTAGCTCCGAGGAGAGCGACGACGACGAAGACGACGACGACGAAGACAAAGCAAACGCAAAAGCAGATCAAGTAATGATTGATGAAGAGATGAGAAAAAAAGAAGAGGAAAAATTGAGAGAGGAAGAAGAGCAATTACGACTCGATTTTGAATCTGCATCTTTTCTCCGTGAGGCTTTATCGGGTTCAGCCTCGGGGCCTATTGAGAATAAGAAGCTCGGCAATCGATCCTTGGCAGCTGCGTTAGATCATCCTACTGCGTCGATTCGAGAGAATGCGACGCAACGTCTGATTGATCTCCACGTCGAATTCATCGAAAAGAAATCGAAAGACAAGGACAATGCTTTGCATCCGCCACCGGGTCTGGAAAAAGGTGGCTTCTTAGCCGACGCGTTATGCCGCAGATGCTCTGATGACGATCCAACCGTCGCAGCTTTGGCGCTCAGTGCTCCATCTTTGAGCATGTTGACTAAAAATCGAACGTCACTTTTCGAAGCCATCGCATATAGGTTAAAAATTGCGAGAGAGTTGAGTTCGAGAACGAACGAGCGAGACGCGAATAAAGTCGCTGACATTGAACGCAGAGTTTGTAAGAAGGCATATGCGGCGCTTTTGAGACAAATGTCGGGGGATAGAAAAGATGACAATGATGATGATCGCAACGACGACGGCGACGACGACGAGTTGAAAACGCTGCGCGATAAAGCTGCTGCGATAGCGTGCTATGGCGCCGTTTCTGCTTCGCATTCTCGTGCAGTTGCTCGATCAGTCGTGAAAGACGCCGCTAGATGCAAGCATCCAATTTTACTCGGTTTCGCGGATGAGAAGAAAGTAATCGAGCAGGCTTTCTCTTCCGCAGAGGATGCCAAGAGTAGCGGATCCAGGAAAGACGTGCGACACGAAGGTGATGCGAGAATAGCAGCGAGTGTTGTGCACGCTATTGGATACGGATTCAATCAAGCCGCTAAAAAATCACCTGCGGTAGGAGAGTTTGATCTCGAATTATGGGTTCGCGAATCATACCGCGACGCGGACAGCGCCGGGAAATTGACGCTTCTTTTATCTCTTAAAGCCGCCTTAGCAGAGTCCAGTTCATCTACAATGGAAGACATCATTCGCAAAAGCATTTGGACGGTACTGAAAGACGACTGGGACCAAGGATGTCTCGGATTCGGTGGCGCATATCGCGACGAACGACTCAAGGATGGTAAAATTCCAATCGAGTGCTGGTTGTCTCTCAGCGAAGCGTCGAGCGCTGCTCCTTGGATTTCACCAGTCTCCAGAGACATTGCGAAAGATTTATTCTCCAAAATAACAAAAAAAGATTCAAAAAGCAACGTTGCCGAAACAATCTTGATCGAGTCGTTCGATATGCTCGCAGGAAGCGAAAGCGAAGCAACGAACGAATCGTTCGAAACGATCGTGCAGGATTTGTTGCGCAAATGTTTGGACGCATCGAGTCGTCGAGGCGTAGATTCAGCGAGGTTCCTCGCCTCTAGAATTATCGCAGAGGATGGAACAAACGAACAAAGTTTCGCATCGAGCACGCGAGGTAAAATTGTTGCTTTAGAGATGATTCAATCTGAAATCGAGGACGCGAAAGATTCCGACGAAATCGTGACGGCTCTGTTAGTCGCTTGTGCAAGCTCAGTGTCGTCTGTTCGCCGAGCGGCAGCAGATGCGTTGTACTGCGCACCTACGACGAGCGAGTTTGCGCCTTTTGCAGCCGCAGCAAAAGCCAGAGCCCAAATCGCCATCGATGGAGCGAGTGCTCTGAGGACAGCGATGCGAAGCGTGAAAGTTTCGGTTGAAGATACAAAGCGTCTGTTGAAGCCAATCACGACGGTGAAAGTAGATGATCTTTTCAGAAAAGGAGAACGTGATGGATCTGCTGCGCAATCGTCTTCGTTTTGTCTAATGAATCCGCACGCTGCCAGGGTCCTTTTGTTTATTTTGAGAGGCGTTGGGGACGATCAAGTCAAGGCAGTCGAAATCGCTCGAGCACTCGAACGCGCCGCTTCCTTCGATGCAGACGACAGTGCACCCGATCAGCTTGAAATTGCCGCTTTCGCCATCGAAGCAGTCCGGTGCTTCGTTGGAGAAAAGCTTGCTTCTTCGGCAGAAAAGACTTCCGGGAAGTTTGCTTTCGACGCGTTTTTGAATGCCATGAAGTCTCAAATTTCGGTTTCCGTGCGCATTGCCTGTTTCGAGCAAATAGCTAGTGGGAGCTATCCGCTCATGAAAATACCACCAATCTCGCGTGCAAAAATCTTAGACGTGTTATTCCACGCGAATAAAAGCGACGGCGATAAGACCGCGCGCGCTGCTGCGAGAGCTGCAATCGCGTCAGTTCCATTGGATTGTAAAGATGCAGTTGTCGCTATTTCTGGCGCGTGTAAATTTGGAGATAAGGATACAGTTCTCGGTCTCACGAAGGGCGATTCGTTAGCAAATGCAGTTGCGGCGATGGAAGTATTCTCGTGGCGCTCAGATACAGCAGTCAATCGCGATGCGTTGATTCAGCCGTGTCAAAATCTTTGCCGAGCGCTCTTTGCGCAAAACGAAATCGATGTCGAGGAAGATGCTCGTCGCCAAGCGCTCAAAGAACAAAACGCGGCGAACAATTCCAAAAAGAAAAAGAAGCGCTTCTATGGCGCAGAAGGCAACTCGTCTTCGTCGTCGAGTGATGATGAGGACGGAGGCGACCAAAGCATGAGCGAAGATGATGATGACGACATCAACGGAATTGATTCCGAGACGAAAAAGCTCAACGAACAAATCGCTGAGCGTTCGTACGCGTTGACGTTAAGTTTGCAAACTTTAACAAAATTAGCTGAAATTTGTGGACAATCTGTCAATAGCTGGGACATTGATCTCATTTGCGTCTCCGCTTCTAAATCGTCCGAAGGGAGTTCTCGCGCGGCAGCTTTAGAGCTTCTCTCCGAGATGGCAAAGATCAAGCCAGAAATGGTTGTGAAGAAAGTCGTGGATGTTGCCACAACGCTCTCGAGAATTGCAGGAGAAAACGATGACGTCACGTTACAGCGAGCTCTAGAGAATGCTTTGAAGTCCGTCATACCCGTGTGGCTCTCGTCGGGAAAAGCAGACGTGAAAGAAGTCATTTGGACAATCGTAGAGGCGTCTACGAGAGCACCGGAACGAAGACGTGCACCATTGTGCGCTGCGCTCATTCGTGCCTGTCCCGAAGGCTCAAAAGGCTTGTCTGAGTTGATTTTACAAGTGCTCGAGAAGAGACAAAGCTTGGAAAAATCTGCAGAAGTGCACAAAAAGAAGATGTATGCGATGCTGTATCAAAACGACGGAAAGAAGAAGAAGGATGGGAATGATGATTTGATGGATCTGGACAACAACGAAGATGTCGATAATGACGTTGACTACGAGGACGACGAGCTCGAGGACAGAGAAAACAACAATAAAAAGAAGGCTAACGCGTGGGTTAAAGCATTAGTTATGACTTTACTAGGTCACGAAAAACCAGTAAACGCGGTCGTAACGCTGGTAGATGCGATGAAGGTATGACTTTTTTCTCTTTCATTCTCGTTTTTTTGTAAAATTACTTCGAACTCGCTCGTCCGCTGCGTATATTTCGGTGAAGAATTCGTACATGTGTCAGGATTCTGATTTTCCTTGATGAGAACTTCAAACGATCTGCTGCTTTCCTTCTGAGAAATGTACTTTTTGACGACAACGACGACGACGACGTTAACAGCTCTTTATCTTTGGTTACTCTTACTTTTTTGTTTCGCGACGCTCACGTGTGCTTTTCTTCTCTGACTTTCGATTTACGACAATACAGATTGCGGCCTCACGAGGCTCAGAAACGAGCAGGGGTGTGATCGTTGTCGCGAATGCCGCGTCACGATTTATCTCCACTCGATCTTTCCTTCTTGCCCAGAAGAAGTATAGTGCTTATTCTGTGGCGAATTCAAGCGAATTGCAAAGTGCATATTCCTCGTTAGCCGAAAGAGCGCTGACGTTGCTCGATACGAAGGCGTCATCTGCGAGTGGTCCTTCCGCCTCTAAAGCAGGAAGAGACTTGTTCTCTGCACTAGATGCAGTTTTGCACCCGGGCAAGTTTCTTGAAACGTTGACACCATTGTTATCTCGTGAGGAAACGTCGGTGCGTAAAGCGGCATTGAATCTCCTCACAGATCGTTTACAAAACAACGAGAATGCGCTCAGAGATTTGACGATTTCCGTCAAGAAGCAACAGAGAGAATCAAACGAAAGCATCAAGATTGCAGGTTTGAAGCTCATCGAGGAACTCGCATCTCTAGCTGTCAGAGATGGTGCTCCACACGCCCGTCAAGCGGCTCTTGTCGCGCTCGAAGCCGCAGCAATGCGGTTTGGGCGAGACGAAGACGCATCGCATTATGCAACTGCGTTGGTAAACGCAGCGAAACAGGTCGCACAAAAGTGTTGTTTTGCAGGAGACGCGGAAGAGAAAAATGCATTAAAAGCTATTAATTCGACAACTTCGAACGTGCTTGGCTCGGCCGCTTTGTGTCTTGCTCAAATTGCTCGAGCCACCGGACCAAAATTCATCGGCGCGTTGGCGCTTGCCGCACCGGCCATGACTCGAATCGCCAAATTGGCTACTCAAATATGTTCTAAAAGCGCTGCCGCAAAGCATGGTGAAACACCAGAGAATGCATTGGTTGTTTTATCAGCAACATTGTCTTCGATTTACGCGTTTTGCGAAGACCAGCTAGCGAGATTTATGAGTCCATATCTGCTGGACATTTTGATCGTTGCCACACATCCAGTATTGTGCGCAAAAACAGAGACGGATGATGAGGAAGAAGAACAAGATGGGGGAGATGCTGCTACTAATAAGAAGAAAAAGAAGAGCAGAGATAGCGTGAAAACAAATTTGACCTCTCTCATAGCTGCCAAAAATGCCGCTGCCGAATTACGATCGGAACGCTTAGCGACGTCGTTTGAATGTCGTGTGCTCATGCCTCCTCTTGAAGAATGTTGGGTAACTTTCATTCGCGAGAGCGAAGCCGCGCGCACTGCAAACGAGGCATTGCGTTCTAGGCTTGCGTTTTTGGAAGTTTCAAACAAGGTTGCTGATCGCAAGGATGCTACGCCTGCGCATAGATCAACGTTGTTCTCAATCGCTTTGGAGGCTATGGACGTTCGACGACAATTCGCGGAGGAAGACGACGCGAGCTCGTCAGAATTGGAAGAAGTAGAAACATTGGCTGTCAACGCTGTGGCAAATTTAGCAGTAAAATGTACCGAGAAAGAGTTTACACCTTTTTACGCAAAATGCGTCGAGTGGGCTAAAGCGAGAGCTGGAGAAAAAGATGCTGCGAGATGGCGATTATCGGCGTTGTTTCGACTGACGAGCGCTTTAGCGGACCAGTTGAGAGCCGTTTTCGTACCGTTTTACAGACACGTTCTAGATTTGACCGCGGCGTGCTTAGACGACGAGGCGATAGACATGTTAGAGTCGAGCAGGAAAAAGAAGAAAAAGAAAAACGACGATGAAAAAGGCAGCAAGAGCAACAACGATGCAATGGACGAGTGGCGCATGAAGACTTTTGCGCTCGCTGCTTTGCGTCGCTGCTTTGCATACGATTCCGTTAACTTTCTCACGCAAGAACGATTCAATCAGTTTGCGCCTTTAGTAGCAAAGCACTTATCAAAGGACCCGCCGAAAGATAGTCGCGAGTACGCAATGAACACGCTCGCGGAGCTATTGGACGAAGGTGAAGATGAAGCCAACAATGTGAATGAAAATGACTCTGCCGGATTAGAATCCAATCTCGGTGCCGAGTGTGTTGGATGTTGTGCCGCTCTTTTTGCCGCCGCGCCAGACGAAGCGTTGTGGAAAACATTGCACCGGAACATCCTCAATGTCTCGAGAAATTACGAACATTCCAGAGCGAAGCTTCTTGTTATTGCTACCCTCGCAAAAATTGTCGAGAATACCCAAGAAGAGTATTTAGTCTTGCTTCCTGAAGCCATTCCGTTTCTCAGTGAACTTCTAGAGGACGACGATTTAGAAGTAGAGGTTGCCACCCAAGACTTATTGGATAAGTTGACAAAGTTGAGTGGCGAAGACTTAGCGAGCTTGATGGAACACGGATATGGCGATTTGAAAGACCCAAATAAAGGGATTGTTAGACACGAGAGTTACTAGTGCTTTTGAAGTTAGCGATGGTACATTTTTTCTAACCGAAATGAGCTAAACTAAACTAAACTAAACTAAATAATAAAAGTGTGACTAAAACGGAAAAACCCTCACAACACTTCCTATAAACTCGCCGCGCAAACCGTTTATTGCGCTGATGAACACCGCGTTATCTAAAAGTGCACTTGGATCCGCATCGTTATACGCGTTAAATGTTTGCTGAGCAAACTTTTGAATATTTCGAAACCCCTCTTCTACCACTTTCCTCGTCGTCACAGAATCCTTCGACAAAAACGAAGCTGACGTGCAAGCATTTAACCACTTGGACAACATTGCCTTTGTGTCATTCGCATCGATTTCAGCGGAGGATTCATTCATTGACACGTTTAATACGTCTGTCGCGTACCGGATATTTTCTCCGCACGATCTTTCTAGATGCGTCACAAACCGTTCCATTTCGAAAAGCTGCTCTTGGAAACTTCGCAATCTTCTTC
>Ga0255784_10004059_pt1 | contig 10972 bp, 13 predicted proteins | sample 101ome_14_FD_179982 | JGI IMG/M metagenome (GOLD analysis project Ga0255784, IMG submission 179982) | Coastal salt marsh microbial communities from the Groves Creek Marsh, Skidaway Island, Georgia - 101403AT metaG (version 2) | ecosystem: Environmental > Aquatic > Marine > Intertidal zone >...
AATTTATCTATTCTAATTGACACTTCTCCTGATTTAAAAAAACAATTTTTAGATAACAACATTACAAATCTTGATGCAGTTTTATACACCCATGAACACGCTGATCAAACTTCTGGAATTTTTGAATTAAGACCCTTTCTATGGAAAAATAAAAAAAAAATCAAAATGTATGGATCAAAAAGAACAATTTCACAACTGAGAAATAAATATGATTTTATTTTTACAAAAAAACAAGGATATGACCCTATTGGAGAAAGCAAGATTGTTAGAAATCGGGTAACAATTGTCAAAGGAAATACGAAAATTAATTTTCAGTGTTTTGAGGTACAGCATGGAGAAATTACTTCTACTGCTTATGTTTTTAATAAAGTGGCTTATATCAGTGATTGTAAAAATGTGGATCGAAAACATTATAAACATTTAGATAAATTAAATTTATTAATTATAGATTGTCTTAAATTTAAATCTCATCCAGGACATTTTAACTTTGAAGAGTCTATTGAGTTTGCTAAAAAAATTAATGCTAAGAAAACAGTTCTTACAAATCTCCATGTCGATCTTGATTATAATTTTTTGTTAAAAAATACACCTAAAAACTTTTATCCAGCTTACGACGGGATGAAACTTAGTTTTTGATTTTTTCTAAATACTGATAACTAATTTACAAATTTTTTAATTCTTTCTTCAGTTGTCGTTTCAGGACCAGAATATGGTATTTTATAACTATTCGACTTAGTCAGGACTTCAATCCCTTTTGTAAAGATAAAGATGAAAAAAACTATAAAAAATAAAGCAAAAATTTTTGCAGGATTATAATTTCCTGATTGAAAGACACTGACTGGTTGCTCTTGTTTTTTATGAAAAAATTTGAAAGTTAGATAAACTGCGATTATTAAACCTATGTGAGCCATAATAACTCCAGCCCAACCAAAGATAAAGGAAGTTATATTAAAGACATATAAACTGAATACAGTTGACCAAACAAATGATAAAACTATAAGTATTTGAAGTCTTACTGCTTTTGGCAAACTTCTTAAATCATTTTTACTATCATCAAAAAGGATGTTAGCCGTTTCGGTCATCCAATTTTTTAAACTATTCATACTTTTTATATATCTCTTTTTTTATTAAAATTTAATTGTTAATTTGATCTTCTATATATTTAACAAATGATTTTGAGGAAGGGTTTGTAATTGAAGAAAATGTTTTATCTACCTTTCCTTCTTTATTAATGATTATTTTATGAAAGTTCCATTTTGGCACCGCTCCAATTCCATGTTTTTCTTTTGCCCATTTAAATAAAGGATGAGCATTATCACCGATGACATCAACTTTCTCCGTCATCGGAAAAGTAATGTTAAAATTAGTTTCGCAAAATTCTTTAATTTCTGCATTAGTTCCTGGTTCTTGCCTAAAATTATTGCTTGGCACACCCAGCACAACTAAGTCAGAGGATTTATATTTATCCCATAACGCCTGTAAATCTTCATATTGATTAGTAAATCCACATCTGCTTGCTACATTAGTGATTAAGATCACTTTATTTTTATAATCACTTAGTTTTATTTCTTGATCGCTTTCTATGCTTTTAAATGAAAAATCATAAACCAATTGTTTATATGAAGCCTGCGCTGATTTAAAAAAAGAAAACATGATGAATAATGCTATTAGTATTTTTTTCATTTGTTAAGTGCTTTAATTAATGCTTTTAAAGGTAAATTAACACATTCTTTACGGGATGTATATTTTTTATTTCTCAATTTTCTATAGATCTTTGTTTTACTCGATTTATTTATTTTATTACTTAAAAATAAATTAATAGTTTCTTTTAATTTTGTTTTATCTTTATTTTTAATAAATTTTGATAACCATAAGGCAGAAGCTTGAGTAAAAAGACATCCATCTGACTTATAAACTAATTTTATAATTTTATTGTCTTTTTTTTTTAATTTAAGTTTTATATGATCCCCACAAATTCTATTTTTATGGGAAAATTCCTTAGATTTGACTGAATAGTAGTTTTGTGTTTTGTTTTTTTGAACAAAACTTAAAATTTCACTATCCATTTTTTTTGGCAGTGAGTAATATTAAAAAATATCCAACTAAAGTAGAGAGCAGAGATCCTGTTAAAACTCCTATTTTAACACCATTCATATATTGATCTGCACCTACAAAGGCTAAATTACCTACAAACAGCGACATGGTAAAACCAATACCAGTTAAGATACCGACACCATAAAATGCAGTCCATGAGACGTTATTAGGCTTTTGTGCAAAACCTAATTTGATTGAGGCAATTGAGAAAAGAAATACTCCAATTTGTTTTCCAAAAAATAAACCACATAAAATCCCTAAAGGCACTGGATTTAGTAAAGTTGCAAATGAAAGTCCTTCAAGATTAACCCCAGCATTAGCGAAAGCAAAGATAGGCATAATTCCAAATGCTACGTAAGGAGAAATTGCATGTTCTAATTTAAGCAATAAAGATTTTTTGGCATCCTTTTTGTTATGTGGGATCGTCATCGCCAGTAAGACCCCAGCAATTGTTGCGTGAATTCCTGATTGATGAGTAAAATCCCAAAGGAAAATCCCAAGAATTAGATAAGGTAAAAATTTTGTTATTTTAAATTTATTTAAGGCAAAAGCTAGCACTAAAGCAACGAACATTAAAACTAGATACATAACTTGTATGTTTCCAGAATAAAAAAATGCGATAATAACAATTGCTCCTAAGTCATCAATGATGGCTAAAGCTGTTAAAAAAACTTTAAGTGATAAAGGCACTCTTTTGCCCAGAAGAGATAAAACACCTAGTGAGAAAGCAATGTCCGTTGCAGATGGAATTGCCCAACCATTTAAAGTTTCAGGATTACTAAAATTTATAAAAACGTAAATTAAAGCAGGCACCAACATACCACCTACAGCACCTATAATTGGTAACGCTGCTTGTTTAGGATTCGCTAGTTCACCTTGAATAAATTCCCTTTTTATTTCTAAAGAAACCAAAAAGAAAAATACTGCCATTAAAACATCGTTAATCCAATGCATTACAGAAAGTTTTAAACCGAATTCTTTAAAGCCTAATGTTAAATAAGTTTCTAGAACTTGAAAATAAGTCTCCGCAAAAGTGCTGTTACTAATAATAAGAGCAATAACTGCTGCAAAAAGAAGAACTAAACCAGCAGCCGCCTCTAATTTAAAAAACCATTTAAAGGTATTTGTAACTCTTTGAATCATTATTTTATATCACCTAAATATATACCAAGAGACAAAGCAGTTTCTACCAAAGGATCGTCGCGGTTAACATTTTGATAAGTTTGAATTCCTTCATTTATGGGCACATCAACAACTTTTCTATCTTTCCAAGCAACCATGCGATCAAATTTTTTATTGACCAATAAATCGACGGCATAGACACCAAAGGCACTTGCTAAAATTCGATCTCTTGGGGTAGGGGGAGCGCCTCTTTGGACATGACCTAAAGAAGTTACTCTACATTCGATATCGGTTGTTTTCATTATTTCATCAGCTATATACTCTCCAATACCACCTAATCTTTTTTCTCCATCTACATATTTATGTAAAACTTTTGCACCATCTTCTTTTTTGACCGCTTCTGATACAATTATAAGCGAATGATTAATTTCTTTTTTTTTCATTTCATTTAATTTGCTGACAATTCCTTTTATAGAATATTTAATTTCTGGAATTAAGATAACGTCTGCACCACCAGCGATACCAGCGTTAAGAGCAATATGACCAGCATCTCTTCCCATAACTTCTAAAATCATCGAACGTCTATGACTTGCTGCAGTAGATTGTAAATTGTCTAATGCTTGCGTTGCTACGTAAACAGCAGTGTTAAAGCCAATTGAAGCCTCTGTTGCCCCAACATCATTATCAATAGTTTTTGGAATAGCTACAATATTCATTTTTCCTTTCTCAGCTAATTTTTTGAGAATTTGCATACTGCCATCACCGCCAATGATTATTAATCCATCAAGACCTAAAGATTTGTATCCTTTAATAATTTTTTCCGAAACATCAGTAAAACTTCCGTCCTTATTAGGAAATTTAAAAGGATTTCCTTTATTAGTAGAACCTAAAAAAGTACCGCCCTGTCTAAACAGATTACCTGTAAAAGTTTGATTAGTTAATTCAACATAAGAAACTGGATCATTCATCAAGCCAAGGGTTCCATCTTTAATACCGTATACGGTAAGATTGTATTTATTTTTGGCTCGGTAAAATATTGACCTGATTGCAGCATTTAACCCTCCACAATCACCACCACTTGTTAGAATACCGATTTTTTTCATTGGAAGGACAATTTATACTACATATTTAAACAAGTTGAAAATAATTGATTAAGCTATATAAATGCTCTGATCGGAGCGTAGCGCAGCCTGGTAGCGCATCTGGTTTGGGACCAGAGGGTCGCAGGTTCAAATCCTGCCGCTCCGACCAGTTAATATGAGAAAAGCAAAAATATACATACCGACAAAGTCAGCAATGCAGTCTGGAAAGGGCAAACAGAACAAATGGATTTTAGAGTTTGAAACTAAAAATCCTTATACCAACACCTTAATGGGGTGGGAGTCCTCTGACGATACACTGGGTGAAGTTAAATTAGAATTTACATCAAAGGAACTTGCGATCGCTTACGCTGAGAATAATAAAATTGAATACGAATTAATTGAACCAAAGAAGTCAAATTTTGTTATTAAATCATACGCTGATAATTTTCTAAAAAATTAATTTATGTGGAGAAGTTTTTTTACTGAAAAAAAGTGGCTACTGTGGTCATGGGGAGGATTTACTTTTATTATTTTATCTCTGCTTGCTCAGACATGGATCGATGTCAAAATTAATCAATGGTACAAAGGATTTTATGATTTGCTTCAACAAGCTCCCGAAAGAGAAATTGCTGAATTTTATGCTGGTTTGTTGATGTTTATGAAATTAGCAGTTCCATATGTTCTAATTTATACAGTAACAAATTATTTTACTCGACTATGGGCATTTAGATGGCGAGAAGCTATGACTTTTTCTTACATGCCTTATTGGAGATCAGTGAATGCAAAAGTTGAAGGCGCTTCTCAAAGAATTCAAGAAGACTGTATGAACTTTGCAAGGATAGTTGAAAGTCTTGGTTTGCAAATAGTTAGAGCGATTATGTTATTGATTGCTTTCTTGCCAATATTATGGGGATTATCCTCAAATGTCGTCATTCCTTTTTTTAAAGATATTGAAGGTTCTTTAGTGTGGATTTCATTAGTAGCTAGTTTAGGTGGATTAGGTATTAGTTGGCTCGTTGGAATAAAACTTCCTGGATTAGAATATAATAATCAAAAAGTTGAAGCAGCGTTTCGAAAAGAATTGGTATACGGTGAAGATGATAGAGTTAATTATGTTCAAGCACCAACCATATTTCAATTATTCACGGGTATAAAGTTTAACTACCATAGATTATTTTTACATTATGGTTACTTTGATTTGTGGCTAATCATGTATAACCAATCCATGGTCATTGTGCCTTATATTTTTATGGGGCCAGGTTTATTTACTGGAGCTATGACTTTAGGTGTTTTAATTCAAACTTCTTCAGCATTTAGAGAAGTACAATCAAGTTTTTCATTATTCTTGCAAAATTGGACTAGAATTACTGAATTAAGATCAATTTATAAACGCTTAACGGAATTTGAAAAGGCAATCAATTTTAATCATAAAGTAAAGCCATCTGGTGTTAAGGCGTAATGGATCTTTATTTTAAACTGTTTGAGGTCTTATTTCCTGTTTTTTTTGTAATTGGTATTGGTTATTATTTAGGTAAAAAGAATAGCAAGTTTAATACAGACTTTATTACTAATTTTGCATCCAAAATTGGTTCTCCAGCATTAATTTTTTATTCATTAACCTCAACTGGTGTTACATTTTCAATTTTGACAAATTATTTATTATACGTTCTACTATGTATTTCATCTTTTGGCTTAATAGGGATGCTATACCTGTTTTTTAGCAAAAGAGACTATATAAGAGAATTACCCCCGATTTTACTACCTAATACTGGTAATATTGGTTTACCAATATGCCTATTCGCTTATGGACCTATAGGTTTGGGTGGAGGGGCGACTTTTGCTGCTGTAGTAATGTTATTACATTTTACTATAGGTGTTTTATTAGCTAGTAATAAATTTGACTACAAAATATTAATATATAACGCACCTATTTATGCAATAATTTTATCAATTATACTTATTTATCTCGAAATAGACCCACCTGTATTTTTAGTTAACACAACAATGCTAATTTCTTACACGACAATTTTTTTAGTATTGATGTCTTTAGGTATAGCTCTTACAAAATTAAAGATTACTTCTTTTTCTAATTCATTATCTAGTTCAATTTTAAGAGTAATTGTTGGACCTATAATTGGAATTATAGTAATCAAATATTTTAATTTAGATGGTATGATCGCAGGTATAATCCTAATACAATCTGCTATGCCTAGTGCTATTTTAAATTATTTAATTGGTTCCATGTATTCACCAAAAAAAATTGTAAATTCAATCGCAAGCACAATTGTTTTATCAACACTAATTTCTTTTATTACCATACCTATAATAGTTTTTATTGCATTAAAGTATTTTATTTAGTGTAATACATCAGTGAAAAATAATTTACATGTTCTATTAGGGGCTTCAGTTGCTGATGCTGCTGCACGACCTTTGCACTGGGTCTATGATCAAAAAAAACTTGCTAAAATTATAAAAAATAAAAAAGAATTTGTATTTTTAAAAAAAAACCACTGTCCATTCTATAAAGTTAAACTAGGGTTAACCTCAGGATATAACGATGTCGCTCAATTAATGTATAAAACAATTAGGGAGTCTCCTGAACATATAGAAACTAGATTTAAAAAAAATATTGTTAAACATTTTGGTCCAGGTAGTAAATATTGGAAAAATTTACATATCAGAAAAAAGTATAAAAAAGTTAAGGGCAGGGTGTTTATAAACGGTCCATGGATTCACCAGAATATTATTGAAACAATCGATAACATAAAAAAAAGAAAAAAGATTACCGGAGGAAAAAAAGTTAATGAATCTGATGGTTTTTGTGCTGCATTACCTTATTTTCTTTATTTTAGAGACTTCAAAAAAACAGCACATATTGTTTCACTTGTAGCTAATACCAAGAAATCAATGAATTACGCTATGGCAAAGTTTTATTTGATTAATTTTGCTTTACTTGGTTATAAAGATCCGATTAACGAATTTTTAAGATTAAAGATTAAATCATTTAAATCCATACAATCTGATATTAAAAAGATAAAAAAAATGAAATCACTTAACCACACTAAAATTACTAAAAAGCTTGGGATGGCATGCAGTTATCCAGGTACATTTAACTCTTCTATTCACTGTATTATTTCCTCTTCTAACTACCAATCTGCCATTTCTAAGACTATAAGGGCAGGTGGATGCAATTGCTCTCGAAGCAATTTTATCGGAGCTTATTTTTCAGCATTAAAAGGGGAAGGGGACATACCTTTTAATTGGGTTACGAGGTCTTCTTTTTCAAAATCTTTATTAGTATAAAAGTAAGTATTACTTACTTATAATATAATATTTTACTTTAATAAATATATGTAAGTTATTGTTTTTATTGAATAAATTATTATGTTTATTTTAAATAAGATGAACTCTATAAATTAAATTAAAAAAGGTCCTTAAAATTGCAAAAATCAGCGTATATTATAAAATCTATTAATACATTGAAGGTTTGAATAAATTTTAACCATTAAAAATCTTGATTTGACGCTTTAAAATTCATTAGTTATGCAGTTAAGTAATATAGCGTTTAATCGCACGTAAATGCCTATTTTTTTAACATTTACTATAATTACCTACAACTGAAAGGTGTACGCTATTAAAATTACTAGTAAAATAGGGTGAAATGACTAAAAGTGTTGGTATACTTAGCTTTTGGAGCATAAAATTAAGCAAAAAAGGGTTATTTTTCAATCAAAACCTCAATTTTATCTCCCGATTTGAGTTCTCTCAATTTGAGCAAATCTTTGGGTTCAATGGCATCTGCCCAGACATTGCAGGGTGAAACTAGTCTAATCTCATTTCCAGTGCTGGCTGGTGTTCGTCCATAGCCGATAGCTATAGCATTCCCATCGTTCCAGAACGCTATTTCTCCTAATTTCATCACATCTTTGGCATCTTTTTCGAGTTTTACCTCTTTTACCGGGGTATCAAAGTAAATTTCCTCGCCCCAAGTGCTAATCTTTCCAGTTATTGGCAGCTTTTTTAGAATAAATTCAGCAGTTTGTGTTTTTCGAGATTTACATTTGATCATATTAGATTTGATTTTAAAAATTATGGTAGTCATCACATGAATTTAATCACTTGACAGTTATTTTTGCTATGATATATTACTAACGATAATTTATTGTTATCAATAGTAATATATAAAAATGAACGATATAACAACAGATCTTAAAATACTTCAGGATGAGACTATAAACAATTTAAAAAGCTCTAAATCAGCAAATACTCTCAGAGCTTACAAATCAGACTTTAGGGATTTTAGCTTGTTTTGCATAAAGCATGGATTGCAATCTATGCCCTCTAATCCAAACACTGTATCAATATATTTAACTAACTTAAGTAAATCCCAGGCAAAAATGAGTACTTTAAGACGTAGATTGGTATCAATTGGTGTCGTTCATAAGTTAAAAGGGCAATATTTGGATACTAAACATCCAGTCATTATTGAAAATTTGCTTGGTATTAAAAGAGCAAAAGGGTCAATTCAAAGAGGAAAAAAACCTATATTAATCAATCATTTACAAAAATTAATTGAAGTAATTAATAACGATAAATCTCCAGAAATCAAAAAACTCAGAGATAAAAGTCTAATTTTAATTGGATTTAGTGGAGGTTTTAGAAGATCTGAAATCACATCTTTGGATTATGAAGATCTTGAATTTGTAGAGGAAGGATTAAAAATATTAGTGAGAAGGTCAAAAACAGACCAATTCGGCGAAGGTCATCTAAAAGGCATCCCCTACTTTGCAAATTCATCGCTATGCCCGGTAAAGTCATTAAAGGAATGGATTAATATATCTAAGATAAACAATGGTCCAATATATAGAAAATTTAATAAAGGTTTTAGTTTAAGCAATCTGAGGTTAAGTGATCAAAGTGTAGCTTTACTAATTAAAAATTATTTAAATCTAGCTGGAATGGATAGCAAAAGTTATTCTGGTCATAGTTTAAGATCGGGTTTTGCCACAGTTACTGCAGAAGCAGGTGCTGATGAAAGAAGTATAATGGCAATGACAGGACATAAAACAACACAAATGGTTAGAAGATATATAAAAGAAGCAAATATTTTTAAAAATAACGCCTTAAATAAAATTAAAATTTAATCTCTAAATGAATTATTTACAAAAACAAGATCGGAATGCAACCAATTGACTAGTGTGTAATTTTTAGAAACCATATAATTATAAATTTCAGATTTTAAGACATTGTTGATATTTAAATTCTTAATTTCTAATTTTTTTGCAGATAAATCTAGATATTCTATAACTATTACATTAGGTTTGTATTTTTTTAAATTAAAACCTTTAATTACATCCATTTCATGACCTTCGACATCTATAGAAACTAGATCAATTTGCTCATTTTTAAATTTAGAGTTGTCAATAATAGAGTCAAGAGTTTGTGTTTTTACTTTTTTAATTTTTTTAACTATAGCTTTCTGATAGTCAGCGGTATTTTTTTCAATAGTATTTATTGGTGATTTATCGTGGTAGAAAAATAAATCTTTTTCTCCCGAAACTGAAGATACCGCACAATTAATATTTTCATCGTTTTTTCTAAAAAATTTAAAAAGATCAATATTTTTTTGATCAAGGTCAATATTTATGCCATGCCAACCATTTTGATAAAGTAAATATGTATTGTTATTCATCACAGGATGATGACATCCAACATCGATATAAAACCCTTTTTTTTGGTTTTTAAAAATATATTGTAATAATGAGTCAATAGAACCATAAGAATAAGAAATTTTTCTTGATTTTAACTTCTTATGCAAAATATTAAAAAAATAATAAATATAATTAAAAGCTTTCATTTTTTAAATATTATTACTTGTTTCCAAATAACGAACTTACTAATTTCATTCGAGAAATTTTTTATAAATTCGTTAATAGCTGGCGCCGGATTTAAACTTGTTTCTTTTTTATAATGATTATAAGTGTAATCATCAAAAATTAATACCCCCCTATTATTTAAAATTTTCCAAGCATTCAAAGCATCTCGTTTTACTTGATCATATTTGTGATCACCATCTATAAAAATTAAATCAAATTTATTTTTGTTTTGAGCAAAAAAATTATCAGAAAGCATTTTATGTTTTAAAACTTTATTTTTATATAAATTTAGATTTTTATCAAAATTTTTTTCAATAAAACTAAAATCCTCTCCTGGTTGTTGTTCTCCACCAGACCAGGTATCAACACATTCAATTGATGAATCTTTAAATAAATTTAAATAAAAAATAGCACTTAAGCCTTCATAACTTCCAATTTCTAAAATTCTTTTAATATTTTGGTTTTTTTTTAAATTAGAGGTTAGAAAGTTAAGGTGGGTACAAAACCATCTATGATTATATTTTGATTGAAAATTTTGATAAAGGTTTGTTTCAATTTTTTTTGATTTTCTTTTAGTTTTATAGTTTAAAAAAAAATTTTTAATAAAATTTATTACAATTTTTATGGGTGTCTTAATTTGAAATAAATATAACAAGTTAATTAAGAATTTGACCATTAATTTCCTAAAACTTTATAATAATAATATCTAAGTTTACACTTTATATAATCAATAAAATAAATAATATTCCTTGAAGGATCTTTTAGTTCACCGTCAAACTTAGTGTCAGATCTTAAGTA
>Ga0255784_10004069_pt1 | contig 10954 bp, 10 predicted proteins | sample 101ome_14_FD_179982 | JGI IMG/M metagenome (GOLD analysis project Ga0255784, IMG submission 179982) | Coastal salt marsh microbial communities from the Groves Creek Marsh, Skidaway Island, Georgia - 101403AT metaG (version 2) | ecosystem: Environmental > Aquatic > Marine > Intertidal zone >...
GCTCGCTGTGCACACCCACCACAATGCGGTCGGGCTTCATGAAATCTTCAATGGCAGCACCCTCTTTCAAGAACTCAGGGTTAGAGGCGACGTCAAAGCCGAATGCGGCCCCTCGAGTTTCTAATGTAGAAGCCACGGCGCCGCGTACTTTTTCCGCCGTACCCACGGGCACGGTAGATTTGGTAATGACCACTAAGTAATCTTGCATGGTCTGGCCAATTTCTTCAGCCACGCCCAACACATACTTCAAATCTGCAGAACCGTCTTCCCCTGGAGGCGTTCCCACCGCAATGAATGCCGCCGCTGAGCCCACAATGGCTTCGGACAAATCCGTCGTGAAGTGCAACCTGCCCTTTTCAAAGTTGCGAAGTACAATGTCTTTGAGTCCAGGCTCGTAAATGGGGAGAATGCCGTTTTTCAGGCCTTCGATTTTCTTCTGATCTATATCCACGCAAGTTACCTCGATGCCCACGTCCGCCAAACAGGCGCCGGTCACCAAGCCTACGTATCCAGTTCCAATGACTGTAATCTTCATGCTTAAGCTTTAGGTCGTTGTATCAACGATTTCAATGCCCTAAAATTACATTATTACGAACGACTATTTGCGCTTACCTTGCAGTTAAAGCCCACGGAATCTATGAATAGATGGCATCGCCTGCTTTTTTGCCTATTTTTTTTCGGTCTATCGACCGTTATGCGCGGCCAATTAACCACTGCCGATAGCCTCCGCACAGTACAGTTATGGGGCTTGTCGCCTGCTACCCACATTCCCCTTGGAGATCTCGCGACTCGATACAGCGCCTTTGGTGGTGCTACTCTAGAATACACCAAGAAAAATCGCGAGGGTTGGATGGTCGGAGCAGCCTTTGATGCGTTTTATGGGAATTCGGTAAAAAATGCTTCAGAAATCTTCGGGGGTTTGGCCGATGAACAAGGGAATTTTGTGGGGGTCAATGGAGAATTGGCCATCCTTCAAGCAGGACTATCCGGCGGACAGATTACCGCTCACATCGGACATGTTTTTAAGACACACTACAACCCAAATTCTGGGTGGCTTTGGATGGCAGGCATCGGTGCCCAGCAAACCCAGATCAGTTTGCGCAATGAGCGCGGCAACTTCCCGCAGCTTCAGGGATCCATGCTTCGTGGATACGATAGATTGCACATGGGGCCAGTGGCGAAAGGCCAGCTACGTTACCTGCATTTGGACAATAACGAACGCATTAACTATGCTTTGGGGCTCCACGCATTTTTAGCCACCACACAGAACATCAGAGGTTTCAATACGGATACGGGATTGCCGGATAATTCGTTTAAGTGGGACATGGGCTTCGGCGTGAACTTTACATGGTACCTGCCCATTTACGCAAAACAAGAGAGCTTCTTTTTAACGGACTGATGATCATTTATCCACTTCTGGCTGAGTTAGTGTTTAGGACGGGCGCCGCCTTCGGTCCTGCCGGTTCTTGGTGGGAAGCGGTGAATGGATCGGAGCATTGGACCCAGGAACCTCCCATAGAGGGGAATACCATCTGGATGCATTGTGCCTCCCTGGGGGAATTTGAGATGGGGCGCCCTGTGTTAGAACAGTTTTTAGATCAACACGAACATTGGCAAGCGGTGGTGACGTTTTTTAGTCCTTCGGGCTATGAGCCGCGTAAACATTATGCCCGCGCCAAGGTGCATTATTTGCCCTTTGACCGACCCTCATTGGTAAAAAAATGGTTGGCTTATGTGCAGCCAGATTTGGCACTTATGGTCCGCTATGATTTGTGGCCAAACCACATTGCTGGATTGCGACGTGCCAATGTTCCCGTGGTGGTGATGGGGATGAGTGCTCCGAGCACTCCGTGGTATTTGAGCCGCCTTTTGCCGTTGATTCGCAAGAACTTCATTGATGGCGTACATACTTGGGGTGTGGTGAATGAGGCAGATGCCGCGTGCATGAGTATGGCCGGTGTGCATTCCGAAGTCTTAGGGAATCCGAAGTACGATTATGCCGCAGCCTTGGTCGGGGTGGACACGAATGAAAAATTTACGGCCTGGAAACGGGCACAGGTAAAGCCAGTGCTGCTGGTGGGTAGTGCCCATGTGTCGGATTGCGAAGCTTTGAACGGCTTAGATTTACGGGAGTATTCACTTTGGGTGGTGCCGCACGATATAAAAGAATCATCGAAGGTTCGAGAGGCGTTGATGCAATACGAAGCATCCCAAGTGCTCGATAGTATTCGAGACGAGCCGACGGCAACGGATGTGTTAATGGTGCCGGAGTTTGGGGTGCTGGTGAGTTTGTATGGCTTGGCCGATGGTATTGTGATCGGCGGTGGATGGGACAAGTCGACGCACAATGTATTGGAAGCGACCGCTCAAGGAAAAATAGCGGCCTGTGGTCCGAACTGGCAGAAGATTGCGGAGAACAAAGAATTGGTCGAAGAGGGATTCTTACAACCTATTCAAGCGCACGAGGACTGGGCACAGTATTTAGACCAGGTGGGCACTGAAGCGTTTGTCGCAAAAGGAAAAGCAGCCCAAGCTTGGATGCTTGAGCAGGGCGGTGCCGCAGAAAAAATCGTGAAAGTTTTAGAAGAGGCCGTTCAGCTCTGAGTCAATCTGTTGGATGATCTCACCCAAATCTTCAGGGTTTTCTGGGAAGTTGTTCTTGTCGACGTTCACGATCAGGATTTTGCCTTTATCGTAAGAATTAATCCACGCTTCGTAACGCTCGTTTAGGCGACGCAAGTAATCAATGCGAATGCTGTTTTCGTAATCGCGTCCTCTTTTTTGGATGTGGTCCACCAATGTAGGAACAGAGGCACGCAAGTAAATCAATAGGTCTGGCGCCTGGAGATGCTTTTCCATCAACTCGAACAATCCTTGATAGCTGTTGAAGTCGCGTGCGGTCATCAAGCCCATGGCATGTAAGTTTGGCGCGAAGATGTGCGCATCTTCATAAATGGTGCGGTCTTGAATGACGTTTAAACCTTCTTCGCGAACCTGGGTTACTTGTTCGAAGCGGGAACGCAAGAAATAAATTTGAAGGTTAAAGCTCCAGCGCTGCATTTCTTCATAGAAGTCATCGAGGTAAGGATTGTCATCCACATCCTCGAAATGCGGCTGGTAGTTGTAGTGCTTTGCTAATAACTCAGTTAAAGTTGTTTTTCCTGAACCAATATTTCCTGCGATTGCTATGTGCATGACTACTATTTTTGTACCCGCAAAGTAATAAAAGTGTCGCAAGTAAGATGCAAATTGACCACCTAACTCAACAAATTCAACCTACCCGCCAAGAATTAATTCAACATCCGGCCTTCGGCTGGGTCAACACGCTTGATAAAGCGCGCGATTTCATGGAAACGCACGTTTGGGCCGTATGGGATTTCATGGTCCTGTTGAAGGCGTTGCAGCGTCAACTGACCTGTGTGGATACCTACTGGATTCCTCAGGGCGATCCTGAAACTCGTCGGTTGATTAATGAGATTGTTCACGGCGAAGAAAGCGATGTGGATCAAGATGGAAATGCTACCAGTCACTTCGAGCTGTACGTAAAAGCGATGGAAGAGGCAGGGGCGAATACGGCACCTATTTTAGCCTTTATTGAAGCATTACGCGAGGGTGCCAACCCTATGCAGGCTTTGCAGGAAAGCGATGCCCCTGAGGGCGCCAAGGCGTTTGTTCGTCAGACCCTCGCAGTAGTAGAAGGTGGTCAGGCACATGAGATAGCCGCTGTTTTCACTTTCGGTCGTGAGGATTTGATTCCGGATATGTTCATGGAAATCGTTGGGAATTTGAAGGCCCAATTCCCTGAGCAGCTCGGTCTCTTCGCCTACTACCTTGAGCGTCACATTGAAGTCGATGGTGATTTGCACGGGCATTTGGCCGAGCGTATGGTCGAGCTTTTATGTGGTACGGATGCACAGAAATGGGAAAGTGCGGCCGAGCTATCGGAGCAAGCCTTGCGTGCACGCATCAACTTGTGGACTGCTGTCATGCAGGCATTTGAGCAGCGTCATTCAGCGCCTGCAACTGCGTAATAAGGTCCCGGTTATTGCTCAATCTAGGGACCTTGTTTTGTCCTCCTAGTTTGTTTTTATTTTTCAACCATTGGTGGAACAATCCCTTTTGGGCCACTACAATATTGGGCAGTTGTAAGACGAGGTCGCCTTTTCTTTTCGCGGCGTAATCAGAGTTTTCCTCTTTGAGGGCATTGTCCAGATCTCCGGTGAAGGCTGCAAGGTCCTTAGGTGGTGTTTTGAATTCAATGATCCACTGATGCCCTCCGGTTTTTTCGCTGTTCATATAGCACGGCGCAGCATGGAATTCTACCAGGTCGCAACTGTGAAGATTGCAGGCCTTCATCACAGCATTTTCAGCATCGGTGACGATCACTTCTTCACCAAAGGCATTGATGAAATGTGCCGTCCTGCCACTGACTTTGATGCGGTAAGGATGTAGAGAGACAAACTTCACGGTATCTCCCAGCAGGTATCGCCACAGCCCACCGTTAGTGGTGATTACCACGGCGTAATCCGTATTCAACTGAACATCTTTTAGGCCAATGGTTTGGCTGTTGGTTCCATCAAACGAATCCATGGGGATGAATTCATAGTAGATGCCGTTGTTCAGCAATAGTAGCATACCGTCTTTAGCCGGGTCGTCTTGTACTGCAAAGAACCCTTCCGAGGCATTGTAGTTTTCCATGAAGGTGACCTGATTGCCGGGCATGAGCGCGCGGAATTGGTCCTCGTATGGTGCGAAGTTTACCCCGCCGTGCGCAAAGAGCTCAAGATTCGGCCACACTTCTAGAATGTTGCTTTTTCCAGTGCGTTCGAGCACTTTTTTAAACAGCACGAGGAACCAAGAACTTACGCCCCATAAGGAGGTGATGTTTTGTTCGAGGGCTTCATCGAGTATGGCATCAATTTTCTTTTCCCAATCGCTCATCAGTGCGGTGGTAGGACTGGGTGCGCTGCGGAGTTCTGCCCACAGTGGAATGTTTTGGATGAGGATGGCGCTGAGGTCGCCGCTTTGGCTTTGGCCTTCGGACTGTATTTCTGTAGAACCGCCCAAGCGCAAGCCGAGCCCTTCGAAAATTTTAGTTTCCGGCACCGCATTGCAATACAAAGCGAGTTCGTATCGACCTCCTGAGAAGTGGCAATCTTCGATGCTGTCTTTGGAAACAGGGATGAATTTACTTACCCCAGAGGTGGTCCCGGAGCTCTTGGCATACCACTCTACCTTGCCTGGCCAGAGGATGTTGCGTTGGCCTTCGCGCATCCGCTCGATATAGGGTTTGAGTGTACTGTATTCTGATAAGGGTACACGTGTTTGAAATTCGCGCGGGTGTTGGATCAGGTCGAAGCGGTACTTCTGTCCATATTCGGTATCCATACCCTTGGCCAGGAGCTCACGAAGCAGCTGGTCCTGGGATTCAATGGGTCGGTCTGTGAAGGCATAAATTTCCTCCACACGGCGGCGCATGTTTTGTCGGATGACTTTGTTTACCCAAGTATAGATCATGGCTTTAGGAGGTCGGTCGTTTATGTGCTACTTTCACACTATTAAAGTTAGCAGAAAATATGCAGTTCACCGGCCCCTTAAGGAAAATGACTACGCAGTACGGACCTACCATTCGATACTCTTTGCCCTTGGGCATGGATTTGTTGATGATGAATGGACTCATTGGGAAGCCGTTGCGCATGACGTTTACCGGGACGCATAAATGTTTCTGTGGCCAATTGGTCCCTGAAGTATACCGCCAAAATTTCTGTCGTGAGTGCTTCTTTACCAAGCCCGAAGCTTCGCCCACCATTATGAAGCCGGAGCTTAGCAAGGCGCATTTAGGCATCGCCGAGCGAGATCTGGAATTTGAGCAGCGGTTGCAATTGCAGCCACACTTGGTGTATTTGGCCAAAACGGACCGCATCAAGGTTGGGGTGACCAGAAAGACGCAGATGCCGTACCGCTGGATGGACCAGGGGGCGGACGAGGCGACGGTCATATTGGAGGTGCCGAATCGCTATTTAGCAGGCGTGGCCGAGGTGGCATTGAAAGACCACTTTACCGACAAGACGTCGTGGCAGGCCATGCTCAAAGGGGCCACTACGGAGGAAAGCTTGGAGGAGGCCTTTGCGTTGGCGCAAGCGTCGTTGCCGGAAGAATTACAACAATACCGTACGCAGCAGCCCGAAATATGGTCCATGAATTACCCTGTGGAGCAGCATCCTTCCAAGGTGAAGAGTATGAGCTTCAAAAGTGAAGGCGATAGCTGGGAAGGGGAATTGGTCGGAATAAAAGGCCAATACCTGATCACGACTGCGGGCGTATTCAACGTGCGTTCGCACGAAGGGCACATCGTGAATTTGGAGTTGCTTTAAACGTCGATTTCTTCGCCAATCTCTAGCCCGAAATAACCGCGGGCCCACCACATAAAGGCATAGATAGCGGCAGTATCAAATGCGGCAGCCGTGGCTTTGAAGAGCCAGCCGTCCCATATGTATTCCCCCATGGTGCTCCACGGTAGGGTGCCTATGAACAAGACGAAGACGACCAATATGGTGTCGACGAGTTGGCTGACCAGCGTAGAGAAGTTGTTGCGCACCCAAAGCATTTTACCGCCGGTGAGGTTTTTCCAGAAGTGAAACAGACGAACGTCGATGAGCTGTGCAACGATGTATGCGAGCATGGAGGCGGCGATGACGCGCCAAGCGTTTTGAAATACTTGGTTGTAGGTGGCGTCGGACACTGGGGAGCCTTCGATCGCAGGGAATTGGGCTCCGAGCCACAAGACGAAGAGGACGAAAATACTGGCGACGAGGCCTGAGAGCACGACTTGTGTAGTGCGTTTTTTTCCGTAGAGCTCGCTTAAGATATCGGTGATCAAGAAGGTCATCGGGTAAGGAAGGACACCAGCGCTGATGGTGAATACTTTGAACCCAAGGTCGACCGTCACGAATTTGTTCGCGATCAGGTTGCAGGTGATCAATGCGGCAATGAATAGGGCGCCAAGAATGTAATAGAGGCGCTCGGCTGTTTGTTGTTTAGCGGCGATCACAGTTCAAGAAATATGGGGTTTAAACGTGCTTGGAGGCCTGGGTTCGTGGCTAAGAATTCGAGCTCTTGTACGGCGGGATGGTCTAGGAAAGGCAAGTTTTCTGCTCTCGCAGCACCCAGAGATTTCAGGTACTTCTCTAATCCATCTTCTACGGTCGGAAGTTCGTATAGTTTGTAAGATTCGATACCGGCTTCCTTGGCAGCATAGGCAATGGCATTGCTGAGGTTGCCCTCGAGGTCAGCCAATCCATTATCTACGGCATCATCACCCGTCCAAACGCGTCCGCCACACAAGGGCAGGAGGTAGTCCATGTCCATGCTTCTTCCTTCGGCCACTTTGCCGGTGAAATCTGCATATCCGCGGTCGATCATGCGCTGAAGGATGGCGTATTGAGCTTCGTCGGGATGCTTGGCGAGGTTGGGGAAGTTGGCCATGGGGTGGGTTTGCACTTCCTCCACATTGAGCCCTAGAGTTTGGGTCATCAATTCCTCCGCAGTGAATAGGCTCATGAAGATGCCGATGCTGCCGGTGATGGTGGTGGAGTTGGTGAAAATGGCGTCGGCATTACAGCTGATGTAATACCCGCCAGAGGCCGCATAGTTTGCTTGACTAACGATGAGCGGTTTTTCGATATCAGCAATGGTGTGGTGGATAATATCTGAGGTCAAGGCACTTCCGCCTGGGCTGTTTACACGAAGCACAATGGCTTTGACACGTTTGTTTTGATCCGCTTTGCGCAAGGCTTTGACGATGTTTTCGGTCCCGATGGTGTTTTCGTCGCCCGAGCCGTTTCCTATGCTCCCATTGGCGTAGATGATGGCGATGCGGTCGGTGGCTTTTACTGGAGGGATTTGGGCCGCATAATCTGCATAATGGAGCAGGGAATAGCGGTCCTCGAAGTGGTTCATCACATCTTCTTTGTATCCCAAAGCATCTACTAATCCGACTTCAAGACAAGCATCTGCATCCATTCCGATGAAATCTGTGGCGGCGCGGTCCAGGGTGGCGCGGGTTATGCCTTTGGCTTCGAATTGGTCCCCGATAAAATCCCAAAACTGGGTGATGAGGTGGGTGAGCTGCAAGCGGTTTTCATCGCTCATTTCACTGGCGATGTAGGGCTCTACGGCGCTCTTGAACTTGTTTCCAGTACCGCGGACGACGAGGGGCTCGATCCCGAATTTGTCAAAAAAGTCTTTGTAATAGGTCGAGCTGGTTCCTATCCCGCGAAGCTCGAAGATGCCGCCGGGGTGAAGGATGGTAGAATCTGCGATGGCACTCAGTGCGGCGCCTTTTTGGGTATAATATTCGCCATAGGAATAGATGGGTTTTCCTGAGGTGGCTTTGAATTCTTTGAGATAATCGGCCAATTCTTCTAGCATCCCGTATCCCGCAGCAAAAGCGCCCTGATCCAACAAAATTCCTTGCACGCGATCGTCTTGCGCGGCATGTTCTAGAGCGGCCATCAGCTCGTTCATGCCTAGGGCTTTCGGCACGTCCATGCCCAATAATGCAGCATCTAGCCCGGCCAAAGGATCTTCCACGGCACGGTCTTCCAAAGTTCCCGACAAAGGAATGCGCAATAACGTGTTCTCTTCTACCTTTGGGGTTGGATCTTCTCCGGTAATGCTCGCGATGACCAATAGGCCGATCAAGAGGAGGATGGAGGCGATAAAGGCTGTGAAAACAGCGAGAACAGTAGTGAAGAAATTTTTCATGGGCCAGGCCATTATTTTATTAGGTACGAATTTAGGCGATAAGGTGCAAAACCTTGCCACCGCCCAAGAGGCAATTGGTCGATTTAGCACAATCTTAGGAAAAAGCAGGTTGTACGAGAGCCCGCCATGGGGATATCAAAGCACAAACTCCTATTTGAATCAGGTGCTCTTGGTGGAGACCGCTTTGGGGCCTGAGAAGTTGTTGTTGCGATTGCTCGATACGGAAACGGCTATGGGCCGTGTTCGTGAAGAGGAAGGCTATGCCGACCGAACCATTGATTTGGACGTGCTGGATTACGACAGAAGAGTTTGGGAGAGCGAGTTGTTGGTGTTGCCGCACCCGCGCTTGCACATACGCCGGTTTACGTTGATGCCGATGGGGGATGTAGTACCAAATTGGTCCCATCCCGTCTTGGGGAAATCCTTGGCCACCCTATTGGACGAATGCCCCGACGAGGTCGTGCCCACCGCTTTGGACTAATTGCCTACATTTGAACCCATAACCGCCACGCCATGATCCTCGATTCCCTTGCCCGTTGGTCCTTCGGTATTACCATTTCACTGCATTACATCTTTCCGCTGCTGACGATGGGCGGAAGTTTTTGGTTTTTCATGCAGAGCTTGGGCCGTGCGCCCTGGTCGACCTTGCGCAAAGGTGTGGCACCGTTGGTGCTGTTTACCGTGCTGGGCATCACCACCGGCTACGTGCTGAAGTGGCATTTTGAACAGATTTGGACGCCTTATTACGAGCTGATCGCGGATATGTTTAACCCCGTGTTAGGGTTGGAGGCGCCACTCTCTTTGGGCGGATTCGCCATCTTCTTTCCATTGCTATTTAGAGCCTTGCGACGTGAACATAGGACCTTGATGCATGTGGCCACTGCAGGACTTTTTGTAACGACGCTAATCAGTGCTTCGGCCATTACTGCGGTGAACTCGTGGATGCAGTTTCCTAGTGGCGTGCGCATTATGGCCAATCCACTGGGCAATGTGATCGAGCGATTGGGCTTGTGGCCCGTAGTCTTCAGTCCCACGTTTGCCACGAGATTTGCCCATGTGTTGCTCGGAGCAGCAGTGCTGGGCGGGGCTTGGCAAATGTTCAATACGAGACGATTGACGGCCAAAGGGGCGCTATTTTTCTTGGTGATTTGGGGGGTCCAATTCTACGTGGGCCACCACCACGCCGGAGAGGTATATGCCTACCAGCCCGAAAAATTCGCGGCTTTTGAAGGCCACGAAAGTGTCTATGGACCTGCGGACCTCTACCTCTTGCCGACAAAAGATCACCGCATTTCGATGAAACTCGAGGGCATGACCTCATTCATGATGTTCAACGACGGTACGCAACCGGTCTATGGATTAGGCGCTTGGCAGGAAAGTTATTTGACGGATTTGCTCGATGTGGTATTCGCTTCCTACCACGTGATGGTCTTGCTTCATTTTGTGCTGCTGGCCTTATTTGTATACCTGTGGTGGAGAAGGGAAGGGCGATGGCGACAACAAGCATGGGCGCTGGTGGCTGTTTTTATAGCAGCTTTAGTGGCCAATTATGCCGGCTGGTACACTGCCGAAATGGGGCGACAACCTTGGATCGTTCGAGGGCTCATGTACACGAAAGATGCTTCTGTGCCGGCCGATGCACAAACGACCTACATCGGCGTACTGCTCTCTGTTGTCGCGTGGATCATCCCTGTGGTCCTTTGGAAAAGTTTGGGATTGAAGCGCCGAATCAATCTATGGCTCGGGCGTTAATGCTCACCCGTTAATTTTCGGTGTAATTCAAACATGGCAATGCCGGCGCTTACGCTAATGTTGAGGCTGTGTTTAGTGCCAAATTGGGCAATCTCAATTACCGCATCACAAGCATCCACCACCTCTTGGGCAACCCCAATAACTTCATGTCCAAACACCAGTGCTGTGGGGCCTTTCGGCTGAAAATCACGCAAATCCACGCTGCCTTCAGCTTGCTCGATCGCGACCACCTCATATCCCTCCTGTTGCAGGGCCTTCACACAATCCAGCGTGTGCTCTACATGCGTCCAATCCATGCTGTCCGTCGCACCGAGCGCTGTCTTTTGCATATCCGCCGAACCGGGGGTAGGAGTCAAGCCACACAAATAAATGTGCGCGGCGCGAAAACAATCGGCCGTGCGGAACAAACTGCCTACGTTGTGGAAGCTTCGCACGT
>Ga0255784_10004072_pt1 | contig 10950 bp, 6 predicted proteins | sample 101ome_14_FD_179982 | JGI IMG/M metagenome (GOLD analysis project Ga0255784, IMG submission 179982) | Coastal salt marsh microbial communities from the Groves Creek Marsh, Skidaway Island, Georgia - 101403AT metaG (version 2) | ecosystem: Environmental > Aquatic > Marine > Intertidal zone > Salt...
TTATGTTTAAATAGACCATACTGTAGACATCAGGAAATCTAATACCCGTGCTAGGGTTTGGCGGCGCGGCGCCGACGACCTCGCGGACGCGTCGTCGCATCGGCCTCATTGATTCGCGGCGCTTGCGCTTAAGAAGGCGAGTTAAACGACACCTAAACGAAACCAAACATGGCTCCGAAGCAAGGTTCCAAGAAGGCGCAAGAGGGTATCAACTCTCGCCTCACGATCGTCATGCGATCCGGTAAGGTGTCGCTCGGCTACAAGTCCACGCTCAAGACCCTTCGCAAGGGCCAGAGCAAGCTCGTGCTGATCGCGAACAACTGCCCGGCGCTTCGCAAGTCTGAGATTGAGTACTACGCGATGTTGGCCAAGACTGGTGTGCACCACTACGCCGGAAGTACGTGACTTTGATTTTTTCTCGCGCGACGCGACGCGGATTCGGACGGGGATCGGTGGATGACGGATGGTTGGATGCGACGCGCGTAAAAACCCTAAGAAAGACGGGATGAATGAATGACTAACCTGACGACGCGCGCGTTTTGATTCGAATCAACAGACAACGTCGACCTCGGTACGGCTTGCGGTCGCTACTACCGCGTGTCTTGCATGTCCATCACCGATCCGGGTGACTCCGACATTGTCAAGGCTGAAGAAGCGTAAGCGAGCGGCGTTTTCGCTCTCGCTCTCCGTCTTCGCGGTTGACGACGACTCTTATGGAACGGCGTCGATGGTGGATTACACCGTTGTAATACTCATTCGACGCGCTTTGTGAGACCAATACGGTCGTCATTCTATTTCGTCTCGCTCTCGCTCTCTCATTCTCGCGTTGCGTTGCCCAGGGTGTGTTTGGTTTCGTTCGTCGCGGGCGGTGATGAAACTTCAGTATTTGGTCTTCTTTCCACAGATAGGACGTCTCGGCGTCGCTGATTGAGAATATCCGCATACATACACCTTCTGAGCCCACGAAGACGAACGAGAACACACAGACTACTTTTTTTTCTCGCCTTGTTCGATTTACGAGTGCGCGCTCGGCTTAAAATGTTTACAACTTGGGGAAGATAAATCTAAAAAATGCGACTACGCGTATTCGGCGATGAACTCGTTGACGAGTTTGTTGACGAGCTCGGGAGCTTCATCCTGGGGGCAGTGTCCGACACCCTCGAGCGGGATAAACTTGTCGGCGTACGAGGCGTAGAGTTTACGGCCTTGGTCGATGTTTTCCCACGGATCCTTGTCGCCCCAGAGCATGCGCACTGGCACCTTGCATTTGGGTAAGAGCTCCTCCGGAAGCGGGCCCCCAGAGTACGAAATGAAATCGAGGAAAACCTCCGCCGCGCCTTCGCGAAGACCCGGGGAAAGGATCGCTTCCACGAGCTCATCCGTGACCTGATTAGAGTCCCCGTACGCCTCCTTGAGGATGTTTTTCACCGTTCGCGCCTTGGCCACCGAACCAAAAAATTGCCTACCGATGGACGTCTCACGAAGCGTCCTCTGCAACGCGGCGACGAACGGACGAATGATGACGGGCTGCTTGGTGATGTGCAATCCACGAAGGGAGATATTCATGAGCACCACGCCGCGAATCTTCTCCGGCGCATCCACGGCGGATTGCAAACCCGCGACGCCGCCCACCGAGTTGCACGCGACGAAGGACGCCTCGCCCACGACTTCATCCACGAAATCAACAATCTGTCGCCCCCACGTCTCAAAGCAATAAATCTCATTCTGCGCGAGCTTTGGATCCATCGGATTCGGCTTATCGCTGTAGCCGTACCCGAGCAAATCAATCGCAAAGACCCGGTTCGTCTCACCCAACGCGTTGACGTTGCGTCTCCAGTGGTCCGCGTTACCGCCGAACCCGTGCACGAGCACCACCGCCGGTCCCGAATCCCCGGCGCAGGTGTACCGGATTTTGTGGCCCTCCCAGGTCCAGTACCGCTCTTTCACCCCGTATCGCGTCGACTCCGTCGCGTCCGCCGTCGCTTTCGTAGTCGTCGCTGCCGATGATGCCATCGTCATCGTTGAGGTTGACGACGACGCACCCGCCCGTCGCCCGTCCGACTGCACGCACCGACGTCGACGGTGCGCGATCGGTGACGCGCACACTGCGATTCCTACGTTCGAAGACATGACGCGAAACACTGAATGCGATGCGCGCGACGACGAGTGACGAACGAGAGCACCGAAACGAGAGCACGTCACAACTTGACTCCGTTCGTTCGTTTCGTTGACATGGCGCCGGGGAAGGGCGCGGCGTCGAAAGAACGCGCGCGTACCGCGCTCGAGAGCGCGTCAGCGAGCCCGGGTGCGGGATTTGCCGGGTACGTCCACGAAGAACGAAGAACAACGGCGTGGATTAATCAATCAATCAATCAATCAATCCTGAATCACTTTTTCACTTTAGACGCGCGCTGACGACGCGTACGACGACTGACGATCACACCGCGAACGATCATCGCGCGCGTACACCTACAGGTTTGGATTTGGTGGATACTCGGGCGGGGTATCGCTTCGCGATGCGTCGACGGGCGGGAGCGAGGACACCGGTAGCTCGTTGGACGAAGACGTCGCACGAGCGCTTCGACACGTTTCGCAAAAGTCGTCGCCGGCGACGAAAACGAAAGCGATGGCGGACCTGACGGAGATTTTATTTGACGAAATCGACGAGGGAAACGGCGGCGATGACGCCGACGCCGCCGACGTCGGGGTGTCGTGTAGGAAATCTACGGATTTTATGGCGGCCTTGAGTCGTCCGTGGGCGCGCGCGTTTGATAGGCTTTCGGGCGACGGAGATGCGCGGTGTCGGTTGGATGCCTCCGTGCTCAATGGACGCATCGCCGTGGCGTGTGGAAAGTCGCTCGGGAAGATATTAAAGACAACCTCGCTCGTCAGCGCGTGGTTGCGGGCAATGTGTGATCCGAATGTGGAAGTAGCGGCGGCGGCGAAGAGGGCATTCGACCGGACGTTTTCGACGGATGAAAGACGGGCGATGGCTGTCGCCGTCGCGCACGAGGTTTTGTTGGATGATTTGTGTGAAATTTTGAAGAGGAAAACACCGGACGATATGATATTCAAGGATGGGAGCGAGTCGGAGCAGTTTGCGCGCTTTGAGCTCAGTATATTATCGTCACTCAAGGCGTTGTCGTCCGTGTGCGAGCGGCTCTTCGCGACGCCCAGCGCCGATAGCGATTCGGCGGCGATTAAACTGAGCCAAGTGCTCGATGATTTGAATTGTTTGAAAGTCCAAATTAGTAGCGAGTACGCATCACTCAGACGCGCGGCGTACGCGACGCTAACGGCGTTGGTGGCTCGCGCTGCAGATGAAAATGCGACGCCGGCGTGGAAAAGCGCGCTCGGCGGGCAAGTGCCTAAAATTTCTAGAGTTAGTTTCGCGTTGATCTCTTCCGAGATGGAAGCGCAAGGGGTCAAGCATATGTGGGAGTTGCTCCTCGGAATCATGACGGCGCATCCCAGCGCGTGGGATGCGATTGACGTCGAAAAGTCTTTCATGCCGGGGGTGCGCAAGCACTTCAAACACGGTTGCTTTGGCGGCGCCGCCACATCCGCATTGTCGCTCCTCCCGCTATTAGCGCACATGCCACCAAAAGTACTCATCGGACGCGGCTCCGATGGAACTCCCATGGTTGGTTTGCTCGGTATCCTCGACGCTGTGTTCACGGGTTGGATATTTCTTAGCTCGAGTGCGGTGAGAGCGAATGAGGCGCGAGCCATATTGCCCGCAATGCGCGAAGGCGTCTTGTATGGTATCTTGAAGCTCGCTCCACAGACTGATCACCCCGGCGAGTGTGCGTCGCATGTGTTGATGACGCGCGTCGCAGACGTGTGGATGCGAGAGTTTCTCAAGGTTGGTAACACGGACGCGCTCGATTTGATGTGCGGCGTGCTCGATACGCTCAGTTCCAAGCCGCACGCCAAAACCGCAACTCAGGAGGCGTGGGCGCGAATCGGCGAAATCACCGAAGAAGCGCTGGCGGACCCGGTGATGAGCGAACACGCGAACGCAATGTTTGCGCGCCTCTCTCGATCGGGTCGCGATTCGCCATCTTCACGGGCGAGTGAACCGTTCGCAAGAGCCGTCCTTGCGCGGGCAATTCAGACGCCGACAGAGAGTTCGGTTGAACGCTTGGCAGATTTAGTCGCTAGCCTAGGTCTCACGCCGTTTGACGGTGGTGCAGAGACATTGATGAAGTTTAGCTTAGAATCACCCGCGCCGCCGCGCGCGGGTTCTCTCGTCGCTGCAGTTTTGAAGCACGATCAGAGTTGGTGGGACGCCGTGTTGCGACGCACACTCGACGACGACGAACAAGCTCTCGAGCGGTCGTCAAGCCTCGTCACGCTCGCAGAAGCAATCCAGGCAATGCCTCCAGGTAATAGTTTGACGTGTGACGCATTAGATGCGATAGTCATGCGGTGTGCGGCGCACGCGTCTCTGGAATCATGTTCAAAGCTGCTCGTCGCGGTGGCGCGCGCTGGGATCGCGTCGACTGTTTCGCCTTCGGCGGCGATGGAAGCGTACGAACATCTCACCGCTGGCGAGGGACGGGGCCACTCGAGACAAGCCATGCACGCTTGGATGTGGCCGCCTCCAGCGAACGAAGCAACGATGCTCGCCTGGTCGACAGCAGTCAGCGGTCTCTTTGTAGAGTATTTGCTTGAGAGCGCAGACGTCGTGGAGTGCGTCGTGCACGAAGCGGAGAGCGACGACGAAGACGGCGAAGCCGACGTAGAGTACATCGAATCAGAAATCGGCGACGTCACGCGCGAGTGGAGAGAGATTGAAAAGAAGATGGAACAACACGACACGTTGTCTGAGAAGACGAGAATGACTTTGGCGACGACGGTCGCGTCCGCAGCCGCTTCCACCGCCGCGACACAGCGGGAAGAGGATGCCACATTAGCGCTTCGGCTCTGGGCGACGACGACGGTTCACGTGTTGAGACTGCTAAGATTTGATGACGACCGAGTGTCCGAAATAATCGTCGCGAGCGATGATAGTTTCTACTGGCTGGACGCCGCGTCTCACACGCTCGGCTGGGAAACGTTGCTCCGCTCCATGCCCGCCGACGCGCAAGTCCAATGTACGATCGACGTGTCGACGCTTCCACGATCCGTCACGCGACGCTTCATGACTACGCTGTCTGCGTCGAAAGATGTCCGCCTGTCCGTCTTCAAATCGCTCGCGCAGTCGGCGTTGAGCGATGCAGAAGATTTATCCTTTGATGCCGCGCTCGTGCACTTTTTACGATGCGCTCACCAGACGGATGCGCGTTGGATGGAGGGCACAGAAGAAGTCAAGGTGACGGAAGAGATTCTTCGCGTCGTCGGAGAAAACTTGGATGCGTTCGCGCTGCGTGCGGCGTCGATCATTCCGTGGATACTCCCAGCCGACACGTCTGCCGAGGGATACACCAAGGAGTTCATCTCGCGCGTTGTTGAAGACACTTTGCGAGCAGTGGGTAACCGACGCGCGCCATTGGACGGTTCGAAATTGCAACTCGTCGCCGCGTGTTTCAGCCGAGGCGACGATGTTATCGAAAGCGACGTCGTCAAGACACTCGGCGACGATGCGTGTTCTCCGTTGATGGATGTCTTTCATGACATCTCGAAGAGAGAAGCGGCCGAAGCGGCGGCTGAAGCGGCAGCGGCGCGCTTCGGCTACGGCGACCAATCGGGCACGTCGCGACCAAAGAGCTCGTCGGAAGCAGAGGTCGGGATTGCTGCGGTCATTCAGGCTATCATCCGTCGTACACCCGCGTCGCTCGATACGCGAGATTGGGGATCGATCATCGGTCGTTTGGACGCCTGGACTGCGACGCGTGCGATGAAAGCTGAGGAATACGCCGGCGGTGAATTCGACGAAGATTCGCGACAAGATGCAGCGGTCACTACGTTACACGCCGCGAAAATATTAAGCCTCGTCGATGCGCTTCCCATGGAACTGCTCGAACCAGAAGGGTCAAGCGCTGGCGACGTGGTGCCTTATGCGTCGCACGGCGAGCGCGCCATGAAGATTGCAAAGGGTCTCGCACTCGCGACGTGGCCGCGCGAGCGCGCAGTCATCGTCGAACGTTTGTACCGTTGCGTCGTCTTTGCTGGTTGCGAACTCTACGACATTTTAGAGGAAGACGATGAGGCGCACGCGGATGAGTTTCGGGCGAGATGCCAGCGAGAGACATTCGTGTGGGAGCAGATTGCAAACCTCGCGTGTAGCTCGGTGCGAACAGCGCAGAGCGCCAGAGCGGCGGGGCTCTACGTCGATGATTTCGAGGATGCACCGTGTGAAGCTATCAGTGCGCTTTACACGCTTCTCACGTGCGAAAAAGGGCGTGTTTGCTCTGAAGAATGTAGCGCAGCATTCGCGGCGCTCCACCGCGCGGCGTACGGAATCCTCGCTGCACCGACTCTCTTGCAAGCAGCTGTCGTCGGCTTGGACGCCCGCATCGCTGATGTTCCCGCGGTCGAAAAGGCGCTTGATGCCGCACTCGCTGAAGCGGATGAGCGAGACGAAGACGCAGCGATCGATAGCATCGGTTCGCCCGCGACGAGCGCCGGTTTGAGAGAAGAGTTAGCGAGGCTCCTCGCGGCTCCTTCGACCGACGGGGACTTGGGATGGGCGCTCACTTTGCGTTACCTGCTCACCTTACCGATGAATTCATCGTGCCGCGAACGTCTCGTCAACTACACGAGAGAAACGAAGGCGGTACCGACGCTCATGAAGCGTCTCGCTGGCGCCATGCCGTTGCCGGAGAACACGACAACGGACGACTTCAAACTCCCCTCCCGCTGGAAGAATGTCGATTGGAACGACGCCACGGCCCCTTCGCAAATGTTCAACGCTAAGTTATCGCGCGAGGTGTTGATTTACGCCGCTCTTCTTCACGCTTTACCCGCGATCGTGCGGACATTTGTCAGCGACATGAAGCCGCAGCGCGACGCCAAGCGTCTCGAAGCAGCCACCGCCGCGGCTATATCACCGACGCTCGTCGAGGCAGAGTTCAAAGCCGTCTCAGCCATGACGTTCGCGGGTGAAGGTGCAGGTTCGATGAACGTCAAACCGAACGTGGAAAGCCGCGAGTTTTTGGCGTGTTACGAGATCGACGAATCCTCGCTCGAGCTCTCCGTCAAGCTTCCGGCGTCTTACCCGCTCGCTCCGGCGGAACTCTCCTGCACGAGACTCGTCGGTATCACCGAAGCTAGCCTTCGCCGATGGATGCTCGGTATTTCTGTCATCCTCAAGCACCAAAACGGCGCTGTCGCGCAGGGTTTACTCCAGTGGCACAGGAACATTGACGCCGAATTCGCCGGCATTGAGCCTTGTCCAATTTGCTACGCCGTCATTCAACCCGTCGATCAGCAAAAACCGCGCCTTAGGTGCAGACAGTGCTCAAACAAATTCCACGCCACGTGTCTATACACCTGGTTCCGAACTTCGAGCAAATCCACGTGTCCGCTCTGTCAAACCCCGTGGGGCACGAGTTACCGTTAAACCGTCCACGTCCGCGCGCGTTCGAGCGGTGCGTGCTTCTAGACTCGGGACGATTCTTACGAAACTGTCACTTATAAAAACTACTACCGGTAGCGAGTTTCAAATACTTATTATTAGACTACGCATTCATTCCGCCGCGTACGATTTTCACTCATTCCGTCTCATCACCAATCGTGACGTACACAATGTTCGCGTTCGGTTGTCGGGTGCCTGGTTGTGGCGTGTTTTTTAACACGAGCACCTTCACACCTTTGGGAATGGTCACCTGCTCCCTCGTCTGTCCCGAGTACAGCACCTTGTTGGAATCGTTGTAAAACCCTCTGTCGTTCCAAACCGCCGTGACTTGATGGTAGTAAGACTTTGGTTGTCGCGTCAAGATTTCTTGCTCGAAGATTTGCATCCACGCGCGGTCTCGCTGGTCCAGGTCTGGGGGGTGCCCGAACTCCCCCAACGACGTCCGACGGGCGATCTCTTCCCGCGCGCGCGCCGCCGCCCTGTCGTTCGCGATTTGCGTCGGGGAAGGTTGCGAGTACGGCGTCGGCGGTGAAGATTGCGACATGGAGAAGAGCGATGCGCGTCGCGATGACGCGCCCAAGAGTGCCGACTTTTGCGAGCGCGTCCCGCAGAGATCGCCCGGTCCCATGCGTCGCCCGGTCCCGCTCTCCGAGATCACCGCCCCGTCCCCGACCGTCGCGTTGGTTCTCACCGCCGGCCCGCTCGCGTCCGCGTACTCGTCGCGCGCGAACGCGACGTACGTCAAGCGGACGGTGCGAATCGCGGACGATTCCGCGCCCAGGGCGACGCTGACGCTGTGGAACGCCTTGGCGTCGTCCGCGAGCGATCTGAAAACCGGCGACGTCGTTTTGATCTCGTCGTGCGCGCGGGAGCGACGACGAAACGGACAGCGCGGGCACCGCGCGCGGTCGTTCGTCGTCGCGTCGGACGGGGCGATGCGCAGGATCGCCGCGGCGGAGGACGCGCTGGGACCGCGCGGGACGAACGTCGCGGCGTGGTGTACAAAACTAGGCACCAGTGCCAGGTTCGCGTCGGCGTGGTTTGGGTTTCCGCTCGACGCGCGCGCGACGATCGATCGAGTCGTTCGCGTCGTCGCGCACGCCAAACGATGCCATCGACGATTGCTTCGCGACGCGGCGGACGTCGCGGACGCGGCGCGACGGGAGAGTTACGGTGCCGGGGCGACGTATTGCGAGATTGAGCGCGTCGGCGAGCGAGAGACGGCGCACGTCGTCGGTCGGGTCGTCAAGGCGTCGGCGGCGAAGAGTTCATGGAAACCGACCGTTGGGTACGAGGGTGAGCCGTTTAGTAGGTTGGTGGTGTGGCTGGTGCAAGTCGCGGGAGGGAGAGCGATTGAAGTGCACTTGCCTCCGTCGCGATCGGCGACTTTGGATGAAGAGGCGATCGTGGGCGAGTGCGTGGACGTCCGGAACGCGCGCGTGCGTCCAGTCGGTCCGTTGGGCGCGTACGATTTGGTGTGCGACGCGAGATTTTCGACGTGGCGAAAGTTGGACGGCGATGATCCGCGCGCGATCGATCTCGAGGTTCGAGCGCCACGCGGGTACGCGTTTGATTACCGGATGACGTTTCGCGAGCTCTCGTCGGCGATGCGCTCCTTCGGTTTCCGACGACGCGACGCGGCGCTCATCACGACGCAGGCGCGCGTCGCTTGGGTGTGGATATCGACACCCGTGCGTCGAACGAGACGAAAAGTTCCACCGATGCTTTGTCACGAGTCGGACATAGCGTCGACGGATGCGATGATTTTCTTTGGATGCCTGAGATGTCGTCGCGAACTCAAAGCGGATCACAACGAGGTGTACGCCGCGTGCGCGTGCTCGACGACGGAGATACCTCGATACGGATTCATGTGGCGAGACCTCGTGTTGGGATTAAAATCTACGGATGAAGACGATGACGTCGTTTTGGTGCGAGCGCGCGACGGCGTCGCCGAGCGACTTTTGCTCCACGTCTCGGCGGGACAAATCGTGCCAAACAATGGCGACGCGTCGTGCGATGACGACAACGACAGCGATGATACAAATTACACGTACGTGCACGATGCGTATAAAAGAGTCGTCATGTGCGCGCTCAACGCGTTGGCAGCCGGCGCGCGTAACGCCCCGATGACGTTTCAGCTCAGATTTCCAACGCTCGACGACAACGGTTTACCGCAGAGAAACGAGCTCGAGCTCGTAGACTTTAGATTTTAGAATTTAGGTGACAAACCGACTGCACCGCTCACGACGAGTTCCCGAATAACTTGCACGCGCTCTGCGATGAAATCGAGTTGGGCAAACGCGTCGTCTTCGGTTTCAACCGGCGCGCGGGAACAACATTGCCGCGAACACCGCCTAGTGAGATTCTTCACCGACATTCGCGCCTCGGCGAGCTCTCGAGTAAAGTTGACGGAATGCTGCGCCTTGTACGCCGCCATCTCTTTCAATCGTGCATTTTCCCGGCGTAAATCCTCGTCGCGTTGTCGCAACTCGGCGATCGACGCCGAGAGCATCAACCGCGCATCTTCGTGTTTGCGCGCGTCCTCCTCGCGAGACGCCGACGCGGCTTCCAACGACGCGTTCGCGTTCGACACCGATGACTCCAAATCATCCTGCGCCAACCGAAGCGTTTCGTGTCGTCCCAAGACATCCGTGATGTCCTCGAACGCGTTCCCACCCGCGACGTCGCGCACGACGGATGTCAAGTACTCCTCGAACCGACGCACTCGCGCCAAATCTCCATCCGCTCGGCTCGACATCGCCCTCCGTTCTCGCAACTCCACAATCATCTCCGCCAACCTCGCGTCCCTCTCGACGTTCGCCGCGCGCTCTTCTTCCGCTCGACGTGTCGCCGCTCGTCGCTTCACCTCATTCTCCCGCGCGAACGCCGCGAACCGTCCGACATCCGCGCGCGTCTGCGCCTGCGCGAGCGTCAGCGCCCGTTCCCGCGCGTCGCACGCCTCCATCCTCGCGTCGCGTTCCGCGCGTTTCGCCTCCACCGCCGCCACCGCGTCGCGCGTCGTTCGTGCTTCGAGCGCCAGGGACCGCCCGAGGTGGAACGTCCCCCTCGTCGTCGTCGTAGTCGTCGTCGTCGGGGTTCGGTCGACATCTGTACACTTGTCTCGCTGTGCTCGCGACGCCATCACGAGGTGACCCACCTCGTCGTCGTCATCGTCGTCGTCGTCGTCGTCATCCGTCCGGGAATCGATGAGCGTCAAGAACCCATCCGCGGTGAAGGCGTCTTCGAGTCCGTCGTCCGTCGTCGCCATCGTCGTCGTCGGTTTCGTCGTCGTCGTCGTCGCGCCAAAGTGAGTCAAAAAATGGCGTTTGACGTTGACCCGTTTCGCGGCGGTTCGTCTCCTTGCATATTATACTAACACAAACTCTATATGAGTACATACATTGGTTTGTTTTTAGACAGAAATGTGG
>Ga0255784_10004107_pt1 | contig 10895 bp, 3 predicted proteins | sample 101ome_14_FD_179982 | JGI IMG/M metagenome (GOLD analysis project Ga0255784, IMG submission 179982) | Coastal salt marsh microbial communities from the Groves Creek Marsh, Skidaway Island, Georgia - 101403AT metaG (version 2) | ecosystem: Environmental > Aquatic > Marine > Intertidal zone > Salt...
TTTTATCAATCTCCTCGAGCGAGTTTGTCTTGAGAAGAAACAATCGGTTCGCGCGTTCTTCTAAAGAACCACCGCATTTCAGCTTTTGACGCGTCAGCTCTATTTTTAAATGATCTAAACCGAACCGTTCTAGTTCTTGAGCCGTGTTTATAACGCTCAAATCGATTGGTTCAAAGTTTTCCTGTTTCGGCGGCGACGAGCTCGTCGCCGCCGATGTGAGTTTTTTCTCGCTCGCGACCACTTTCTCTTCTTTTCTCTGCTCTTTTTCTTCGACTTCTTTTGGTTTCTCTTCTTCTTTGCATTCTTCTTCTTTCTCTTTTTCTCCTCGGTCATTCTTTGTGGTCGACGTCTTCTTCTTTTTCTTTCGAAAATCATCCTCGTCGTCGTCGTCGTCGTCGTCCTCATCCTCGTCGTCGTTGTCGTCGTCATCCTCTTCGTCCCGCTTACTTCTCTTTTCGACCGATGACGACGCCAACGTGGTACTAATCTTTGTCGCATTTGTGGCCATTTTAATCGCCCTTTCCATCCTTTCCTTCACTTCTTCCGAATCCTTCCTAAACCGTTCCTCTTCTTCTTCCATTTTCGCTCTTTTTCTCGCCTTCTCCCCGGTTTGCTCCTCGATGTACCTCAGCGCCAACGCCTCTTCCTCTCGCAAACTTTCCTCTTTCTCCCATTGCTCCATCTTCTTCGCGTTTTCCGTCACGTGATACCTTTGCCCTTTCAAATCTCGACACAATTCGTTGTTATTCGCGCCGCTGTTCCTCCCTTTTTTCTTCCCGGTCGAGCGAAGCAACGTCCCGAAACCGCCTTTGCCTCCTTGGAGCCCTTTCTTGAGAAATAACTGGTACGTCCCGTTCGGCTCGATTCTTTTCCTTCGACTGAGAAAGTTCTCTTCGTCGAGCGAAGAAGAAGAAAAAGAAGAAGAAGAAGAAGAACCAGACGCGGAAGCGGCATCTCTCTTCTCGCCGTCTTCGCCTTTGCTCTTCGCGAAGAAGAACGTCGTCTCTACGCTCAAAAAAACCTGCGCGTCTCTCGGAATCCCCTCTCTCGTTTCCACGAGCGCTTTCAATCGATTCAGAAGAACGTTTTGCTCTCTCTCTCCTTTTTTATAATCATCATCATCATCATCGTCGTCGCTACGAGAAAAAGCATCGGAGAGTTGGTAACACCTCGTCCGCGTGGAGTTCACCAAGCGAACGAACACGTTGAACGACGTCATTTTGTTGTTGTTGTTATTATTAGTAGTATTGTTCTTCTCTCTCTCTCTCTCGTCTCGTAGTGTGTCGTCGTTTCCACAAAGGTGTTTGCTAGGTAAGTTTCTCATTTTTTGGGTGTAACCCTAAATTTTTCATTTGGGTAAAACACTCACGTACAAATCACCTAGAAGCAAACCTCACAACACACCTCGTTCTATGTTCGTTCGTTGTTGTCGTTGAACGCGCGAGGTGAGGGGATTATATATATATATATATATACACACATATATAGAAGAGAGAGAGAGAGAGATAAAAAAAGGATTTCTTCTTCTCTCTCTCTCTCTCTCTCTCTCTGCGATTGATTCTATTTCTCTTTCGCGCGGACGGATGACGACACAGACGAGGGGAATGTTTTCTTCTGCTCCGTTTTTTTCTGCGATCGCGTGCGCGATTCTGATCCTGTGCTTTCTCGCCGTGTTGCCGTTTGTGATCGCGCCGATATCCATCGCGGGAGTTTTGTTTGGTTTGTATAAGAAGAAGATGATGATGAAGACGACGACGACGATAAAAACGGAGGAGACGAAGAAGGAGATTAGTGGTCAAAAAGACGAGACGAGGACGACGCCAACTTTGGATAAAAAAACCGTCGACGACGCTACCACCACCAACGAGCTTCGACAGAGGAGAAGCGCTAATAGTAATAGCAGCACTAGTGGTGGTCATCGCGATAACAACGGAGAAGCTGATGCGATGCCAACGACAAAAGTAGCGCTTACAGGTTCGGCGGCGTTGATGGCCAACATGCGACGGTCGGCGGCGAATACCATGGGAGAGAAACGCGCGAAGATTTCGCCGTCGTCCGCGGGAGGAGCGAATGGAACGATGACGACGACGACGACGACGAGTAAAGAAACGGATATGAAGAGCAACAGTAGCGAACCTGAATGCAAGAGCGAACAGACTTTTTATGTCTTGCACGGTGGCGAAGCCGCGCAGCAAGTCGCCAGAGACATCAAAGAGGCGATGGAGGAGGAGTTTTTGAAGAAGCGGGGTATGAAAGCGAGCGATGTGTGCGTGATGACGGCTTCAATGGAAGATTTTAAAAAGACGCTCGAACTATACGGTAGCAGCGAGAATGAGAGCAACAGTAGGAAAAGACGAGCAATCTTTGTCGTCGAAACGGTAGAGAACGCACAACCGGCGGAAGAGGCTGGAAGTTGCATTCGGTATTTCAACAAGTTGAGGAAGAAGTTGTCGGCTGAGGCAGAGGGGGCAGGTAAAACAGTTCTACCGTTCGATGAAAACTCGTTTCAGTACGCCGTGATGGGTTTGGGCGATACGAATTTACTTTTAGATCGTCAAACGACTACGGCTAAGGATTGCAATCAAGCCGCGCAGACGTTAGATAACGCGTTAGCTGCATTAGGCGCGCGCAGATTGTGCGAAAAAGGATTGGCAAACGACGCGGTTGGCTTAGAGGAAGGCGTGCTACCGTGGCTGGAAGAGAATTTGTTACCGAGCGCGTTCAAAGCTGTCAAGGAAGAGAAAGAACGAGCGGAGAGAGACAAGCCTATCGAGGTTGTTTTCGCGTACGGTTCTCAAACTGGGAACGCGGCTGAAATCTGTAAAAATTTAGCCGCAGAAGCGACGGAAAAGTACAAGAAGGATAAATTGACGACGCACGTCGAATGCTTCTCGTGCAACGAACTCGACGCGGAAACATCTTTGAAACCAGGAACGGTTGTTTTGTTTTGCGTTTCGAGTACAGGCGATGGGGATGCGCCGGATAATTGCGACATGTTCCTCACGAGATTAAAGCGAAGGGTGAAGAAGACGACAGCGAGCAATCCCGTTCTTGCCGGTACGCAATACGCTGTCCTAGGTCTCGGCGATCAAAATTATTCCGCTTTTATGGCGATTCCGAGGATGTTCTCGACGACTATGGAAAAAGGCGGTGCGACGGCGTTTAAGAAAAGATTAGAAGCGGACGATACGCTCGGTTTATACGAACAAGTCGACGCATGGGTAGATACGCTATGGGAAGATTTAGATAAAGCCATCGCTCGAGCGAAAGCAGCCAGAGAGAATCCAAAAGATTTTCTCGCCAGTACTTCCACAGACACCGTTAGCAAAAGCGCGACGACGAAGACGAAAACAACGGCCGAAGAAGCGGTTGTGCCGTCTTCATGCAAAGGTATTCCTGCGTTGCAACCGGTGCGCGTGAAAATGTCGTTTTCAAAGAATGAACCGGCAGAAAAATCAACATCCTCTGTGGAGCTCGCGAAAGACGCGCTCGCGACGAGAGAAACTCCATTTTACGCGAAAATTGCCGCGAAGAAGATTCTCACGAGCACGTCATCCGACCGAAGAGTCGTACATCTCGAATTTGATTGCGAGAACAAGAACGACTCGGTTGAAAATTACGAGCCGGGAGATTCGCTCGCGGTGTTACCGAAAAACGACAGCGCATTGGTGTCCGAGTTAATGGCTCGTTTAGGAGTAGCAGATGATGCGAAAACTTTCGATTTAGAATGGATAGAAGGAATGGCACCTCCAGGGAGTGACGTCGCGACGGCAACGAAGCCTCTTCCGCACGTGATTACCCCCTGTACCGTTCGTGATGCGCTGGAAAAGTTTATCGACATCACCTCGATTCCGAGAAAATCATTTCTCCGCGCGCTCGCCGAGTGCTGCACGGACAACGCGGAGAAAGATCGTCTCCTGTTCCTTTCTTCTCGCGACGGGAAAGAACGCTTTCAGGCCGAAATCAGCGAGGAACGACCAACTCTTCTGACGCTCTTACGAATGTATCCGAGCTGCTCGATTTCCTTCGAACGATTACTCGATATCTCGTCGCCCTTGTTGCCTCGAATGTACTCCATCACGAGCTGCAAAGACTCGCAAAAGAATCCATCCGTGGCTTTCTCTGTGGTAAAGTACGAAGCCCCGGAGAGCAAAGAAACGCGATTCGGCGTCGCCACAAATTGGCTCGACCGACTTCCTGTGGACGATGACGAAGTCAAAATACCCATCTACAAAGTTCCCACGAAAACGTTTGGATTACCAGAAGATATTTCAAAACCGATCATTATGATTGGGCCAGGCACTGGCGTCGCGCCATTCCGAGGTTTCTTGCAAAAGCGAGAGGCTTTAGCGCGCGCGGACCCTTCCTTACGATTTGCGGAATCCTGGCTCTTCTTTGGCTGCCGACGCAAAGACGAAGATTACTTGTACGAAGCCGACTTCAACGCCTTCCTCGAAAACGAAACGCTCACTCACCTAGTCCCCGCATTCAGTCGCGAAGACCCGAGTGGGAAGAAAGTCTACGTCCAACACAAACTCGCCGAGCGCGAGGAAAAAATGCGCGACTTGATTCTCAGTGAAAAAGCGTACGTCTTTGTCTGCGGCGACGGTGCGCACATGGCCAAAGACGTCCACAAAACCTTACTCTCCATCATCACCGGCGGAGGAGGAGAATACGAAAAGGAGGCAGACGCCGAGGCGTTGCTCAGGGAGATGACCAGAGAAGGCAGATACGTTCGAGATATTTGGAGTTGATGCGAGCTGCAGTTTTAATAATATTAATTTCTAATGACCAAAACCCCCCGCAAAAATAAATCAACCAAATTTGAGGACAAATCTCAGCCACGAACTGTCGAATTCTTCAAAACAAAAAAAAAAGATGCAAGCGTTATCGAGTCGCTTAGTCTCTTTAGCGCTGCTGAAAAAGTACAAGGCGACGCCGCCGGTCAGAGCGGACAGTGGCGGCGTTTTTGCTTCGAGCAGCGCGTATTCCCCCTCGTCGTTTGTTTCGAGAGAGAGGAAAACGAACGCCATCGAGGTGTTCACGTTTCAACAAAAGAATCATCATCACGTTCGCGAAGCGAAGAGTAAAGACGTGGTTGTCATATTCGCGTGGTTTGGAAGCGATAAAAAGCACGTGGCGAAGTACGCACAAATGTATAGAGATAAACAGGAGAAGGTCATCGTGGTTGCACCACCCGCGTTAGCTTCTCTTTCTCCGAAACTGACCACGCAAATTGCAAACGATTTCTTAAAATTTTTCGACGACGATATCGAGGGGGGAGTACACGTTCACTCGTTTTCCAACGGCGGCTTTTTGTTCGCCGGGAACTTGTTTCACCACGCCAGCGATGAGAAAAGAGCGGACGATTTGCCGGTGAACAGAGAGTTGGCGAAGAAATTTAAGAAGAAGATTAAATCGGTGACTCTAGATTGCGCCCCAGCCCGACTGAACGCGGATGTCATATCGAGAGCGTTTGCTTCGGTATTGCTAGGAAGCCGAGTCGAAGACATATACGATAACAATAATAATCTAAAAGAAGGAGAGAGCAGCATGGGTGGTTTGATGAAATCTGCGTTGGATGCTTTGGCAAACACGTTGTTATCAGATGAGAACTTGCAAAGAAAAATAAACAACGCGTACGCGGCTTGGGAAACGGCGTTGGATACAAATGTTCCATTGAAGATGCTCTTCTCCGAGAGCGATAAGTTAGTTCCAGTGAATGAAGTCGAAGAATTTGCGCAACGACAAAGAGCTAGAGGGAACGTCGTGTTTACGAAATCGTGGAAGAACGTGCCGCACTGTGAGATTGGACGTTGGCACCAGGATGAATATGTAAAAGCGTTGTTTGACGAGAATTATGTAAGAAAGAGTTCGTAGGAAAATAGAGTTAGCGCGTCAAATGATTTTAGTTTTAGTTGCAGCAAAAAGGCATAGAAATTAGCACGCATAAGTACAGGTATGTATATATACAAGTCTACTCATCTAGTAGTAATCTATTTCATTTCGGTACGTTTCTGCCGCTCTCAAAGACCATCTTCTTGAGCTCGCCTGTTAACTGCTCGTTCTTCTTCATGTCTTCCAAAGTTGTATGAAATCGAAATCTCCAGTAGTGACGCGAATTGGTGGGATCGTTGATGGTCTCCTCGTTCGGGTCGCGTTCGTTTATGTACTTTTTGTCCATGGCTAAGACATCTGCGAGTGCGAATATCGCCAACGCGCTGGGCGACTCTAAGTGCTGTTTGACGACTTTACGCATGGTTTCCGTCGTGCATCGTTTTGGCGTCGTCGAGATGTCTTCACCAAGAACCTGTGAGTAGTACTTTCTGCGACGATTTTCGTCTTCTTCGAACCAGGCTCGAAATGTTGTCGTGTCATGACAGGAAGGAGAGCACACTGTATCATACGGGTATCTACTTGGAATACCGAATTCGCTGTTGTTGTTGTTGTCGTCGTCTTGCTCGGGTGCCGGCATCCGTTGAATGCGCAAACCCAAAATGCCCAAATTTTGCATCTCTCCGGGAACAAAGTCAGGAACCAATCCTAAATCTTCGCCACATACGAGCATATTTGTTGAGTTTGTAATCGCAGGTATCGTCGTGTGTGCGTTTTGGGTCCATAAGAAACGTTGCCGCGTCGTGTAATGCTCGTGACTGATTCGAGAAAGTGTGCTACGTTGCCAGCTCTCGAGCTTTTGAAACAGTCGAGTTCGTTCCATATCAAACCTTGGATAAAACGCATCTTTATCAAGCATCGCACCGATATGAGCACCCTCGGTAGCGTTTGGATCGTAGGCCGATCTCAGGAGACAGACATTCCTGGTGAGTTCGAGTAAACCATTCTTAATTTCGTTCGTTTCGGCGACGAGCCAATCTGGGGACCCTTCTCGAATTTTCAACTGCTCGCACTTTAAAATTTGGACCTCTGTGGAAAACTCAGGTTTGAACGTCCAATACTTATTTTGCAATCGTTTGGTAAAGGAAGGATCTCCTCCACCCCCTCGATTAGCGTTTGAATCGCCAGCGTTCGAAAAGAGCTCGTTTTCATCAAAAAATCGAGCGGCAACCTCCGCTGCTCTCGTGCCGAAAAAGAACTCCAAGTCAGACGCGTCTGCTCTAGGAATCGTCAATCGATCGATGTCCCAAAGTCCAACCGCTTCGAGCTCTTGCCTTGATATCGGGACTGATGGACGAAAGCGTCCCATAATGCCTGATTCGCAGTGCGCTGGTAGTTCCCATATGCGAAAGAATCCAAGGATATGATCCACGCGAACGAGGGAAAAGTATTTCTCCATCGAGTGTAATCTCGAGCGCCACCAACTGTAATTTCCATCCCGTTTCATCTGTTCCCAATCGTAGGTAGGAAACTTCCAATTTTGCCCGTTCTTATCGAACGCATCGGGGGGTGCACCCGTATTCGTATAGAAGCGAAACAATTCTGGTTTTTTCCATACGTCGACGGAACGTTTATCGACACCAATCGGTAAATCGCCTTTAAGCGCGATGCCAAACTGTTTCAAATACGTCGAGGCTTCTTTCAACTGCGTGTGCAAACGCCACTGCAAATAGTACACGAAGTGAACACCTTCAGAATAAATAGGAGATGTTTCCGGATCGGTTAGCTTTTCGATCAATTTATCGTCACACTTCGCGAGGTGACCCCACAACCAATGCTCGGTAGTTTGAAAAATTTCAGCCAACGCACAAAATACCGCATACGGTTTCAACCACTCCTGGTTTTCGCTCACGAACCTCTCGAACGACTCTATCAAGGCTTTTTTACTGTTACTACTCACAGGCGCGTTGATCTTACTCGAACTACTCAGCCCATTCGTATAACTACCGCTTTCAAGTGGCATCAATGCAAGAAAGCGCTTGTGTAACTTTCGAGCGACGAGCATTTTCACTCGAAGCGTCTCTTCGTAGTCGACATCTTTCAGCTCTTGAAGTTCACGACGCTTCGCCTCGATAAACTTCGTCATCTCTTCGCTTCCAGGAAAGTTCAACTCCTCTTGATCGAGTTCAGTCACGCGCAAATACATTGGGTGTAACGCATGAACAGATAATGAGCTATAAGGATACGAATCCCACCACATTCCGTGCACTCTCGTGTCGTTGACAGGGAGCAATTGTAAAATCCGGAATCCAGATTCCCGACAGAAATCTGCCATCAATTTAAGATCTAAAAACTCACCGCAACCGAGGGATTTTGCGGATCGTAAAGAGAAAACTGGCACCGCAACGCCCGCGCAACGAAACGGTCTCGCGTGCGCAAAGTGTCCGTCGGACGCGACGATGCATTTCGGTGGCTCGTACGAAGAAGATGCAGACATCTTCTTTTTGCGCGGCGTCCCTCGGGTCTTCTCCGCATTCTCCTCGCCGTCATTTATGTCAGTCGATGTGTCTTCAACTTCACTTCCATCTCTATTATTATAGCTGTTGTTGTTCATCTTCTGCTGCTCTTCATCAAACTTTCGTTTTTCCAGGTCCCAATCGATACCAATAGTTCGCTTGTATTCTTCGCTTTCGATGACTTGGTCGATATCGTCGTCCCAAATTTCGTACTTGTATCTCACCGGAAGCTCGCTCGAAGCGCAAGCGACTTCCAAGTGCCAACAATACCCGTTGTTGTTATTATTATTGTTAATAGTGGTGCTAATGTTTGTGTCGTTACTCGTGTCTTCTGACGCATCGCTTGACACAGACGACGATGCCTCGAAGCACTCGTCGTTTCCCATGCGCATCGCTCGCGAGCGATCCCACTTCCCGAGCGATTGACAACTTCCCGTCACTCTCACGGAAACGTTACTTCCCGGCCGTTTACTCGGCATTCGCATCGCTTTCACTTGGAAGCGTAAAACAACAACGCGTAAATTCGTGTCATCGCTCGCTTCATTCTTCCTCCCAGACAAAATGCCGCCTCGCAAAAATTCGCACGGTTGAGGCTTCACGACGTTTATCGCACTCATCGCTCCTTCTCGTCCTCCGACTAACGCTTTATCCAAAACCACCTCGGCAAATCTTCTCCTCGAAAATAGCGTCTCCGCGTGATTTTTTCTCTCGAACGTATCCATAAACTCCACCACGTTCTCGCCGTTCCCAGCTCCTCCTCCTCCGATGAGCTCTAGAGATTGCGAAGTCTGCCGTTCTAGTTTCGCTATTCGAATAGGCGCGTCCCATAAAATCACCGACCCGTGCGAATCAACCACCGCGTACCTGTATTCCAACGGTTCATCCCAACGCATCGTTTTCGTTGCCGTCCATATCAGCTCGTCTCCTTCGTATTCTTCATCTTCGTCGTCGTCCTCGTCCTCGTTCTCGTCTTCGCGTTCCTCTCCGTTATTTTTTGCGTGATAATCGCTTTCGTATTCTTCCTTCTTCTTAAACGCGCTGCTATCACCTCTGTCTTTCTTTTTCCTTCTCCTCTTCCTCTTCAAAACGTGTTCGCAGCTCATCCACGCCCCTTTCGTGGCGTCGTACCCTCCCAGCGCGTGCGATTTCCCGCACACGACCACGTTCTCTCCCCATTTGGTGTAAAATTTCACTCTGAATTTGAAGGTGATTTCTTTTCTCAAAACAGAAGCGCTAGTCGTAGTAGTGGTAGTAGCAGCGGCAGAATGAGCGTTCGTTAACCGCACGGACCCGAGTCTTCGTCGAACGTCTTCTTCTTCTTCTTCTTTTTCGTTCATCTTCTCCTCTTCCTCTTCCCTGTTGTCGTCGTCGTCGTCGTCGTCGTCGTCGTCGCGCGAGCCGCTCATTCCAAAAAAAACACAGTCAGTTTCAGTAGTTGTTATTCTGGCGCGTGTTAAAAACTCCTTTTTTTTACGCGGGAAAAAAGTGTTGCGTGTTGTGTTTCACAAGCCAGTCAGCTGGTTGTTCAAACAACGACCAAAAAGAAAAAAAGCGAAAGCGCTCACTCCAGCTGCTCTCTTTCTCTCGTCTCTCTTCTCTCTTCTCTCTTGTCTCTCTCTCTCTGCACTTTTTTTTTATATTGGAGCGCGTGTGTGTGCGTTTGAACAAGATTAGTCGCTCAAAACTCCCGCGCTTTTCGTTCGGAAGAGTCGTCGTCGTTGCGCCGTCGTCGTCGTTCAAAATGAGCGGCGACGTCTTTTCTCTTCTTCGTCGCGGCGTTTTTTGCATTCACCGCCACCAACCGCCAAAAGCGTCGTCGCCCGCGATGACACCACCAGCGGTGGGGCATTTTTATCGTCGGCGCCGAGGATTTGCAACGAGAACGTTGTCGTGTGGAGGGATGGAGAATGCTTTTACCGCGACGACGAGAGCGACGAGAGCGCGGCCTTCGCTGGTATCGTTACCGTCTCTGCGCGCGTTTGGGCGGTCGTCGTTTTTTTCTTCTTCTTCTTCTTCTTCTTCTTCTTTTCGCGCGGTAAAATTCGTCGCGAATGCGGCGGCGACGGGCTCCTCCTCCTCTTCCTCTTCCTCCTCCGCGGGGAGAGAGGGAGACTTTGAGAAGAAAAAGACGAAGAAAAAGACCACCGGAAGCAGCAGCAGCAGCAGCAGCAGCAGCAGCACTAAAATCAGCAACGACAGCGATTCGAGCGAAGCAGTCGTCGAGCTCTCCTCGAGAGAGCAAAAAGAGATGGACCGAGAGGCGGCGAAGTTTGCCTCCTCCTGGGCGAAGGAGTTAGCCAAAGCCTCGGCGGAGAGCATGGAACAGTTGGAATTGACAAAGACGGTGAGCGACGAATACGCCGCGGACGACGAGGAGGAGGAAGAGGATAACTCGAAAAAGATATCTCCAGAAGACGACCAAAAAACCAGACGACGACGGACGAGGAGAGATTGGGGGACTATCCCGCAAGAGTTGTTGCCGAAAGTCGCCGTCGTCGGTCGACCGAACGTGGGGAAGTCGGCGTTGTTTAATCGCTTAACTGG
>Ga0255784_10004109_pt1 | contig 10890 bp, 6 predicted proteins | sample 101ome_14_FD_179982 | JGI IMG/M metagenome (GOLD analysis project Ga0255784, IMG submission 179982) | Coastal salt marsh microbial communities from the Groves Creek Marsh, Skidaway Island, Georgia - 101403AT metaG (version 2) | ecosystem: Environmental > Aquatic > Marine > Intertidal zone > Salt...
GCCAAAGACCTAGTCTCACGCACCATCGGCGAACTCAAAAGCACAGTGGCAAAAGAAGCGATAGAAAGAGCGCTTAGCGAACTGCACATGGATCTGGTACTCACCGCACACCCGACAGAAATTACGCGACGCACGCTGATTCACAAGCACGGCGAAATCCACAACTGCCTTACCGCCTTGGAAGCCGATGATAGCGACCACTTTCTTACCCGCCAGCGCCTGACAGACCTGATCGCACAGATATGGCACACAGAGGAATTTTTAGAGCAGCGGCCGACGCCCCTAGATGAAGCGCGCTGGAGCTTTGCCGTGATCGAAAACTCACTGTGGGACGCCGTCCCACGTTTTTTGCGGGAGATCGATCATGTGGCCCAAAACCATGGGCTGAACATCCCCAAAAGCTCCCGCGAGCCCATACGAATTTCCAGCTGGATCGGCGGTGACCGAGACGGCAACCCAAACGTCACTGCGAAAGTTACCGCAGAAGCCATGCTGCTCAGTCGCTGGCAGGCCGCAGACCTTATAGACCAAGACCTCGGAGTGGTTTATGAGGAATTGTCGGTGACGCTGGCCACCGATGACGTGCATGAGTTGACTCAATACGCCAGAGAACCGTATCGCGTGCTGCTGCGACCGATACGCGATGCCGTTCGGGCTCAGCGGGAACAGCTTGGGTTGTATCTACGCGAAGCATCGCCAACGCCGCCAACCCCACTGAGCACCCAGGACATCCAAGACCCGTTGATGCAGTGCCGGCAATCGTTGATCGACGTAGGCCTGACCACGATCGCCAACGGCAAACTGCTAGACCTCATTCGCAAGCTGGAAACCTTTGGCACCCATCTTGTCACCATGGATATTCGTCAAGAAAGCACCTATCACAGCGATGTGATGGGCGAAATAACCCAAGCCCTAGGCATTGGGGATTACCGGCAGTGGCCCGAGAGCGACAAGCAGGCGTTTTTGACCAAGGAAATCAACGATCCACGCCCGTTGATCCCCATCGGCTTTGAATGCACCGATGCCAGCAGAGAAGTCCTCGACACCTTTACCGTCATCGCCAATGCACCACGAGAAGCCTTGGGTTGTTACGTCATTTCCATGGCATCCGAACCCTCGGACGTACTGGCGGTGCAACTACTGCTCAAGGCAACCGGCGGCCCTGTGGATTTGCCCGTGACACCCCTGTTCGAAACCCTCGACGACCTAGACGGCGCCCCGGCCACCATCAGCGCCCTGCTCCAGGACGACGACTACGTCGCGCGCATCGACAGCTCACTGGTGGTGATGATCGGCTATTCCGACAGCGCCAAGGACGCCGGCATGCTCACGGCAGGTTGGGCCCAGTACCGGGCCCAAGAGCAGCTGCTCGCCGTATGCGACCAGCACCAGGTGAAGCTGCAGCTCTTCCACGGACGAGGCGGTACCATTGGCCGAGGTGGCGCCCCCGCCCATCAAGCCCTGCTCTCGCAGCCGCCGGGATCACTGCAGCAAGGCCTCCGGGTCACCGAACAAGGTGAAATGATTCGCGTCAAACTGGGGCTGCAGCCCTTGGCCGTGAACACCCTAGGTCAATACACCAGCGCCATTCTAAGAGCGAATCTCACCCCGCCGCCGGTGCCAGCCCCGGAATGGCGGGAGCTGATGGACACACTCGCTGCTAGTGCCTGCGATAGCTACCGCAATTGGGTACGGGGCAACCCAGACTTTGTCACCTACTTCCGGCAGGCCACCCCGGAACCAGAGCTTGCCAGCCTGCCACTAGGATCACGGCCCGCCCGCCGCCGCCAAAATGGTGGCATCGAGACCCTGCGCGCCATCCCGTGGATATTTGCCTGGAGTCAAAACCGACTGATGCTACCGGCATGGCTCGGCGCGGGAGCAGCCTTGCGTGACGCAGCGATTACTGATGACGGCCTGGCTAAGTTGCGAGAAATGCGCGAGCAATGGCCCTTTTTTGCCTCGCGATTGTCCATGCTCGACATGGTCTACGCGAAATCCGATATCGTGATTAACCAGCTCTACGACGCTACCCTCGTTGACAAAGACCTACAGAGCCTCGGTCAAGACCTACGCGAGCAGCTGGCGAAAGACATTCAAACCCTGCAGCACATCCTCGATGTAGACACCCTGCTGGCCGACGATCTTTGGGGACTTGAATCCATTGGCTTGCGCAACGTCTATGCAGCCCCTCTTAACCTGCTGCAGATCGAACTGCTACGTCGCGGCCGCACGGAAGACGATGAAAGCGTGAAGCGCGCCCTGATGGTATCCATCGCAGGCGTAGCCGCGGGAATGCGCAATACGGGATAAGGGTCGGGTGTCCTACATTTCTTCGGAGCCGGTGACTCGTGTGTCATCAGTATTGAATTTCATGGTGGCACGCTAAACAACTGCCACTGACTGGACAATGACCGGGTAATCAAAACGTCTCTGGTACAGCCCGATACTGCCCCATCAACAGCGTACAGCCAGCTAAAGACAGCCAAAACCTCCTTTAGGCGGACATAAGATACCTTTCGTCCGATTTTTATTGCCCCCCGCAATCCGACAAGCGTCTTTTCACCAATACCTACGCAAATGGAGGTATTGATATGAAAGAGACCCTGAAATACGGGCTGGCAATCGGCATTAGTGCCGCCGCCATGTTTGCTTATATGTATGAACCGCCACCCGACAAGATCGCGGCGGCATCGACCAACTCGCCACCCCAGACATACGAAACGCCCGCGTTAAATAAGGAACAACGCCAAGAGGGTATATCTAAGCTCATGACGGCGCTCAACTCATTCGCTGGGGAGCAGCAACGCACCTCAGAATATTGGAACGCTCAGCGCAAGGCTAGCGACAAAGCGGAAAGAGAGGCTTACGAGCGGATCAACATAGAGCCTTGGAACGTGCGTAATACGCGCTACTACTCCGCGAATGAGTCTAATGACGGTGTTGAGCGATTTGAAAGGACTTGGGAGTTCCCACGTCATCACTATTACTCCGCATCCACGGAGGATCTCCTAGCGTTAGCCTACGACGATGCGTTGGCGGCAAAAATTTCAGCAGACCGATTGATTGGGGAAGATAAAAACCTTGGAATCAGTTTGCTTTTCCATGCTGCTGCCCTGTCGGGCAAGCCTGGGCCGATCCTTGATATTGCGCAAGCAATCGATAAACAACTAGACGCAGATTTAGAGCCGGCAGAATCCGATTATTTGTACTTCGCGCTGAAACGGGTCGCAAAAAAGATGGGGTATACGCCCCGCCCGCTAATTGCAGAAGCAGAAAGTAAACCCGAAGACTTTTCGTTAGACGAAGAAAGACTAAAAGCGCTCTCGGGTCAAATTGCCGAATCGCTAGCGAATCAACAAACAATGACCTTAGGTTCAACGAGCCTGAAGGAGTTGTTTGATGCGTAAACGACTTCTTCTATTGCTGGCAGTTCTCCCCTTATCAGCTTCAGCTCAAACATTTCAAATAACCTTGCCATCCCCTTTCAACTTTTTCGATATTCTCGATCGTTTGAACAGCGAAGCTAGTGAACTACCCGACTTCGGTCAGACCTACGGCCCCCTTACGCTAAATCATCTGGGCGAGTTCAGTTGCCCGCAGTGCGGCGCAGCGTTGTCCGAAACGGAACAGATAAATGCGGCCAAGTTTGCATCCAACATGATCTTCGGAAAAAACCGCGTGGTTAACATCAAAGATCTGGGGTACATCAACCTTACTCCCTACATCGAAGGTGTTAAGGGTCTGCGTATAAAGTTAGAAAATGACAAAGTTATTGAGATGCGGGTAGATAAGGCAGCTGTAGCGAGATTGAGCCAGATTGCTAGCGAAAACGGCGCAGTATTGGTGTTTCGAATCGTCTACGACGACAACACAACTGACACGATAGAGCTAAACGTAAAATTCAATGAAGACCAGATCTTTCTCGAACTCAAAGACGACGAGAAAAACCAAAATTCCAACACCAATTCACCGAGCCCAAGCACTAGCGGTGGTGGTGGAATCGCTGGCGGATTTTTCTTGCCCAATGACTTCCAAATTCCTACTTGGGGGTTTGACGGAAACGGAGGCAGTAACTGGATTCCCATTGTTACCAGCGAAGAGTTAAGGCCTTGTCAGAGCAATCCTGGTGACGGCAGTACTTGCGATTGACTCAGCGACATTGACGCTTTTTATCCAGCACCTTATTCGAAATAGAGGTGCTGGACCCTTTCAGGCAGCGCTCCGGCGGTGGCGGTGCCTTGGGAGCAGACTCATAAGTTAGGTCAGCACCGACAGTTTCGTTTCCCTTACTCCCTACATCGAAGCTGTTAAGGGTCTGCGTAGAGAGTTAGAAAATGACAAAGTTATTGAGATGCGGGAATGAGAGGCGGCTGTATAGCGATTGAGCCAGATTGCTAGCGATCAACCGCTATCGGGCTCTGCTGTGTGCGAGGCGGCGATTTAACTTAGCCACACACATTGGCCTCTCAGTTTGCCAACTCGCTAAAAGTCGTACTTCAACTTCAGCGCCACGGCAGCTCCCGGTTTCTCTGCAAACGTCAAAACTCCGGCTCGCTCGATTTCAATCGTTTCGTCCAACAAATTCAACACCTTCAGTTTTAGGGTCCAGTTGTCTGATGGATAGAAACTGTAGTTCAGGTCGAGCGAATTGAACGGCTGTTCATAACCATCCGGCGCACCCAGTCGACCTGCAACATAAAGTCGCTCGCCAAAAACGTTGTAAAGCAAGTTAGCGGAATGGCTGCCGTCCATCGAGTCGTAACCCAACATCAAGTTGAAAACCTGATCTGAGGCACCGGTCGCGGGACGGACGTTATTAGTTGGCGCGTCCGCATTAGGACCAGCGATCGTTTCAGTATCTTGGAAGGTCGCGTTCCCCTGTAAGAACCATGACTCGCCCCAGCCGCCTAAAAATCCAAGTGCCAAAACCCCGTCAACCTCAAAACCGGTAATTGTCGTCTCTGCGGCATTGATTATTTCGCGAGCGATGTTGGTGTCGCTAGCGGGTGATTCAAAGTACTCGATAGGATCAGCGATGTCCTTGCTGAACACGGAAATCGTCAGATTGTTACCGTTAGCAAAGAACCATTCAGCACGCAGGTCAATATTGTCTACCGTTGAAGGTACGACATCGGGATTACCGTTGACCAGTTCATTAGTGATCGGGTCTTGGTAGCTAGAATCGGTCACTTCGCGCAAATCCGGGCGAATCGTGGTTTGGCTGATAGAAAACCTTAACTGGAACGTTTCCGCCAACCAGTCTCCCATATATACCAACGACAAAGATGGATAAAATGCATCATCCGCAAACGTTGCACGAGCCAACGTTGTGACGTCTGTTGAAATCTGTGGTTGGTCTGCAGTGTAGCCAAATACATTCCAAGGAAGCGCCACTTGGCGATAATCCTCGTAACGCGCGCCAGCGGTGATCCGCCACTTCTCGTCATGAGTCCAGTCCAACATGCCGTAGGTAGCGTCTACCATCGTTGCCGCTATATAACTGCGGGATCCTGCACCCTGCTCTTGAACGCGAAAACCATTGTCAATCAGCCCGATGGTGGCGTCCGACAGTACAGCGACGATGCCTCCTTGCAACACGTCGTCACTGGCATCGACAGAACCTAAGCCAAATTCTCGCTGCGAGTAGGTTCGCGCTTTTTGATCATGTTGATAACCAAACTTCACGTCGACAGTTGATCGCTTTAGATCAAATGGAATCGTCGCACCCCAGCCATAACTAAGAACCTCGTCCTCGAGATCTGAGAAGCGAAAATCAACAGCAGAAGCATCGCGCTTCAATGATTCGCTCTGCGTAGCCCCAGTAGCGGGATCGACCACTGTATCGAATGCCATTGTCACCCTGTTGGGTATCTCACTGTTCGCCGTCGCATCAGAATAGAACCAATTTATTTGTGCGTCCGTTGGTATCCAATCGAACCGGCCACCCAGCAGAGCCTTCGTGTTCAGACCCAAAAAGTGCTCACCCTTGACTTGATTTACAAGCATCTCGCGTTCTTCGAACTCGAGGCGATAGTCCCTGAAGCCCAGCCCGCTGGATAATTGACGGTTTTCATTATGGAAATCACTTATCCGTAGCTCGTCGTCGGAGTTGCGCAGGAACAGTGACGCGACGGTCACTTCGTGCTCATCCAAATACCTTAGACCGAACGTTGCGGTGCCAGACATGTCTATGGATTGAGTCGTTTGGTCCTCGTTTTCAAACTGCTCGTCCGGATTTGAGAAAATGGCTTGATAACGCTCGGTGTTTCGCCACTTGCTCGCGTAGGCTCCGCTGAGTTGAAAGCCGCCCTCCACATCTGAGGCGAGATCATAGGTATTGCCGACGGTGACGCGGAGGTCTTTATCCAGGGTGTCGTCTTTATCCGATATAGCGAGATTTCTGTTGAGCGATAGCGCGTACGCGTTGTTTATCTCAATGGCCTGGTCCGATGTGCCGCCACCTGCAGTTCGGTTCAAACCACGCAAAATGCTCTGCACACCGATCGACCCTTGGTATGCCTGCAGGCCTTGGATGATCTGACTCGGTAAGGCGCGAGTGCCGTCATCTTGTCCCCACTTATCATCCGATCCACCGGGATAACTTTTCAAGTTATCTGCTTCAGAATTCCAGCCACCACCCGCTTCTACGGAGAAATTTAGGCCTTTGTCCGGAAACGGTGTGGTCACGATATCGACAGCACCACCTGCATAATTCGCAGAAATGTCCGGCGAAAACGTTTTCTGAACCACTAACGAACTCACAATAGCAGAAGGAAAAACATCCAGCGGGATCACGTTTCGCGTTAGATCCGGCGAAGGTATGTAAGCACCATTAAGCGAGGTACTGGAATAGCGCTCGCCGAGGCCTCTCACATACACGAACTTGCCCCCTACCAGGGTAAGACCGCTCACCCGCCGCAGCGTGGCTGCTACCGTTGAATCGCCCATCCGACTCATAGTCTCTGAGTCCAGAGAGTCCACCAACGCGTCGTCCTCTATACGATCTTGCAGCAATGACTGCGCTGCCGATTGCATTCGGCCCAGAACAACGACTTCTTCTATCACGTCACTGTCAGCACGCGCCATCTCTTCTGGTCCGCCTGCCAGTTCCTCAGCGTTTGCATACGTGCTCAAGGCACTGAGCGCCATTACAGTGGCCGCTATGCTGAAGTACGATCTTTGCATGTTTGCATTCCCCAATTTGGTTCTTCAAAACCTAATGCGCCAGCGAAATGGCTTGCGCCTCCGTCATCGCCCGCCATCCCCTGGCCATTCATAACTACTTATGCGCCACTGGTTTCAGTGCGCTGAGAAGCAGTTCGTTTTTACTATTCGAACCAAAGCGGCTCAGCATCAGCTTCAAAAATTCCGACTGTCCAACCCTCATATGGGTTGGCAACGCCATCAGTGATCGCACCGATATAGGTCGCACCTGCTCCTGCTGCTGTAATCGTGGGGACCGCATCGTCAATCAACGCAGTAGCCAGTGCGACAGACGAGATCTTCTTTGCACCTTCGACGATAACCAAACCTGTATCGGCAGTAGCAGTTGGATCCGTCGCTGCACCCGCTGTGAGCGTGGCAAACTGCATATCGTTAGCTGCCGAAACTGCCGCTCCGTCGCCTTTGAAGTTGTCCTGGCAAGCCATGATGACGCCGTCAATAGTGTTGTTGGTGCCGTAGTCCTGCGGACGGAAGCAGTAGTTACCGTCAGCGTCATTTGAGCCATCGGCGTCAGTCTTCGCATCAGCGATAAACGAAGAGATGACCAATGAATCCTCGATGGTTGCCTCGATGCCCTCTCGCAAGCGCCAACCAGCACCCGGGTCGTGAGTTCCCGTAGCGTTCGGTGAAATGATGCAGGTCAGGTTTTTTATGGTTGGAGCACTGTTTAAGCCGCGAGCTATGAAATCATCGATTTGAGCCTGCGTTTTTGACGAATAGGAGCCAATACCATCTGCCTCAATACAGTGATTACCATCGTCTTCTGCCTGAATCACAAGGGCATTGGTAATAGTGCCGATGTAGCCTTCATCGATGTCGATAGAGTCATCGCGCACGTAGACAGCAGCAAAATTCTCAAAGTTGACCGCACCACCGAACATCTCGATACCGTCGTCATAGGTTGAATACGTTTGCAGGTTCTTGACAATCGTATTGCTGCCAACACCACCGAAAGAAATACCGTTGAGTTCGTCACCGTTGCCTACCTCCGCACCGGTATGCTTAACGACCACATACTCCATTCGGCCTGAGGAGTCGGCGTCGTTGTCTCCGCCGTAAAAGCTTTCGTCAAGGCCTTCAGCGCCTTCAGCAGCGATATTGCATTCGCCAATCTTGGCAAACCCATCTGCGCCTCGAGTACCCGCGTAAGCGCACTTGTTGGACACCCCAAAACCGTTTATGACCATGCCGCCCCACTGCTGAACCGCGTTGTACTCAGCGGTGCCATTCACATCAGAGAATGATGTAAAGGTAATCGGCGCGTCCGCCGCTCCGACAGCAAAAAGCGTAGAACCGCGATTGATAATGACGAACTGCAGACGCGAGGCAAAAGCGAGGGTCGCGCCCGCTTCAATTGTCAATTGAGGACCATCACCACCCTCGGCGATGCCCGCCGCGGCTAATTCAGCGTTGTTACTGTGCGCTTCGCCGATGAACAGACTGCCGTCGAACATGTGTGCGCCACCGTTCTCTAAAGCTGGAATGGTTAGGTCGGTCTTTATGTTGTTACCCGCATCGGCAAAAGACACAGCGTAGGAACAATTGGGCGCATTGAAGACACCCTGTAGAGTCTGCCCGGCTTCGTTAACGTATGAAGCGCAAGGGTTAACGCTTTCCACTGGGGCGTTATTGGTCGACGAGTTGTCCACTGAATTGTCAGACGTCACTGGCGCGATGTTGATATCGCTGCCGCCACCGCCACAACCAACGAGAAGGCCAGCGACCACGCCAACCAAAAGCAAAGCTCTGCCGGCTTTTCGATCTCCTAATTGCATTTTCGAATCCCCAAAGTAATGATTTTTATGCACGTCGATTGGTCGACGAACTAGGAGCGTAGTCAGTAGGAATTACATAAACATGACACTCAGGTAACAATCCTGTGACGGCCAGTGGAAGGTTCGACCAAGTGGCGTTGCTGGAGCGAAGTGGGTTATCGACGGTTAACCTAAGGTGAAGGTTTGGGCGAAAAGACAAGATGCTTGTCATCAATTTGACATTAAAAGTTCATATTCGCGAGGGAAGGTCTGTCTCCACCAACAATCGGAGTACATTGATGGGTTATCGCCGTCTTCTCGCCAAGTATATGCAGCATGTTAACAATCGAAGCGGCAGCATTTGGCTCGGTGCAGCTGTGGATGATGCAATAACGGAGCGTGACGTAAGCGAATTGCGTTCAATTTGGCAGACAATCGAGCGTGAAAAAGAGGTAGATCGTCAGGGCGATTACAATGAGCGCATGCGCACCATCTGCTTTGATAACCAGCTAACCAGCACAGATATTGCAAAACACTTAGGCTGGCCCAGTAACGTGATAGACCAGTGGTTGCAACCGCCGGATAATCCTACTCATCGACGAATGAGCAAACGTGATTTCGATCATTTCTATGCCAGTGTCGAACACCTTTTGCGGTGAGCCTGATTGAAACTCCTTGTTACCAGGTCGATCAGGTTGACAGAAATAGAAAACGCTGAAGCCAGTAAGCGGCGGCGCCTTGGCCGCGTACCCTCAACTTCCTCCTTCGCAAGGTGATGATTGGGTAAAAATTTCTGACACAGAAGCAGTAACTTGTAAGCGTTGACCAAACATAGATTGGTTGCAAAACATGCCTATTGGTATCACCCACCACAAACACGAAATCGAGATTTCCTACGGGCGCGAACCTAAACGTTGGATGTTCCCCTAATAAGAGATCTCGCCAATCAAGATGACCGGCATCAGGGGCGACTTCTACAAAAAAAGATGCTCCGGTCGAGTACTGCCTCCACTCTTAGCAAAACTCTTTCATTAACGGGGCTTGCGCAATAAACCCCCGCTACGGAGCTACCCAAGCCTTAGCAACTGCCGACCTGCGATTTACCCAATGATCGCTTACCGGCGAACCGTTAGCGGGAAATTGACGATGGCGCAGGTTCGCCTACCGATTTTCATTGCTGAAATTGCTACCATGGGGGCCAACCCCATTGCAGGAATACAAGAAACATCGACGAAAATACAAATTCAGCGCAACTAGCGGCTCTAGACTTAGGTTCCAACAGTTTCCACTTACTAATCGCGCAAAGGACTGGTGACCGAATCGTTATCATTGACAAATACAAGGAGATGGTTCGGCTAGGCGAGGGCTTGATTGGAAAGGGACGTCTAGAAAAAAATGTTAGCGATCGAGCATTAGAGTGCTTAGCGCGAATAGCACAGCGACTGAGATCTCTTTCCGCTGAAAATATTCGCGTCGTAGGAACAAATACCCTTCGCCAGCTCTCCCGTGACGACACCTTTGTGACCAGGGCAGAAGAAATTCTGGGGCATCCGATCGAGATCATCTCGGGCCGAGAAGAAGCAAGGCTCATATACTTAGGTGTCTGTCAAAACCTAGGCGAGAACACCAAGCGGCAGTTGGTCGTCGATATTGGCGGCGGCAGCACCGAGCTCATTATCGGTCATAACTTCGCTCCTAGTGCGTTGGAAAGCCTCCATATGGGCTGCGTATCGATGACGCGCACGCACTTTACGTCCGAGAAGAACTTGAACCGAGCCTTTCGACGAGCGATCGACGAAGCTCTAATTGAATTAGAGCCCATTGCGCAAACCTATTTGCAGTCTGGCTGGAATCAAGTCATTGGTGCCTCAGGTACCATTAATAGCGTGGCGTCAGTACAGGCGTCCCT
>Ga0255784_10004112_pt1 | contig 10886 bp, 5 predicted proteins | sample 101ome_14_FD_179982 | JGI IMG/M metagenome (GOLD analysis project Ga0255784, IMG submission 179982) | Coastal salt marsh microbial communities from the Groves Creek Marsh, Skidaway Island, Georgia - 101403AT metaG (version 2) | ecosystem: Environmental > Aquatic > Marine > Intertidal zone > Salt...
CGCGCGTCGATGCGTGCGGGTGTGGTGCTCATTCTAATGCAATCAACTAACTACTCGCGCGCTCACGCGGCGAAACCGATGGCGACGAAGGCGTCCGGCGCTCGTTCGCCCTTCCCGCGTCGCGGTGCCTCGCGGGCGAACGGCGCGCACGGTGTCTTGACGCCCGCGCGAAACTCGAGCCGACGATCGAGGAACTGAAACCTGACGTCGGCGACGCACTCGTCGCGCGCGAGCGCCAAGGCGAGCGCGCACCCGTCGGCGCGTTCTCGAGACCATTTCGCGGAATACTTGCCGAGCGGCACCGACGTTCGAAGGGTCGTTTTCTTCGTGACGCCGCGCTCGGCGTCGACGCGCGCGTGGGCGAGCTCGACGTCGAGAACGGCGGTGCGAGGGAAGATTTTGCCGCGAGCGACGAGCTTGGCTCGAAATTCGGGACTCGGTGGCGCCCACACGGAGAAGCGCGCGGACACGGGCGTTCGAGCGTCCGACGTCGCGCGAAACTGAACGTCCAACGTGCGACCGACGGACTCCATCGCACCACCTTTGGGCGGTTCGGACGTCTTCGAGGGCGGTTTCGATCGCGCGACGACCGTCGCGCGCGCCGCGCCCTTCTCCGCGTCGTACGTCCACTGAAACTTCCCCGACGCCTCCCGCGTCGTCGCGCGCTCTCGCGCGGGCTTTCTCACCGTCGTCGTCGTCGCGCTCGATACATCATCATCATCTTCCCCGTGTAACGCCCGAAACACATCGTACGCCCGCGTCGGCGTGCCCACGGACCACGACGTCGCGCGGACGCCCGCGCGCCGTCCCCCGCCCGCGCGCGCCGTCGCGCTCTGTCGCACCTCACACCGTCCCCCGAACTCCTCGTGCGCGCTCCCCAACTCAATCATCACCTCTCTCGTCAGCGTGTGCGCGTTCACCGTCGCGTACACCGTTTTCGTCGTCCCATCCTCCGCGTCCCGCCGTCGCCTTTCGGCGTCCCACTGCGCGTCCCACCGCGCCGCCGTCGGATCGTCGCCGTCCTCGACGTCGCTCCACGTCTGCGTCACGCACCTACGCCCCTCCCCGAGATCGTGCGTCGTCGTCACCGTCAACGCCGCGCGCGATTTCTTCACGGATTTCCCTCCACGGCGCGAATCGCCGCCGTCTTCGTCGCGCGCGTCGTCGTCGTCGTCGGCGGCGTCGCCGTCGCGTTCGCCGCCGCGCGCCCATCTCGGCACCCCACGATCCGCGCGCGCCGGTCGACGCGTGCGCGAACACGGAGACGTCGTCGTCGTCGTCGTCGTCGTCGTCGTCGTCGTCGCGCGCGCGCGATGTCTCCCACGCCTCGCGCGCGTCGCCTCGTCGTCGTCGTCGCGCGTCTCGAGCGCGTCATCGACCCAATCGCGCGCGTCGACGAGTCCGCGCGCCGCACACGTCGCCCGCGATCGAAACCGCGCCTCGACGACGGAGACGTCGTCGTCCCCCATCGACGTCGTCGTCGGCGTCGTCGCGCGTCGCGTCGAGTCGCGTCGCGGACGGATTCGATTCGATTCGCCGTCGGGGGAATGGCGCGCACCTCGATATACACAATTCTCGGACTTGGTATACGTACTCAAACGATAACTCGAGGAATACACAATAATGTATAACTCTCACTCATGGGATCTATCACAATACGTGCCACAAGACCGACCACGGAAAGATTCGCTAAAAAAGTGCACGACCAACCTCGGCCGCACGTTCGTCCGCCGCGTCATCTTCCGACGCGCGTCGCGTCTTTTCGCGCGCTTCGGACGCGCTCGCGTCGCGCGCGAGGACGCGAGCGCTCGAGACCGTTCCCGCGCATCGTCCGCGCCGCGCGTGGACGTCCGTAGCGACCGCGACGGCGATCGGTCGACGATGACGCGGACGACGACCACATCCGCGTCAGCGCTCGCGCGAATCGTCGTCTCGACGTGCGCGCTCGCGGCGTGCGTCGCGGTGGCGGCGCTGACGCGACGGGCGATGCGGGAGGGCGAGGATTCGCGCGCGCGGCGTCGGTCGGGCGACGACGCGGAGGCGGTGACGACGGGCGAGGACGAACCGCGAGAGGATGAATCGACGCGCGGGACGACGGAGACGCCGGCGAGCGTCCCGAGTTCGAGTCGCGGCGGCGGTGGTGATTTCGAGGACGCGCGCGCCGTGTACGCGGACGCCATGCGAATGCTTTGCACGTGGGCGGGAGAGCGTGGGTACGAACCGGTGACGAGGGCGTTTCGACGGGTGGCGTATCTCGCGCGCGCCGGCGGCGACGCGCACTTGGAGTGCGAGGCGACGCTCATCGTCGCGGAGATTGAGATTAACGCCTTGCGACGCATGTACGCGGTGATGGAGAGCGCGGATGTGGAGGAATCGATCGATGCGTCGCAGTTTGAGCGCATCACGAGCGAGACGTTACGATTGGCGGTGGAGAATGGGGATCGCGTCTCCGAGGCGCGCGCGCACGTCGTCGTCGGCGATTATTATTTAATGGCGCGAAGAGACCACGCGGCGGCATTGGAACACTACGGCATCGCGAGAGAGTTTGCGAGAGAGGAGGGATCGTTACCGTTGGAGATGGAGGCGTGTCGACGGATGCAGTGGACGCAGAGCATACGCGGGGATGTGCGGGGCGCGGGGACGCTCTCGCGCGAGGTGGTGCGATTGACGCGTCTGTACGCCGAGAACGAACGCGAAAAGAATCGTTCGGACGAGTCGAATAGAGGAGATGGGGGCGACGGTGTCGATGCGGACGACGATCGACTCATGGTTCGCGAGCACTGGTACCTGGGTGGATACGAAAATCAAGAGGTGCACGCGCTCAAAGAGCTCGGATGCGCGTTGCGAGGAGAGACGCGACGACTCTCTCGACCCGTCGTCGAGGGCGCGCGTCAGCGAGAAGCCGTCGACGTCTTCGAAGAGGCACTCGATGTCTTAGATGCGCACTGGCGCGCCACGAAATCATCCTTTGAGCGCGACGCCGAGGGTGCGGCGATTAAACTGAGCATTCTGGGACATCTCGGCGATATTTTTGACAATTATCTCGAGCCGGAGAATGTCGCGGCGAATCGCGCGCGCGCCGTCGAGTACCGCCGACGGTACGAGACGCTCGCGCCGGGAAGTTTCGGTCCGGGCGTCGCGTGTCCACTCTGCGATGTCCCGCTCGGTGGTCTCGACGTCGACGACGCGCCGGTGAAGATGACATTCGCGTGGGACGCGTGCGCCTCCAAGCACCACTTTCACGCCGCGTGTCTCGACGCCCGCTTCGACGACTCGCGACCCGCGTGTCCGGGATGCGTCGCCGAGCGTCTCGCGAGACGAACCGAATGACCGAATGACTTACAACATTCTTCTGCCATCACCTCTTTTACTCTTTCATCACTATTACTTGTTTTCCCACCGATCGATCGGTGCGCTTTCGCTCGCGTAGCTCGCTCTGTAAACGACGACGCCAAAAAAAGCACGCGCGCGCGTCACAGTCTCACGCGCGAGATTGATTGAGAGATGGCGACGACGACGAGAGAGTCCACGCTCGGAAGCGCGAGACGACTCGAGCGACGCGGTGGAACCCTCGTCGCGGTGCCGCACGTCGTGACGAGGACTGGTTTTAAAGCGCCCGACGCCCCCGGCGCGAGCGCTGTGTTTTCTGCTGAGACGACGAGCGCCTATTTTCAGCACAAGGTGCTCGGCGCGGTGTCGCGCGTCTCCGGCGACGGTCGCGCGGGTAAAGCGCTCATGCCCTACGACCCGGACGCGCCGAGAAATCGACCGAGAGAGAGCGTGCGCAACACCGTCGGTCGTCGTTTCGGTCCCTCGTGCGCGGCGACGCTTCGGCGAGGCGAACGGTACCGCGGCGCGTCCACCATCACGCTCGCCTCGTCCGACGCGCGTGAACGCGCGAGCGCGTGGCGGACGACGAATCAAGTCATGTATCCGCGCGCATCGGTCGTCGAGACGACCGGGTTGGATAATCCGGGGATTTCGTCGGCGGTCGCGAAGCGCGCGCGCGCCGCGCGAAGCGCGTGAACCGCCGACATCCGTCGTCGCGCGAGCGCGTGGAATGTGCGCGCGAGCGCGCGCGACTCGGTCGAGACGCGTCGCGTCCGCGATAGAAGATACATTGTAGACATTAAAAACGTCATCGACGCGTTCGTGGTCGTCGCGACGCGCGCGCAATCGATATTGAATGTATCATCCGCGCGACGACGTGAAAAGTGGAAAAAATCATCGTTCGCGCGCCACACGCGCGCGCGGCCGTCGGTCCGTCATGTACGGCGACGGCATCGACGACGAGGGAGACGAGGCGCGCGATCGAGAGATTCGCGACGCGTTCCGCGGTGGATTGGAGCGTCGCGCGCCGCCGAACGGGGCGCCGAGACCGGCGGCGGGAGGATCTTCGACGCTCGGTTTGCAAGCGCTCGCGGCGGCGAAACGCGCCGAGAAACGCGCGCGAGAGACGCGGTCGTTCGACGACGCGAACGATGCGGATGACGGTGGGGCGCGGCGACGCGACGACGCCGACACCGACGCGGAACGTCGGAACGCGTCGTTCGGAGCGCCGCGGAAGAATTTCAGACTCAGGCGGGACGAGACGCCGTCGCATCCGGGTGGATTGAACGCGCACGCCAAGGAGGCGATCGATCGACGACGGAAAGACGCGAGATACGGTCGTGGGATCGAGTCGAGGCGCGAGGCGCCGCGGGCGCGAGACGAGGAGGAGACGTGGGGGAAACGGTATCGCAGTCGGGACGGCGAGTGGGAGGAGACGCCGAGACGCGAGCGAGACGGACGGATGATGACGCCGAGATTCGGAAGTCACGGGTCGTGGGACGAAGGGTCGGCGCCGTCTGGTTCCGGCCGAGTTGGGTCGAGATCGTCGAGTCATCGGTCGCAATCGACGAGGTACGACGGCGCGGCGGCGACGCCGGCGGCGACGCCGTCGTGGAAATCAAACGCGTGGGCCACGGGCGCGATGGCGAACGCGAATAAATTCGTCTCGGAGGGCGCAGTCGTGGACGCGGAGGACGACGTCGCCGGCGGTGCGCTCGTCCCGGACGAGGATGCGGAGAAGCGCTTGGATCGCGCGTGGTACGACGACGACGAGGGCGGCGGCGCGCACGGCGACGCGCACAATCCATTCAACACGACCGCTCGCGACGAGGCGCGATACGCGAAGAAGGAACAAGAGTACGCCAAGCGCCTCACGCGTCGGGACGGGACTTTGATGTCCATGGCGGCGTCGAGACGCGTGAGTCAACTCAACGCGGATTCCAACCAATGGGAAGAAAACCGAATGATGACGTCGGGGGTGATTCGCATGAAGGAGATTGATTTAGATTTCGACGACACCGAGGAGAATCGCGCCATCTTGCTCGTGCACGACACCAAACCTCCGTTTTTGGACGGTCGCATGGTGTTCACGAAGCAGCAATCGACCGTTTTACCGGTGAAAGATGTCACGAGCGACATGGCGCAAATCGCGCGAAAAGGAAGCGCGCTGGTGAAGGAAGTCAGGACGAAGCGCGAAGAGAATAAAGGTCGCGACCGGTTCTGGGAGATGAAGGGATCGAAGATGGGTTCGATCACCGGCACGACGCAGGCGGAAAATCAAGAGGCGGCGGCGAACGCTGCGGCGAAGAAGGACCGCGACGACGACAGACCGGACGTCGTCGGCGCCGACGGCGAAATCGACTTCAAGGCTGGCGCGAAATTCGCCGAGCACATGAAGACGTCCAAGTCGAGCGCGCAGAGCGACTTCGCCAAGACGAAAACCATCAAGGAACAGCGCGAGTTTCTGCCCGTGTACGGGTGTCGCGAGGATTTGATGCACGTCATTCGCGAAAATCAAATTGTCGTCGTCGTCGGCGAGACGGGGAGCGGGAAGACGACGCAGATGACGCAATACATGCACGAGGAGGGCTACTCCACGTTCGGTATGGTCGGATGCACGCAACCGCGCCGCGTCGCCGCCATGAGCGTGGCCAAGCGCGTGAGCGAAGAGATGGGATGCGAACTCGGCAAGGAGGTCGGGTACGCCATTCGATTTGAAGATTGCACCGGACCGGACACCCTCATCAAATACATGACGGACGGCGTGCTCCTTCGCGAGACGCTGCGAGAGCCCGATCTCGACATGTACAGCTGCATCATCATGGACGAAGCGCACGAGCGTTCGCTGCACACGGATGTTCTTTTCGGCATTTTGAAAAAAGTCGTAGCGCGGCGACGAGACTTCAAGCTCATCGTCACCTCGGCGACGTTGAACGCGGACAAGTTTAGCAACTTTTTCGGTTCTGTGCCAATCTTCCACATTCCCGGGCGCACGTTCCCGGTGGAAGTGCTCTACGCGAAGACACCGGTGGAGGACTACGTCGAGGGCGCGGTGAAACAAGCGCTCACCGTGCATCTCTCCTCTGGACCCGGAGACATTCTCATCTTCATGACGGGTCAAGAAGAAATCGAAACCGTCACGTACACGCTCGAAGAGCGCGTCGCGCAGCTCATGGACGAAGGATCGTGTCCACCTCTCAACGTTCTTCCAATTTATTCGCAGCTTCCGAGCGATTTACAGGCGAAGATTTTTCAAGACGCTGAGGACGGTAACCGCAAGTGCATCGTCAGTACAAACATCGCCGAGACGTCTCTCACCCTCGACGGCGTCATGTACGTCATCGACAGCGGATATTGCAAACTGTCCGTGTTCAATCCGCGCATGGGTATGAACGCGCTGCAAGTGTTTCCGTGCGCGCAAGCCGCTGTTAATCAGCGTTCCGGTCGCGCCGGGCGCACGGGTCCGGGGACGTGTTACCGCCTGTACACGGAGATGGCGTACAAGCACGAAATGCTTGTCTCCACCGTTCCGGAGATTCAACGAACCAACCTCGGAAACGTCGTCTTGTTGCTGAAATCGCTCAACGTGGATAATTTGCTAGACTTTGATTTCATGGATCCGCCGCCGCAGGAGAACATTTTGAATAGCATGTACTCGCTGTGGATCTTGGGCGCGCTCGACAACACGGGCGGTTTGACGAGGCTCGGTTCGAAGATGGTCGAGTTTCCCGTCGATCCACCGCTCGCGCAGATGCTGATCAAGGCTGAAGAGACGAAGTGTTCGAACGAAATGCTCACCGTCGTCGCCATGCTCTCGGTGCCATCGATTTGGTTCAGACCGAAGGATCGCGAGGAGGAGTCGGACGCCGCGCGCGAAAAGTTCTTCGTCCCGGAGAGCGATCACTTGACGTTGCTCAACGTGTATCAACAGTGGAAGAATAACGGATACAGAAACGACTGGTGCAATAAGCACTTCATTCAGGGCAAGGGCTTGAAGAAGGGCAGAGAGGTTCGCGCGCAATTGATGGACATCATGAAGCAGCAGAAAATCGAGCTCATCAGTTGCGGACAAGATTGGGACGTCTGTCGACGATCGATCGCCGCGGCGTACTTTTATCAAGCCGCCCGTCTCAAGGGTGTGGGCGAGTACATCAACGCTCGCAATGGTATGCCTTGTCACCTTCACCCGAGCTCTGCGTTGTACGGCTTGGGGTACACGCCCGATTACGTCGTGTATCACGAGCTCGTCATGACAGCGAAGGAGTACATGCAATGCGTCACGGCGGTCGAGCCCCAGTGGCTCGCCGAGTTCGGACCGATGTTTTTCACGCTCAAGGAGAGTCACTCGAGCATGTTGAAGTCGAAAGCGAAACGCAAGGAGGACAAGATGAAGATGGAGGCGGAGATGCAAGCGAAGCGCGACGAAGAGGAGCAAGCGCTCGCGTCGCAACGCATGCGCGAAGAGGAACGGCGAGCGAAACAAAGGAGTCAAATAGTGACTCCCGGCCAGCGTTCCACGGCCGGCACGCCAATAATCGACGCGGGGTCTTCGTCGCGTCCGTCGAGCGTTCGTCGAGGCGCCGGAGGCAGAACGCCGGGAAGGAGACGTTTCGGTCTGTAGGGGGAGAAAATTTGTTCTACTTGTGTGTTTTTTTACACATGCGCTAGTTGTTGGAACCTAGGAGAAACTTTGTATTTTTTATCAATTCGATTGAACCGCGAGCCGTTTCAAGTGATCCATGAACACCTGTAAAGACACATCATCCGTGAAGATGATGTCGCTCCCGCCACCCATCGAAGCGCTGCTATTGTACGTTGCGCTCGGATTCAACTTTGCCAGCAAGAATCGCGCCTGCGAGCCGTGCTGGTCGCAATCCACCAATCGCGGCACCGGAAACCTACTCGCGATGATTTGTTCCGCTTCCGCCTTGGGCGCCGCGAGCAATTCCTTGAAAGCCACGTGCTCTGGTTGGTCTTGGTAGTTCGCCTTCCTCCACTGCGCGATGGTCATGCCGTGGAACACGACGACGCTAAAGTACGCATCGAGAACTAAGATGCGGTCGGCCGCGATCGAACACACGTCCAATAACACGGGCTCTGGAGGACCGTTAAAGCTGTACGCGGTGAGCGTGGGCTGAATCATCACCAAGGAATTTAAGACGTTTTCGCGCTGCAAAATCATGCGGAAATACGCCGTCTCGTCCGGCGAGTTGTTGAAAACTTGCACGAACTGCGACCGACGCAGATTGAACATGAATTGCGGGTAAATGCTAAATTGCGGCATGAGTTGGAAAGAGTGCGGATCATCTTTCCTGTAGTCGCCGAAGCGTTGGCACAGCTGGATGAGCTTGCGATCGAGCCATCGCGTCGCCGCGGGACAATCCGTCTCCTCCTCCGTCTCCATCTTCCAGGATAATTGTCTGGCGACGAGGACGGCGGCAGCCTCTTGATCGAAGCCAGCGGCGATGTCGTTCAAGTTTTGACCTTCGGTCCAGCGTCGACTTGTCGTGATGACGCGCATGCGCGTCTCCCCCGTCGGCAGCGTAAACGTACACAAAAACTGGAGGAAGAATTGTTGCGATTGCTGACCTTGCATCGCCATCGGTTGCTGATCTTTGCCGCCCGGATTTGCCACTTCAAAGTACACGGCCAAAGACGTCTCGCTGTTGAGCGTGCACAATTTCCACGCGGTGGTGCCGCCGCTTCCGATGGGCGAGTCGCTCGTCGCCCCCGGCAATCCCTTGCGATCCAACGCGGCGCACGGGCCGATAACGCCCGCCGTCTTGACGTCGCGACTAGTGATGACTTCAAACTGACCGTTGTACGCGATCCCCAAGCCGCCCTGCGCGTCTTGAGTGAAGAGTTTCTGGAACGACGTCTTGAAGACGGTGTGCGAGAAAGACTCGGCCAACACGACGTTACCTCCCGTCTTCTCCACGCACACCTTCATCTCCGCCAAGCCAACCTGATCCAACGCGCACGCGAAAACGTCCAACACGTGTCCGTTCGCACACAGATTGATGGCGACTTGCTCGTAGTACTTTTTAGCCTTTGCGTAAAACGGCGCCGCACCCTTCACTATATCCTTGTGCGATCGCACGGCTTGCTCCATATCCTTCGCCACGATGGTTCCACCACCGTCCGTCGCCGCACCGCCCGTGAACAACATCGCCTTCGCACTCATACCTATCGCCGCGGTGGACAAAAGGCACGACGCCACCATGAGCGCCGTCCCCGTGCATCGTGCGCGTCGGCACGCCGGCAGCGGCGTAAACGCGTCCCTGTTCAGCTCCTCCAAAATAGCCGACAATTGAAACTCACACTCGCTCAGCGGCACTAAAAACTTTGACTCCGGCGGTCCCATCATCGCACCATTCGGTCCCGGCGCGCCGCGCTGCGGCGCTTGCGCCCCCGGATGTCGTCCGTTCGCCTGTCGATTTCCGCCGCCGAGCGTCAACTGATCCTTAATCTGCTGTTGCGTAAACTCTTTATTCCCTCGAAACACGTACGACTTCGGACAATCCGTGAACCCAAGCTCGTGCACGTGCACGTGCGTCCCGTACGTCACCAACCCGACGCGCGCGTCCTCCGGCAACAGACTCAACGCCTGCGTGAGCGCCTGTTTCAGCGCCCGAAGTTCCTCCTCCTCCGCGCACGCGTCGACGACGAACAGATACACCGGCGCCCCCCCACCCCCGCGCGTCGGCACCGCGTACTCGATCGTCGTATAACTCGGAAACAATTCCGCCGGTAAATTCGTCTCGCTCAGCGCGCCGTAATGCGGCGGGAAGTGGTTTCGCGCGTGGCACATGCAACACACCCAGATCTTGCTCGCGAAATCCACCCTCGCGTATGGATTCAACGCTCCTCCGCACCCCTTACACCGCACCGGCTCGTACGGCACGCGCGGCACAACCTCCTGCGAGATTTCCTTCTTCGGCGTCACCACGCACCCGAACGGCACGACGCATTTCGACATCTCGGCGCGCGAATTCGCCACCACGTTCCATGAAAATCGAACCCCATCGTTCGCTTCGAGCGCGCCCCAATCCACCCCCGCGGGCGCGTGCGACGCGTGCGCGTGGGCGTGGGCGTGCGATTGATCCTGCGCGTACGCCGCGTGCGCGTCGTGGGTCGCCATCGCGGACGCGCGCGGCGATCACTGACGTTCGATCGGCTCAACGGACCGACCGCGACGAACGAGGGACGCGCGCGGCGCGCGAGACGTCGTCGCGAGCGATGCGCGAGGCGAGGTAGAAGGGGCGGCGGCGCGTGCGACGGTGTCGGTGGCGTCGATCGCGGCGGCGGCGCGCGAGAGATGCGCGCGGGGTGGCTGGCGCACGCGCGACGCGCGGGGAGGCGGAAATGCGCGACGAGCGTGCGGGAGGTTCTGGACGCGCGCGCGCGGACGGACGAGGCGCAGACGCGCGCGGTGGAGGCATTGGAGAGTACGAGGGAGGCGGTGACGCGCGCGCGAGGCGGCGCGGGCGACGGTGAGCGACGTGGGGCGTATCTCCACGGGACGGTCGGTCGAGGAAAGACGATGTTGATGGACG
>Ga0255784_10004132_pt1 | contig 10869 bp, 8 predicted proteins | sample 101ome_14_FD_179982 | JGI IMG/M metagenome (GOLD analysis project Ga0255784, IMG submission 179982) | Coastal salt marsh microbial communities from the Groves Creek Marsh, Skidaway Island, Georgia - 101403AT metaG (version 2) | ecosystem: Environmental > Aquatic > Marine > Intertidal zone > Salt...
CACTGCCCCATTAATCCTTGCCAAAGTTGGCCATGTTCTCCCAGGTAGTCGCCATCGACTCACGCGTGCTGTTGAGCGTGTTTACAAGGCTTTCCATGACCGTGAATTGCTGCAAATACCGCTGGTATACCGCCTCCATGCGTGTCTCCAATGTCTCAAGGTCTGCCTGATAGCGCTTGATAGCGGTCTGTGCAGATGTAGTACGGGTAACAAAGATTCCGCTGATTGAATCTGTTAAGGTCTCTAACTTAATGACAGCATCCACCGCCAACCCCTGAGATTGTCCGTCGTACCTTGACTGGTTGTTTGTGCCCGCCGTCAACATCACGGTGATGTCATCAAAGTTTGAGGCAGCAACCGAATCATAAGTCGACTCAGTAAACGTTAACTCTCCATTACGATTAACCGACACACCAATCTCGCGCATAGCGGTGATGTTGCCGCTGGGTGTGGAGGAGTCTTGTGTTAATGCCTGATAGATGGTGTCGCGCACGGTTCTCACTGTGGCAAGGTCTTTCGCAAGCGAGCCTCCGACCTCTTCTTCCTCTGAATCAACGTCAGATAGCTCGTCCAGGGCAAACTTCACGTCATTATAGAGCGTGACCATATCTTGCAGCTTTGTCTTAAGCGTGGCACGGTCGCTCACAATATTTAGGTTAACGGTATCGCTCCCTGAAGTTTCTCCGTTGAGAGAAACCGTTAATCCCGGCAAAACATCCGTGACAACGTTTGATGACCGCGTCAGCCCTACCCCGTTATAGGTTAAAGAAGCATCGCCGGGATTTTGTAACGAAAAGGTTCCACTGTTGTTTGTTATGTTGCCGTTGCTCGCGTCGTGAAAACCGAGATCGCTATCGCCAAGCGTTGAACTGATTGCATAACTGTTCGCGGCACCCGTCTGCCCCTGCAACGCTATCCGGTAGGCTGAGCCTGCCGAATCAGCGGCTACCAGCACCGCACTGATACCAAGACCCGCTGCGTTGATTGCCTTAACGATACCCTCTGGGTTGTCACTTCCAGCCGCGATCGCAATATCCGTGGCAGTGCCACCCACAGGTTGCGTAACCGATAATGTAAAACCGTTGCCGCCGTTGAGCGATTGGGTTGATGACAAGTAAGCGTTAGAGATATTCCGCTGCTCTGTAGCAAGAGCCGAAACGCTGAATTCATAGATTCCACTGAGAGCGGAACCATCAGTGGATAACACCGACACCTTGGTACTGTCAGAACTGGTTGCCGTAGGCGTGGCCAGCTCTTGAGCATCATTAAGACCATTAAAGGCATCAATCAGCAACTGAACGTTGAATTTCAGTACCGCCAGTCCCGATATCTTTGCCTCGCTCTCTTCGATACTGGCGTTGAGCTTGGATTCTCGAGGCGCTTTCTCAACGTTAGTAAGGTCTTCTGCCAGCTTGATAATATCAATACCGGAGCCTTTACCCATTCCGAGCAAAACCGTTGAGGCTACATTTTCACTCGACATGATTCATGCTCTCCTGGCGACCTTTCATTACCGAATGAAATTAAACAGCGACAGCTGTGCAATCTTTGAAAAGCTCGCTTGAAGAGCCTGCAGAGCAACCGATTCCTTACTGAGATCGGTGACTGCCTCAGCGTAATCAAGGTCATTCTCGCGAATTAACAGCTCGTCGATGCGTAAGGTGGTCTCGTCAATCACGTTACGCTGCGATTCCATCGCGGCTAATCGTCCGGCCATCGCGCCGTAGGAATTAATCAGTCGATCGTTAATACTGTTGACGTTATCCAGTCTTGTTCTGACACCAGAGCCGTTATTTGATCGAAGATCAGCGACCAGATCATCCAAGGCGGCGAAGTCTGCCTCCGAAAAAAGCTCTGGACCAAGCGTATTGATAGCAATACTGCGAACATCAGAAACATTAATCTCCATGCGACCGTAGTCGCCGTTATAACTCACGACGCCATTGGCATCCTCAACAAAGGCCGGGGACCCCGTTTTGTTGCCGGAAAAAATGTAACTCCCACTTAAATCCTGGGTGTTTGAGAGATTGAGCAACTCATCCCGGAGGGCCTTTATCTCAGTAGCGATTACATCGCGATCTGAGGCACCCAAGGTATCACTGCTGCTTTGCACGGTGAGCTGGGTTATGCGCTGCATGATTGAGGTCATTGAGTCAAGGACTGCACTTTCCGCCGTCAAGCGCGTCTCACCAGCATCTACATTTTTGCTGTACACCCCCTGGCGCTCTTTAGCGCTGATCAAACCCGAAATCAGGTTGGCTTTGCCCGGGTCCTCGCTAGGGTGAAGCATCTGCTTACCGCTACCCAGCTTTGCCTGGGTCTCAGCCACTTTGCTTTGGGTGGATTGCATCTGTTCAGCGTTCACCCGATAAAACTGATTGGTAGAGACTCTCATGGCTCAATCAACTCGCTTGAATCAGTGTGTCAAACATGCGCTGGGATATTTGAATCACCTGCGCGGCCGCTTGGTAGGCCTGCTGGAACCGAATCAGATCAGCGGCCTCTTCGTCTAGGTTCACGCCCACCGCGGCCTCACGGCTCGCCTGTGCTTGATCGCGCACCACTTCCATTGCATCGCGACTTAGCTCTGCAAGATGTGCCCGCGACCCTGTGCCTGCGACTAGATCGCGATAGGCGGCAGAGAAGGTCTGGCCAGCGATCATGGGTTCCTTGCTTAGAGTAATAAGCCTGAGCATGTTTTCGTTGTTGCCCACGCCATCGGCATTGGCTTCGATAGTGAAGCTGTCTCCTTGCTTGGGAGTATCATCAAACTCGACCCGAATACCTTGGTACGCAATATCATCCCCCGCAGTGTAGGTGCGCGTTGCGACCACCGTGTCAGTAGTTGTGTCAGTGATGGTGTAGACGCTGTTGGAGGTAAAGCTCACAACAAAGGTATCCGCAGGATAGCCACTTGATGCCTTGGCAGAAGCAGCATCCGCGCGCAAGGTAGTGTTGACCGAGCCTGAGCCGGTTACAAATATCGCCAAGTCGTCTGCCACTGGACCATCAAAGATGACGCCGGTAGCGAATCCCAGACGTCCAAGGTCTGCTGGATTACCGGTGCCTGACAGCGTCAGCGACAGCTCGATTGGCTTGTTGAGTCCAGTGTTGCGATTGTTCAGGTCATTAAAACCGAGATCGAGGTCGGCATCGCCATTGGCGTCGAGGTTATACGCCGCAATATCCGTCGACACCGTAAACCCGTTACCGACGCCGGTCTGATCGTTCAGCGAAATGCGATAGTTGGTTCCATCTGCCACCAAGGTCGCATTGATGCCTGCAATACCTGTCACATCGTCATTAATGGCCGCTACAATTCCATCCGGCGTATCGTCGCCATTCGCTATATTGATGGTGGTCGCACTGCCATCTGCCCGAGTGAGGGTCAGGGCGAAGCCCGTTCCGCCATTCAGTGATTCCGTATTTGACGCAAAGGCATTAGACAAGACCTCCTCGCCCGCCGCGCTGATTTCGTAGGTGCCGCTGTAAGTACCGGGAACAATTCCTAATGCGGTGATAGGATCACCGCCAATCACAATATTTTCGCCCTCATTACCCGCGGTGTTCGTGAGCGCCAACGCATTGTCTGTATTCCACTCCGCTCGCACGCCCGTTTGACCCGACACCACATTAATTGCCTGAATCATTTCGTTCATCTTGGCGTTCGCAGCGTAGGTAATGGACGTGCCATTGATCGACAGTGATTTCGTGGGATCAATCACGCCGGAGAACACTTTGGTTTCCGCAGTCGCGACGACATTGGCATTATCCAATGCGTCAAACTGATCATTGAAGTAGTTAGCCATAAAGGCAGCCGAGACTGTCTCGTTATTTGCCAGACTCAGTGCTTCCAAAGCGATAGACGCGTTTACATAACCCTCTGCGTCAGCGGTCGTATCACTGGGATCGTAATAAGTGTGATTAAAGTTAATCGCCCCCGCTGCCACCAAGGTTGTTGGCGCACCAGAGGCATTATTGGTCGGCGCAATTGGCTTCGAGTTAATCTGAGCGAGAGACTGAACCGTGGCCTCAGATTTTACGCCAGTGTTGGGGTCAACGGTGAGCTGCTTTAGCTCCTGAGCTTTGCCAACCGCACCGAAACGTATACCACTATCGAGGTATGCCGCTGTACCTGTTTGGTTTAAATAGGTACTGCTGTAGCCACCCTCCCCGAAGCCACTGTCAATCGACATGAGGGTGTTGGCCTCAGCAATGGAAATTGATGACGTTCCTGCAAGATGTACACCCTCTCGTGTCAAAATTTGAATCTGCTGATCGCCGTCGGACTTGATATCAAATTGCACTTCGGCGCCCTCGGTACCCTTGGCAACTTGCACCGCGGGGCGCATAGCATCTGCGGCTATCGTAAGATCATACCGAGAGGTGGTTGTGCCTTCGTTGGCTAGAGCGTGGCCAAACTCAAAGCCCCGTGGTTGATCCTCTTCAGCGATTGGAAGCAACGTCACCTCCGTCGAGGTAACATTGCTTGCTCCAGGAATGGCGCGCATGGCTGCCGAAACCGCGACGCGCACGCCGTCTTTGACCATCAATTCAAAAGTCCTGGACGGCCTTGCTTCAGGAGAGAAAATAACCACGTCACCGTTCTCGGGCGCTCCCTCCATGTTGAATGACATTCCCTGAAATACCTGATCAACCCCAGAGGCCACCTGCCCCAGACGTTCTCGCGTCAGCAGGTCAAGCACGTCCCATGAGTCGCTGGTTTCCTTGTAAATCAGCTGCAACGCCTCCGTCGGCGCAACGGACGGATCAACCACTTTTGCCGATGCCGAAACGGCCCCACGGGCGGTGTCGGTAGACGCGACAAAACTCGATGACGTTCTGAAGAGATCACCACCAAACTCACCTTTGGCATCCAAGCCACTGCGATGGATCTTGTTGGTCTCTGCGGCGAAAGTTTGTGCAAGATGGTCCAACCCAACGCGAACCGGTCGAAGCACTTCTGCACTCAGTGCCAAGGCTCCGCCGATAGTCCCGCTCGGAGAGGTGGGCAGCGGTCGCGCCACACCAAAAGGGTCGAGAACCAGGCGCAGGTCTGCTCCAGCCGCCTTGCCGCTGGTTAGCACACCAATGGGCCGGCTTTCGTTAGGCGTCACTATTTCAAAACCGCGACCACTACCGCCAAAGTTCACAATAACCTGGCCGTTTTGAAGTTCGGTGACGCCAAGCTTGGCAAGTTCTGACATATCCCGAAGAAGATTGTCACGCTGATCAAGTAGGCTCGGTGGTTGTTTATCAATGCTATCTTTTTTGTTTAATTGCTCGTTAACCGTCAGCAATTGCGCAGAGAGTGCGTTGAGGTCGTCAACAGATCGACGAAACTCGATTTCTGACTCTTCTGAAATCTTGTCGATCTGCTGCGAGAGGTCGTTGAACCTCACTGCAATCAACTCACCTGAGCTCAGAAAATCTCCCCTCAGAGCGGTTGACCTAGGGTCAGTGCTAAGCTGTTCAGCCGCATTAAAAAAGTCGTCCATGGCATTTGCCAGGCTTGCACTTTCTGTCGCGATCAAATCAACAATACGATTTGCGTATTCAATGACTGGCTCGGTGACCTTGAGATCGCTGGTTGCATCGCGCAGAGATCGCTCGACAAACTCATCATAAGCGCGGGCTACGGACTCTGCGCTGGCACCAGTGCCAAAACTGAATATCCCCTCCTGCACCGGAAAACTCTCCGATACCGATAAGGCTCGTCGGGTATAGCCAGGGGTATTGGTATTGGCGATATTGTTACTGGTTGTCGAGAGAGCTTGGCGGTAAGCATTTACCGCCCCACTGCCGATCGCGAGGACATCGACCATTGAGCGACTCCTCTTTTAACGCACGGAGGCAAGCGACTGATACGCACTCACCCCCATGCCTTTTCGGGTAGCAGCAAGTCCGCCCGGGTTTTCCAGCTGCTGCACCAACCAATCAGTGATGCCTATGCCTTGAGACTTTGCGAGCGAAGCAGAAAGCTCGGCATCAAACATTTGCTCATAACTATCACCCGAGCTTGAATCCCACAGACCACTCTTCAAATCCTGGCCCGCATCCCGCATCGACTTCAGCATCATTTGAATAAAAAAGGCTTCAAATTGTTGCCCTACCTCTCTCGCGGCAGAGAGCTCGTCTTTCTGTGCTTTTGCGCGCAGTTTTGCGAGTCCCTGAAAGTCGTTGTAACTGGAAACCACAGAGTCCATCAGATCACCACCAACTCCGCTTTCAGGCTACCAGCGCTCTTTAGAGCTTCTAAAATTGCGATGAGCGAAGTCGTAGAGGCGCCGCTCTGCTTAATCGAATCGACTATATCCTTGAGATCAATCTCTTCTGCGATCAGCCCCGTTTGAGCTGTGCTCTCATTCACCTCTACCACCGAGTTAGCGACATCACGAGTCTCGACGCCCCTGCCCTCAGTGAAGGGCCCTGGCTGAGAAACCTCGTTCAGGGTCGATACACTCACACTGACCGTTCCGTGTGAAACTGCAGCGGCCGATATTTTTACCTGTTGGTTAATAACAACAGTTCCAGTGCGGCTGTTAACCACCACCTTTGCTGCCGGAATACCAGGCTCGACCTCAAGATTTTCAATCATTCCAACGAAGCTCACCCGCTCTGAGAGTCCTACCGGCGCTCGGACTGCTAAGGAGACACCATCCAGTGCCATGGCGGTACCATCACCGAAAACTTCATTAATCTTTTCAGTGATGGCGGCTGTTGTTGAAAAATCATTGCTGTTTACGTTAAAGATGAGGTGATCGCTTTTATCAAAGGAGTTATCCACCTGTCGCTCGACGGTAGCGCCATCGGGAATCCGCCCCGACGTGGGAATTCCTATTTGAATACTGGTCCCATTTTGCTCTTCTGATATTCCTGTGACCGTCAGCGATCCCTGAGCTACGGCATAGGTCTGACCGTCGATACCGCGCATTTCGGTCATTACCAAATTACCACCTCGCAGACTGGTCGCCGTGCCCAAAGCAGATACATTTACATCAACCAACTGGCCAGGCTTGGCGAAGGGTGGCAACGTCGCGGTGACCATGACCGCCGCGACGTTATCGACTTGTAATGGCCTGCCACGTGACTGAGCCAGATCGTAATCATCGTAGGGATTGGTTGTAACGCCCAGACTCTCAAGAATGGCTTTCAGACTTTGACCTGTAAAAGTTGGATCCTTGCCATCGCCCGTGCCAGCCAATCCCACGACCAATCCGTATCCGATAAGCTGGTTTCCGCGGACGCCTCCTACATTGGTCAGATCTTTTACACGATCAGCCAACGCTGTGTTAACCAGCAGACTGAGGAGAACAGTGCAGCAAATCAGGAATGGCTTTTTCTTCAGACCCATAGCACAGTGCTCCATTACAGCGGCCAATACTTATACAAGAGCTGGGTAACCCAGCCTGGCTGTGTTGATTCGGCAAGGTTGCCAGTCCCCCGATAAGAAATTTGCGCTTGGGCCATCCGCATCGAAGAAACCGTGTTGTCAGGCTGAACATCACGCGAGCGGACCACTCCTCTTATCTGTATAAATTCAGCACCCTCGGTTAAGGAGAGTTGCTTTCTACCCTCGACTATCAGGTTGCCGTTTGGCATGACCTCAGCAACCATTGCCGTGATGACTCCCGACAGTGCATTGGCCTGAGCGGCGGTTCCAACACCCTCAGAACCGATTTCTGCCTTCGTGAGATCGATATCACCTCTGACATCGCCCCAAAAGCCGTTAGGGGTCAGAAGTGCATCTGTCCAACTGCTACTCAATGCATCGTTGGTCGCTTTACGCTCGGTAATTAATGAGGAATTCCGGGATGCCTGAGTGGACTCATTCAGCACAACGGTGATGATATCGCCCACGCGCCACTGCCGCTGACCCTGAAAGAGTGACATGTGCATGCTATTCCCCAGAATGGACCCCGTTGGCAGTGCGCTCGCTGAAGGCTCGAGGGGCCTAATAGGCGCAAAATCACTGTTCTCCTCAAGTGGCGGCTTTGAAGCACAGGCACCGAGCAGGAGGGTAAAGGGAACAATTGCCAGCAAACGTATCATCAGCTCAACTCACTAGAGGTTTTGATTCAGGAATCGAAGCATGCCATCAGCTGCAGAAATGGCTTTCGAGTTAACTTCGTAAGCTCTCTGCGTCTCAATCATGCTCACCATTTCGGCGACCACATTGACATTTGACGCTTCGAGAGATCCCTGAGCCAGCTCTCCAAACCCCGCAAGGCCCGGCGTGCCGGTCTCTACAGGTCCACTGGCCGTGGTTTCCCGATAAAGATTACGACCTACTGGCTGAAGGCCCGCGTCATTAACAAAGCGCGACAACTGAATAGTCCCGATTTGGCTACTCCCCCCGCCGTTTGCCAATTCAACGCTGACGGTACCATCACGCCCTATCGTTACTGCAGCAGCGTTGGGAGGAATATTGACCGCCGGCACGAGCTGCTGGCCGTTTGCCGTTACCAACTGACCCTGATCATTTAGTTTGAACGACCCATCTCGGGTATAAGCAAAGGTGCCATCTGCCTGTAAAATCTGAAAAAGCCCTCTGCCCAAGACAGCCAGATCAAGGGCATTCTCAGTGGACATCATGTTGCCCTGCTCATGTAACTTCTCAGTAGCGATAATGCGTGAGCCGGTACCCATCATCAGGCCTGTAGGCGCAATAGTCTGTGCATCAGCAGACGCGCCCGGTTGACGAATATTCTGATAGAGAAGATCCTCAAATACCGCCCTATCGCGCTTAAAGGCGACCGTGTTTACGTTCGCCAAGTTGTTGGCAATGATCGTCATTCTACGCTGCTGTGCAGTAAGACCTGTTTTAGCTACCCAAACCGATGCGTCCATTTCTTAATCTCCCAGTGACTACGCGTACTTCATCATGCTGGTACCGGAGTCATCCAATTCCTTCATTTCATTAATCATCTTGATCTTGATCTCGAAAGACCGAGACATGTCCATAAAGCCAACTAGCTGCTCTGCGATATTGATCGAAGACCCTTCCAATGCGCCCGGCTTTACAGCTATTGGGTTAGGGCCTGTCTTAAAATCCCCACCTTGACCCTTGGCATTAAAAGTCTCGTAAAGCCCATCATCTCTACGTACCATTCTCTGCTCGGATGCATCTCGCAGCATCAGGAAGTCAACACCAACTGGCGGCGCATCAGGCTGCGCTGGGTCACTGGCTAAAACCTGGCCGCTATCGGAAATAAATATCTCCTGACCTGGCGGTGCCGTTATTGGCCCACCAAAATCCCCCAGCACTGTCCTGCCATTGGCAGTGACGATAAATCCCGCTGGATCAATCGAGAGGTCACCACGACGCGTGAAGGCGACTTTGCCGTCTGGCGTCTGGACCCCTAGCAAAGTAGATCCGGTCAGATAAATATCCATTTTTCTGCCGGTGGAAATTAATGGTCCCTGATCAATGACAAGTTCGTCGTTGGATCGATTCATAGGCACATACCGCGAGCCAAACCCTGCGCCGGCCACCTTGGAGGTCGCGGTTGCAAACTCAAACGTTTGCTTAAACCCAACCGTCGACGCATTTGCCAAAGCGTTTGCTCGTTTCAGCTTCATGTTGTCTAGCTGCTTCAACGATGCCATTGCTGTATAAATCAAACGATCCATAGTGGACTAACCTTTTAGCTCCTCGCCTCTAACCCTTAACCGCGCATCTGAATGATGGTTTGCGTCAAGGTCGAACTGGTCTCGATCGCTTTCGCATTCGCCTGGAAGTTTCGCTGGGCGGTAATCAGTGCTACCAACTCCGCGGTCAGGTCGACGTTAGAGCGCTCTGTGGCACCGGCACGAATGGTTCCGAATCCCGCCGCACCCGGTTCGCCCAGTTTTGCCTCACCTGACTGCGAGGTCGCGGTGAAACCGGAGTTACCAACCTGTCGCAGACCTTTTGGCGTCGCGAAGTTGGCCAAAATGATCTTTCCGAGTGACTTCTGAGATCCATTGGAGTAACTCGCAACAACCAGTCCGTCCTCACCAATGTTCACGCCCACCAGATCACCTTCCGGCGCGCCGTTCTGAGATTGGTTCAGTACAGCAAAGGGACTGTTAAACTGCGTGCTGCCGCCGTAGTCCACATTGATGTCATTACCAATAATGGTTGCAGACTTGAGCACTGATTCGCCGACCGGAGAGACCAAGGTACCACTGGTATCGAAGGTCAATTCACCGCGGTCTAAGAAGATCGGGCTCCAGTTAGGGATGTCGTTCTCATCAAACGTTCCCTTATCAGTTGTTTCAGTCCACTCGCCCTGACGGTCCTGATAGACATACAGTGGAGTCGTTCCCTGCGTATCAGGCGACAGCTGAATGTAAGTCGATGTAGTGCCGAATGCGGGTGACACATCCTCCAGACCGAAGTCCGCAGAACCTGCTACCTGCAGAAACGAATCATCGGTTGCAGTAGAACCTGTGAATCGAAGCGAACTTGACTCACTATCAAACTCCACTTGCACACCCGAAACCTGCCGACCGAGCTTATCGGCCATCAAGTTAATTTTGTTTTCCAACTCGGTAGTGAAATCGCCGACCGAATACTGTCCGACATCGAGCAAAATCTGAGATGAGATATTATCCACAATGACCGTCAATGAGCGGTTGTCCTCGGTAACCTCGAAAGGTTTGGAAGGATCGATACCCATCTGGTTGCCCTGGACAATGGCAGGCGTGGAAGCCTGGCCGCGAACCGCTGGGCGGTTAGCGACGGCAGAGAGTGCCTCTGCCACACTGATCGTGTTTTCGCTTTCTGGGGTCCCCTGCTCCACGCCGAGGCCAAAAAGCTCCTCGCCTGTCGCATTGGCTGTGTCAGCATTGCCATTGTTATCAAGCGATGCAACGTTTCGGATT
>Ga0255784_10004142_pt1 | contig 10858 bp, 13 predicted proteins | sample 101ome_14_FD_179982 | JGI IMG/M metagenome (GOLD analysis project Ga0255784, IMG submission 179982) | Coastal salt marsh microbial communities from the Groves Creek Marsh, Skidaway Island, Georgia - 101403AT metaG (version 2) | ecosystem: Environmental > Aquatic > Marine > Intertidal zone >...
TGTCGAATGTCGTCTGCGATTTCATCCAAACGAGTTTCGAGACCATCACACTTGTCCTTAATTTCTGCGTGATTTTCCATGCTTATGTATGACTAGCATTTTATTTTTAATAGGCTCCAACACGCTCAAAATTATTTTCCGTATCTCTCATGATTTCGGCAGCTCTTGAACATTTTGTAATCACTTCACCAACAAATCCAGTTTCTACTGGGTCAATTTTAATTGCGAATGGTTCATAGGCATTGTGACTACAATGAATCATTGTATTATTGATAACATAATTATAGACATATTGTGCCAAAAATATTTGATCCACTAAATATTTATCTTGTCCCGGCGGAATAGTATTCTTAAATGAATCAAGTGCTTCACTACCTTTCACAAATGACACCGGTACCGAGTTAATATTTCGTAGCGGACCAGATATTCCGATGTATTCCAAACAATTGTTTTTACACCCAAATGTACCCGCTAATATTGGAACCATGTGATGTCTGTGATCTCTAATAATGTGGAAATCCTTTGTAGAATTTAACCATTCATTCACCAATTTAACTTCTCTATCAGTAAATCTAGAATCGGCATCTCTGGAAATAACAACAGCATCTTTAATAAAAAGATCTTCAAATCTCCACAATGTATTTGAAGCTTTAGTTTCTGTACCTGGGTGATGAACAACTTCAACATTATCTTGCTCCTTCAACCAATCAATAATGTTTTGTGGAACTGTGTCATTGTAATGAACCCTGACAATCCACCCTTCGTAGTACTTTTTGGCATCCAAAACATTTTCAATGACACCATAAGTATAAACTTTGTTGTCTCCCCATACAGAATATGAAATGTACTTCATTATACTATTTAAAAGAATGATCACTTTAAATTATAAAATGGTTAAGATTTCATATGCCATTTGTGTATGTAACGAAGATCGTGAAGTAAAGTCTCTCATCAATTTCCTATTGAAGGTCAAGGACGAAGAAGATGAAATCAATATCCTTTTTGATTCAAAAAATGGAACTACAGAAGTTAGAAGTGTTTTGGAATCTTTTGGTGACAAGATTGTTGTAAATGAACGAGAATTTGATGGAAAGTTTTCGGACCACCGCAACTATCACGCAACAAAGTGTTCCGGTGACTACATCTTTGCTATTGATGCTGATGAGATGCCACAAGAAGGATTGATTAGAAACATTAAAACATTTGATGGAGACATCATGTACATTCCACGAATTAACATTTGCCCGGGATACACAGCCGAATGGATTACGGACTATAAATTCAACCTTAATGAAATGGGGTGGATTAATTATCCAGATTATCAAGGTAGGTATTATAAAAATAACGAAAAAATTAAGTGGTCTAGTGATCTTCATGAACGTCTTACGGGTTCAGATGAAGTAGCAAGACTTGATCCAAATCCACTTGTAGCTCTTTGGCATATTAAGACTGTTGAGCGTCAAGACAAGCAAAGAGCTTATTATGAGTCTCTTTAGCTGCTTTGATTCTATATTCAAGATCAGTAGCTGGCCATTGAATTAAAAAATCACCTTCTTTCCACTGACCATCGGTCCCAAGAATATCTTTGTACTCAGATCTATTCTTGAGAAGCGGTAAATTGGAGTAATCATATGAATTTATAACTCTTTGTGGTAATAACTTGCATACACCGGCCCACAATGTACCACCAGGTGTAATACCCGACTCCCGAAGATGACTACCAACACACAAATCCTGAATTAATTGATTTTCTACCATGTACCAGTTTCTGTAAAGTGGCATTCCAGCGATAATAGTGTTTAAAAAGGCTTTACCAATTGGAGAATTTCTTACAAGCATGTTTCCACAATTAATCCCATTACAATCAGCTGGTATCATTACATGTGTATTTTCATTTGCATGTTCTTTGATAATATCTTCAAGTTTAATATCCATATTTGTAATCATCACATCACAATCGGTACTAAATATCCATTCAACATCTGGATGACGTCTAAATACATCTTTCATGGCAAATATTTTACCCCAGCCAATTGGAATGTGGGTTTCCGGAGCTGGTGGTAACATCACAGGTTTTCCAGCAATCGCCGCACCACCATCACTTATATGTTCTAGCAAGTATCCGTGTTTTTCACAATAAAGTTTCTTGTTTTTATGAAGTGTCCATTCAGCCAGCGGTTCATACTTTTCATCATTTACAGATACCACAGCTATCATTCTATATTATGGGGGTTTTACGTCTTTAACTTAAAGATTATATCGGATGCTAAGATAGCATGAAGAGGACGATTTTGAACCTATTCAAAAACAAACTCAATAAAGTTCGGAGTGTTGGAATCACATCATATGATTATCCAACGTCACGAATTATCAACAACTGCAATGTTGATTTTATTGTAGTTGGTGATACCGCGGGTTCAACCGTTCATGGAATAAAGAACCTCAATGAAGTTCCAATGAGTATGATGTTGACACATTGTCAAGCTGTGAAAAGAGGTTCGCAAAACCAATTTCTAATTGGTGATATGCCTTATATGTCGTACCAACCTTCAAATGAAGTAGCCATTAAAAATGCCGGGGAGTTTGTTAAAGTTGGTATGGATGCAGTTAAAGTTGAAGGATACTTTCCAGATAGAATTAAGTCAATTGTGGATTCTGGTACGGTCGTTATGGGTCATCTAGGTCTTACTCCACAGACACAAGCTAAATTAGGTGGGTATAGAATTCAAGCAAAAACACACGATGAAGTTGATAAACTTGTTAAACAAGCCAGGGATGTAGAAGGAAGTGGTGCGTCTCTACTACTTCTTGAAGCTGTTCCAAAAGAAGTATCAAAAATTGTTAGAGATGAACTCAAAATACCCGTGTATGGTATTGGAGCTGGTCCAGAAGTGGATGGACAGCTTGTCATTTCTCATGATATTTTGGGATTGTTTTGGGATTTCAAACCAAAATTTATTAAGCAGTACATCAATGGAGAACAAATGTTTCACAATGCCATTAATGAATACGCAAATGAAGTTCACACGGACAAATTTCCAGACGATGAACATAGTTACAAAATGAAAGAAGAAGAACTAGAAAAATTGTTGGGTATGTCAGGTAGCTCGTGGAAATATGATTAAAGTTTTAATTATTTATAGTAGTAACAATGAATATCTGTGATTACATAATAGAAACACTTTACCTTAATGGTATTGATACATATTTTGTAATCACTGGTGGTGCTATCGTCCCATTCATTAACGCAATAGCTAGAAATCCCAAAGTCAAATACTATTGCTTTCAACATGAACAGTCTGCAGCCATGGCAGCCGAAGGGTATTACAGAAGTTGTGGTAAAATTGCCGGTGTGTGCGTTACAAGTGGTCCGGGTGTTCAAAATATTCTCAACGGCGTTTGTGGATGCTGGTATGATTCTGTGCCAGCCTTTTTTATTAGCGGACAGGTGAACACCGCTGAAGATCTGTCAAATTTCAAGTCTAAACCAAGACAAACTGGATTTCAAGAAATGCCCGTCGCTGATATGTTCAGGGATGTAACAAAAGAATCTGTTCATGTTCCAAATGTTTTAAAGGTAAAGCACATTCTCACAAGACTTATTCAAACTATGAATACACCCCGTTATGGTCCAGTTCTTATGGATTTACCGGTAAATATACAAATGTCTTCATTGGAAGGTCTTCATCCTTCGCGGATTTTATCAACAAAGAGTTATCAAAAACACACTTACGATATATCAAAATATGTTCAAGAATCCAAAAGACCTCTTGTGATATTTGGACATGGTGTGAAGTTGGCAGGTGCTACAAAAGAGGCTTTGGAATTTGTAGAAAAGAATGGTCTCCCCTTTCTTGTATCATGGGGAGCGTTTGATATTTGCGGTACAGATCATCCATTACGTGTAGGTTCGCCGGGTGTTTATGGAGATAGATGTGCAAATTATGCGATTCAAAATACCGATCTTCTGATATCTATTGGAAGTCGTCTTGATAGCAGACAAATTGGTGGAAATGCATCCTTATTTTCAAGACACTCAAAGAAGATTATGGTTGAAATAGATGACCACGAAATTACAAAAATGGGTGAAAAGGGTATTGACATTGATTTTAGAATCAATGATGATGCAAAGAACTTTTTGGAAAATGTTATCACCGGTGACGTACCAAATATTGATGAATGGGTAGAACACGTGAATGTGTGGAAAACCAAATATAGCACAGAAAAAGCTCGCGAAGGTGATTCAGCTGTTTATGATTATCTGGGAGACCTATTTGATAAGATTGAAGATGATTGTATAGTCATACCAGATCAAGGTGGAAATCTTGTATGGACAATGCAATCCGCAAAGTTGAAAAGGAGTCAGAAGTTATTCACAAACTTTGGAAACTCTTCAATGGGATTTGCACTACCCGCAGCAATTGGTGCCGCAATTGGTTCTGGTAAGAAGGTCTATTGCATTGACGGTGACGGAGGGTTTCAAATGAATATTCAAGAACTACTCACCGTGAAAAAATACAATCTACCAATTGAAATTATAATTCTCAATAACAGTGGCTACGGTATTATCAAACAATTTCAAGACAGTTATTTTGGATCCAAGTATATAGCCACATCTAAAAGTGATGTATTTGGAGACGAAGTTGATTTTGTAAAGATTGCAGAAGCCTATGGTGTGAAAACTCTACGAGATATTCCCATACCAGAGACACAAAAAATTTATCCTAAATTGGAGTTTGGTAATTCACTGGAAAATATGACACCCTATATTGATTTTGAAAGTGATATGTTTGTCCCGGTTCCACCTAAAAAGAAACTTGGGTGGAATTAACAAAATCTTTAATTCTCTGTTCAAAAGTCCTAGATGGTTTCCAGCCAAGGGATCTTATAAGATCTGGTGGTGCATCTTGATTACCCATTCTGCCAGATATACCTTCTTCAACTAGTTCATAATCAAAGTCATTTATATCCATCGCATTTGCTACATGTTTTAAAAAATCTAAATTTGTCATGAAATCACTTGTAGTGTTATATGTACCACCAGCAGGTTGATTAAGTATAAATAATACCATTTCAGCGACATCATAAATTGAAGTCCATCTACGCCCTATCACTTCTTCTCTGTGAGTATGTATTATAAACTTTTCTTTGTTCAATAATTTTTTAACAACAATCATTGGAAATCTCTCAGGTTGGCAGAATTTACCAAATGTATTATTAAGTCTAACTATCGAACAAGGGACACCATAACTCTTATCATAGGCTTTACACAATTGTTCACCTGCATACTTTGTAGCTGCATACATATTTACTGCAGAACACATATCACTTTCAAGACAAACACCGTCTTTACCATAAACTTCAACTGAACTAAAATATACAAACCGTTCTACACAATGTTTCCTTGCTATTTCAAGTGTATTCAATGTTTCCGTAACATTGTCATTTACAGCACCATGAGGATCAGATATACAAGCTAGAGAACTGGCATTCCCCGCAGCATGTAATATTATATCTATTTTTTCATCACTCCATTCAAACAAACGATCCTTTGAATTTATTTTAGCTAAACGGTCATTGGGTTTATAAGGTCTTTTCGTATAATACACCACCCAGTTTGTATTTTCGAGAATGTGTTCAATCACCGAAGCCCCTACAAAACCTCTAGCACCAGTTACTAAAACCCTTTTCATCTGATTTAAAGATTAGTGTAGTCTTTAACTAAATGCCCAAGAAAGTCTGGTATGCCCCCAACAAGTTTGAATCATATGGAGAAGAAGAAATTAAAGCCGTTGAGGCTTGCTTGCGCGATGGCTGGCTCGCTGGTTTTGGTGATCGCTCTGTGGAATTTGAAAAGAGGGTTGCCGATATCTTTGGAAAGAGACATGGACTATTTGTAAATTCCGGAAGTAGTGCAATCCTTTTGGGTCTTTGTGCTTTGGACCTTCCAAAGGGTTCTGAAGTTGTGACACCGGCTTGTGGATTTTCTACAACGGTGGCACCACTCGTTCAACTTGGTCTCAAACCAGTATTTTGTGATGTAGGTCTTAAGTCCTACGTTCCAACAGTTGAAGACCTGAAGAAGGTTGTCACACCCGAGACAAAGTGTATCATTTTACCCAATCTCATCGGAAATGTTCCAGATTGGAAGGCGATTCGTGAAGCCTTTCCAGGTGTCACACTCTTTGAAGATTCCGCGGATACTATCACAAAGAATGAATGTACCGACATTTCGACCACAAGTTTCTATGCGAGTCATGTGATTACCGCAGGTGGTGTAGGTGGAATGGTCATGTTCAACAATGAAGAACATTTGAAGCGCGCTCTTATGTTCCGTGATTGGGGACGCATCGGTGACAACATTGAAGAACCAAGTGAGCGCTTCAATCACTCTGTTGATGGTATTCCATATGATTGGAAGTTCCTCTATGGCGTTGCCGGTTATCATCTCAAGGCATGCGAAATGAACGCAGCCTTTGGTCTCGTTCAACTTGATAAGTTGGAAGGATTTCTCGCCACTAGACGCCAGATGATTGAGAGGTACTTGGAAAACCTTAAGGACTGTTCTTACTACACTCTCCCAGATGACTCGGTCAAACCAAACTGGCTTGCGATCCCGCTTCAATGCCCCGATCGCCTCGAACTTGTAAATTATCTTGAAGGACATGATGTTCAAACTCGTGTGACATTTGCGGGTAATATTACAAGACATCCAGCTTTCCGTGAATACGTGGGTGACTTTGAAAATGCTGACAAGATCATGAAGGATGGCTTCCTTTTAGGTGCCCACCATGGTCTTACCGTTGAAGATGTTGATCGTGTGTGCGATGTTCTCAAGTCATTTGCAGAAATGAAACAACAAAAGGGTAAATACTTCCATTAACTTAAAGCTAATATCTTCTTATTTATAAATGCCAAATGCTTTAGTCACGGGTGGGTGTGGGTTCATCGCATCAAACTTTCTAAATATTATGAAAGAACGATACCCGGAAATCAACTTTGTAAATATTGATAAAATGGATTACTGCTCAAATGTACATAATGTAAAGCCAGGTGTAGCCACGTTTATAAAACACAATTTATGCAATACTGGAATTCTTCAAAGAATAATTCAAGAATATAAGTTTGATTATGTTTTTCACTTTGCCGCACAAAGTCATGTAGATAATTCATTCTCAAGCCCACTTGGTTTTACAATGGATAACGCTTATGGTACACACGCCCTCATTGAGATGTGTAGACGTCATATACCAAATGTTGAGTTTATACATTTTAGTACAGATGAAGTCTATGGTGAGTCCAAAACGGATGATCCATTTACAGAGGCTACGGGTGTTTTACGTCCAACAAATCCATACTCAGCTTCAAAAGCCGCAGCGGAAATGATCGTAATGTCATATATCGAATCGTTCAATATGAATGTCAAAATTGTAAGATGTAATAATGTATATGGACCAAACCAATATCCAGAAAAACTTATTCCAAAATTTATAAGACTATTGAAAAATAATGAAAAATGTACCATTCATGGTAAAAGAAGTGCGGAGATAAAACGTGCATTTATGCATGTAAATGATGTAGTCGATGCAGTTGATATTGTTTGGAAAAGTGGTAAAACCGGTGAAATTTACAATATTGCATCTGATGATGAATTAAGTGTCATGGATGTTACAAAGCTTATTATTAAAACTGTAAAAAATACAGAAGATTATGATGAATGGATTGAATATGTTGAAGATCGCCCATTTAATGACAGTAGATACTACATATGCGCCAATAAACTTAAGGCTCTTGGCTGGTCTCAAAAGAAAACTCGCGAAGATCTCATCAATTACATTAAAGAATAAATCAATCATAACCATATAATGACAACCTTTTATCTCCCAGAGTCTATGGGATGGGGTAATGTTGCTCTATGTTTATCCGATTTAGTATGTAGATCACCAAAACCACGTGCGTATAGGTCTCTTGTAGAAGTTGATAGAGGTGTAGAGTTTAGTGGTTTTGAAATTACGGATAATCCAGATGAAGAAAAGTTTGACACGAGAATATTAATAAATCCTACATATTTTCACCGAGTTCATTCAAATTTATCCGAAATAATTAAACCAAATGAAGATCTCAATGAACTCATTAAAAAGCATGATCATGGTTTAGACTATGGTATTCACATTCGCCGAGGAGCATGTTCTAAAGACTCTGAAAATATTGGATGTCATGGTAAGGATGAAAATGGAGAAATTAAAAAAGCCTATTTTGCTAAAGATAGTGCCATAGATAAGTTTATTGAAATTGTTCAAAATACAGATGCTAAATTTTTCTTAGCGAGTGACAGTAATGAAATTAAGGAAATGTTTAAGAAAAGATTTCCGGATAAAATTGTAACTCTTGAGCATGACATTGTTCTTACATACAAATGTGACACACTCAAGAACTATGATGTTACAAAGGAGCAGAGATATGCTTGTTATTTAGACTGGTTTTTACTTTCAAAATGTAAGCATCTTTACATAACTGCGGGTAATCAAGATCTTACAGATCTATCAACATTTGGTTATAGTGCTGGAGCATATGGTAAATCAAACATCAACTTTGTCTTCAATTAATTCATATTCAAGAATATTTAATCTGTGATCTGGGTCATTATTGAGAATATATTTGACATTCTTAATATCAACACGCTTTCCGTAAATTTTTTCAAATTTATCTTCAACTCTTTGTCTCTTTTCCTCAAACTCTTTGAAGTCCTCAAGGAGTTTATCGAAACTTACTTTTGGAAGATTTTTATAATTTTGAACATATGCCATCCAATTTAATGATTTTCTCGTCTCGTGATCCAAAGTACTTACGCGTACTAAATCAGATGTCTGATGACACAGTGGCATGTTAAGTATTGGTTTTTTGTTTGCTGCCATAAATCCATGAATGACAATATCTGGAGCTTCTTCAAAGTTTAAATTCTGTAAAAAAGCTTTTGCCATACCCAAACTCCACCACATACACTCACATCCACCGTTGTTTGGAAGTTGATAAACCTCTTTCATTTTTGGTTTGAGATTGAAAAATGGAGATGTACCCAAGTTCATAAATCCAATATCTTTTATATGATCTTCAATACTTTCAAAGTACTTTACCCAATCTTTATGAAATGTCACATCATCATCAATGTGTAAAATACTTTCAATATTTTCATCAATCATTTGTTTTAACATGAAACATGTTTTTACAAAGTTGCTTGTAAGTTTTGGCCCATATGGAAGGTTATATTTGGCGTTGAGCCATTGAACAAATGGGTGATCATGGTTGTAATCTTCAATCCATCTCACATCTTTTATAGGTACTCGCTCCTTGAGATGTTCTTCTAAGAACACTTTGCGCTCAGGGGACAGATTAGGGCAGTGTTTGACAAAGATGACCTGAGGTAACTTCATTTGAAAATATGTAGAATAATTTCTATAAGTATAATAAATGTCTGCCATGGTTACCTCGAACATGGGTAATGCAGTCGCCGCCGAGCAGGCTGCCTCAATGTACAACCGTGCTAAGAAACTTGCCTCTGGTACGCTTCAACTTGAAATTAAGTGGAGTACTGTTGGTTTGATTTTGATGATGGGTTTCCTTTACATGATCATATCTTCAATTGGTATGAGCATCTTCGCCAAGTGTGAAGCCATGAAGGGTAAGCCAGTTCAAGAAAACCTTAACAAGTACCTCGCGGCCACCCTCACCATTGGTCTCACCATTCCATTTACTCTTCTCGTCTTGAAATTGGTCAAGAAGGAACTTGCTGTGTTCATGCTTATCTACTCCATCATGGGTCTCGTCGGTAGCGCTGCGGCTCTCAACTGGGCCGCCAAGTGTGACAATGCCAAGAAGTCTGAAAAGACCTGGGCTGGTATGAATGTTGCCCTCTTCAGTATGACTCTTCTCGCGTCAGCATGGATGTTGCGCCCCAAAAAGAGTGTTTTAAAACTTGATTAAGTTATGAAGCCAATCGTTTATAACGTCTATGTGCTCGTGATGCTCTTGGCCTACGTGATGCGTAGGGCAGGAACATTTAGTATGGAGGAAAAGGTAAGGATGTTGGAATTTATTGGGAAAATGGCAAGCTCGCCAGAATCATACCAGTCATTACAAACATTGCGACTCGGCCATAGTCACGAGCTGCGTAGCGTTCAAAAGTCTCTTCCGAAACCTTGTTCGCAGTATCCGCCATAGTGTAGATCACCATCGCGCTTGTGAGTGCGGTAACGGTTGCGGTAGGTGGGTAATACAGTTGATCAATGACATTTAAGCCAAAGAGAGCCCAATTTGTAGAACCCATGACCATACCGTACATGGCAACTCTACCATTCACAGCTTCCGCAAATTTTGGATAATCCCTAATCTTTGCGTGAGCTACACATCTTCTTGTTCTTCTCTTTGGGACGACTCTTTTTGGAACCAATGTTGGTTGTCTTGAAAGTGAAATCATTGTTTCTTATCTTCATCAGTCTCTGTCTCTTTAAGCAAAATCTTATTGAGAATGTAAAGTTGAAGGAGGAGACCCACACCTGTGTAGGCTACTGTAAAGTTCATACCATACTTGCGAGACTGGTAAATGAGCCAAAGGCAACTCGCAAGAAGACCCAAAAGAACAGAGTTCTTAGCTTCTGGTGTCATTGTGTCAGATCTCATGTAGTCCTGGTACATCTGAATGAAACCGATACCAAATGCAAACGCAGCAACAACGTTATTCGCGTCCATTTTTAATCTATGCCAACATTATAAAATGGATACAATTTTGGAAAAGTTCTCAGGAAAGATTGATGCCAAGAGCGTCATCACTATGGTTGAAGATATTAAGCGGGAGTACCTC
>Ga0255784_10004171_pt1 | contig 10823 bp, 8 predicted proteins | sample 101ome_14_FD_179982 | JGI IMG/M metagenome (GOLD analysis project Ga0255784, IMG submission 179982) | Coastal salt marsh microbial communities from the Groves Creek Marsh, Skidaway Island, Georgia - 101403AT metaG (version 2) | ecosystem: Environmental > Aquatic > Marine > Intertidal zone > Salt...
AGCGTCCTACCGACGCTCGACGACGCGCGACGCACTGCCGCGCCGCGATGGTCGCGCGCGCGCGCTCGCGAAACCAACCATCCAACTTCCCGAGGGAACCTACGGGTGAAAATCCTGGGTCTCGAACGGTCAATGGTACCCAAATCATTCCACGTCACTGACAGCGTCAGCGTCGCCCCGTATCCCGCGGGATTCGGTCGCGGGGTCTCTCTTCCATTTTACGGGTCGTGACTCGTAACAACGGGTAGGGGTCCCGCCGGGATGGATTCGGGGACGTCGTTTCCATGATTGACGAGTGGTGATTCGCCAAAGGTTGATACCGTTCGTCTTTTTACAATCCATCATCCAATCGAAATGCGTTGTTTTGATGACGTGGATCCCGGTGACGTCGCGTCCGCACCGCGCGCGCAGAATCCGATTCGTTCCTTCTTCCGCGTGCGTGCGTGGGGCGAGGACGCTGGCTGGCTGACAGTGTAAAAAGTAATAATTTTGGTCGATGGACGGGTGGTAATCGATCGATTTCGTGGGTGACTGGAGGACCGACGACGACGACGACGACGACGACGACGACGACGACAGACTCGAACGCGAGACGAAGTTGTCGCAGAGGAGTCCATCGCGAGCCCATCAAGGGAACCATCAACGAATCGTAACGCGCAATCACGATGATGATGACGACGACGACGACGACGAGCGCGCGCCTGAGCGTGTCGGCCAAACCCTCCTCTACTTTTGGGGCGACCAAGGCGGTGTCGATGCGCCGCGGAGCGGCGAAGAGAGCGGCGGTGCGAGTGTACGCTGGTAAGAAGTACAACATTACCATCCTTCCGGGTGACGGGATCGGCCCGGAGATCATGAAGGTGGCGACGGCTGCGCTCGAGGTTGCGGGTAAGAAGAATGACATCGAGTTTGGCTTCACGGAGGCCCTCGTGGGGGGCGCGGCGATCGACGCGCACGGGGTGCCGCTTCCAGACGAGACTTTGGAAATCTGTAAGTCTTCTGATGCGGTGCTCTTGGCGGCCATCGGTGGTTACAAGTGGGACACCCTCCCGAGCGCTCAGCGCCCGGAGCAAGGCTTGCTCGGCTTGCGCGCCGGCTTGGGCGTGTTTGCCAACCTTCGCCCGGCGACCGTTTTGCCGCAACTCATCGACGCTTCCACGCTTCGTCGGGACGTCGTTGAAGGCACGGACATTATGGTTGTCCGTGAACTCACCGGGGGGATCTATTTCGGTAAGCCGAAGGGCTTTGGCGTCAACGAGGCCGGCGAACGAATCGGCTACAATACGATGGTTTACTCCGAGCCGGAGGTCGATCGCATCGCCAAGGTTGCGTTTGACATTGCCCGCAAGCGTAACGGGCGTCTTTGTTCCGTTGAGAAGGCGAACGTGCTCGAGGTGAGCCAGTTGTGGAAGGAGCGCGTCACTGAAGTTCACAAGGATTTCAGCGACGTCGAACTCTCTCACATGTACGTTGACAACGCCGCCATGCAGCTTATCCGCAGACCGACCCAGTTTGACACCATCGTCACGGGTAACATTTTCGGCGACATCTTGTCCGATGCCGCGTCCATGTTGACGGGTTCCATCGGTATGTTGCCGTCCGCGGCCATTGGTCTCGACGGTCCGGGCTTATATGAGCCAGTTCACGGAAGCGCTCCGGATATCGCCGGCCAAGACAAGGCTAACCCGCTCGCGCAAGTGTTGAGCGCCGCCATGATGATGCGTTACCAGTTTGGCGAAGAGGCAACCGCTGCTGCGCTCGAGAAGGCTGTGAACGACGTTTTGGATGACGGATACCGCACGGGTGACATTATGCAAGAGGGCATGAAGCAAGTCGGCTGCGTGAAGATGGGAGAGTTGCTCCTCGCAAAACTTCAGTAGGTGCGCGTAGAGTGTTTCTATTTCATTTCCTAAAACAAGTAAATCATCATTTGCACAAATAAATATAAGCACAGCTTAATTGCGAGCTGTATGACCTGCTATGCGCCGCCACATTTCACTCCTCAAACCGCCTCGACGAACTCTCTCTTGCAAATTGAACGCGCGATGCAACATGGTGCGAACCTCGTTCGTCTTTGATAGTTGTGTAAGGATGGGGATGAGCCACAACAAGTGATCGTCTTCCTCATCATCGTACCAAGATTCGATGGGAATGCCATTCTCAACCTGCAAGCCAAAGGCTTGAGGCGAGTTGTCGATGATGATGGTTCTCGAGAGATCTCTACCGAGCACTCGCAGATCCTTCATAAAGTTTCCATCTATCTGCACGCAAGAATCGCGGAACAATCTATGTTTGAACCACTTGCCTTCCGGGTCGAGTATGTCTAACAGCTTATCCGCATAAATGCGCTGAGAGGCAGTGAACACGATTACCTCGTATTGCTTTGATACAGCGTCCATAAACGTACTCAAATGTGGACGCTTTTTCACCTTTACCGTGTGTGTCTCGTCATTGAAATTGACGGGGAACGAAAAATCGTAAGGATAACTCGCGTTTTCTAAATTAGAGTGAACCAAAGTCTCGTCCAAGTCCAACACGAGCGTGTTCTTTACGTCTCCAGACGCACGCGGAGGTAACGCTTGTCTCACTTTCATATCTCTTATGTTCGGAACGTGCGATTTGAGATTGTAAATGAAAGCCCACGGATCAAATTCTTCGTCATACTCTTCATCCGGAGCCGATGCCGCTTCTTCGCTCGTCATCCCGAACCGAGCCACGTATTCCACGGCTGGCATGCTCGTCCCGGCGACGAGTTCGACAAGCTTTCCTTCCAGTTCCTCTGAACCTTGCATGGAACGCAAAGCTTCAGCATCTTGCGACAATGCGATCGGTTCGAATTCATCATCCTCTGAATCATCGCTCGCGACCACATCAGCTTTACGCTCACTCCTACCTCCCAGTCTCGACTTTTTCAACTTTCGCGCCTTGCGTCCACTCTTGTCGTCGCTGCTGAAGAAGGAAAACATCGGCGAAAAGATTGTATCCAAAATCTTCTTCGACCTTGTTCTCTTTATCTTCACCACGGGCGAACCCATGTCACTCGAGGTTCCAGCCATCGGCTCGTCTTCCGAGTCGTCGTTTGCGAAACGAGAGCTGAGATTCGTTGGCGCGACGCGATCCGCCTCGCTGGTGCCCGCGCCCGTTCTTCTCACTGTGGACTTTCTCACAGAGCTCGTGATGAAAGACGCGTCGCTCGCGTTTCTAACCCCTCTCGAAGGCGGAGGCGTCACATCTCCGCTCAACTGACCATCTGAAGACGTCGTTTTTATCCTCTTCACCGCGTCTTCAGCCTCTGTCCCTTCATCCGTCCTTGAGCGCTTCTCCGTCCTACTCAGAGACTTGAAGAGTTTCATCGCGCTCCCCATCAAACCCGAAGACCTACGACTATCCGTCGCCATCGCGTCCGCGCTATCGCTCCTACACGACAAAAAGGGAAATATTCTTATCGTCAGTCTTTCGTTTCTTTCTCACCACCACCACTCCGCATCGATCCCGCCCTTTACGCTCGCGCGCGCATTTGCGTTGTTACGCGTTCGCATTCAGTTCAATTCACGATTCCCCTTCGATACCGATACCGTCCGTTCACGCTCGCGCGAGATTAAAACCCAAAGTCTCACCTCGATAACGATCTTCTCTGTGTTCGTTCCGTCTCTTTACCCTTGCCACTCAAAGCTTTTTTCCGCGTCGTCGTCGTCATTTATTCCGCTGCAAATGAATCGGCACGAATGTGCTTAAGAATGAAGTGCAAATGCTTCACGACGGACGAATGGACGGATGTTCGTTTAGAAGGACTTTCTTTTGCTTTTAAAGTCAGTCGTCGCTCACCAGTAGTGGTAATAGTCTTCAACAACCGTGCTCGTCGTCGCAAAAACTCCAACGCGCGACGGTTTGGGGAAGCGCTTCATTCCAATTTTCCAGTCTCTGGTGGTGTAAGTTCCCCTGGTTCGGGTTGGAGACGCAATTTGCCTCTTCACAGTGAGTCTGTTTCGTTCAACTTATTAGTTGGAACATGGACACGCGATGACGGTGCGTTTAAAGTTTGAATACGTGTACACGCATTGATGATGATGATGATGATGATAAATTAAAGAATCGCACGATGATAGACTAGGAGCGCGCGCCCACCGCTCTACTACGACGCACGGTCGTCAGAACGGTTTTCGGAGACGGGTGCGAAAAACGCAGAAAGAGACGTCTGACCTTTTGACTGGGGAGCGTCGGATAGTTTGGCGCGTTTAACGGCGCCTGAATGCTTTGGAGCGCGACGCGAGCCGATCTTTTGAACGCTGGCGTAGAGCTTTTGAACTCCAGTGGAGAAAATGCCAGACTCTTCAAAGTCGACAGCGGGAAACCATTTGAGTTCTCGATCGAGACTCGCGGCGGCGATTGGGTTTGATTCGTCATCCTCGACATTGATGAGCTGATAGTGCATCACCTGTCGAATGTGAGAAAATACGTGAACCGATTTGCCTTTTACCGATTCGTCGTAGACTGCGCGCGATGCGCCGAGTTCGGAACGCAAGGCGTCGTGCACGCGACGCACGTCGCCCGCAGGACGCTTGGAGAAGACGTCGTCAGATTCCTCGGCGATGAGACTGTTCGGGAACTCCCATAGACCGCCGAGTAAACCACCTTCTGGGCGCTTGGAGAGCAAGTACATGCTCTCAGTTTCGCCTTCGCCGCCGTTTTCATCCGGATCCGCCTTGACGCTTTTGCGCGCTACGATGAAAGCGCGCTGCTCCTGGCGCTTCTCAGCCTTCTTTGCAGTCTCTGGTAACTCCGTGACTTTGTACACCCCATTCGTCGTACGAGCCTTGTCCAAGCCCGCGCACCAATCTTGCGCTGGGCAGGACTCGCACTTTGGATTGGCTGGCGTGCACACCGTTGCGCCGAGCTCCATCATCGCTTGATTGAAATCGCCTGGTCTGGATGGATCGAGAAACGCGTCGGCGATCCTCCTAATCTCCCTTGCCGCCTCACCCTTGAGTGGATCTCCTTTGATGAGACACGCACGCGTCAACACGCGATATACGTTCCCATCGACCGCGGCGGCGCGAGTTCCGAAAGCTATGCTCGCCACCGCGCTCGCAGTGTACGGACCCACGCCAGGAATTTTCAACAACCCATCCACCGTTCTCGGATACACCCCCTTGAGCTCATCCCGCACGTACCTCGCGCCATCGAGCAAGAACTTGGCGCGACGATAATATCCTAAACCAGCCCACTCTTCGTTCACCTCCTCAATCGTCGCGCTCGCCAACGCCTCCGCCGTCGGCCAACGATTTGTCCATCTCGTCCAATATTCAGCGACGCGATCGATTTGCGTCTGTTGACTCATAATCTCGCTCACCAACACCCCGTAAGCGTATTGATTCGGATCCATCCCTCCGTTTTCAAACGCGCGTGTCGACCAAAGTTTTGCCGCCGATTCCACTTCGCCCTCGTCCATTCTTCCGCTCGTTTCTGCGCGTTCCATTTTTACAACCGCTCTCGCATCTTCCTTGTCTTCGTCGTCGTCCAAAACTTCCACAGTCACCTGCGGTCTACTTCTTCTCCAAGGCAGTGAGCGTTTGACGCCGTCGTACCACGATAAAACTTTTTCCCTGCTCTCTCTCGCCTCGTCATCCTTCCACGATTCCACGTATTCAGCGCCGTAAAGTCGTCGTCGTCGTCCAGTCTCATCCATGGTTGTTTTTTGAATCGACATCGCCGTGGTACCGCTTCGTCCTCGTATATCGCGCGCGAGTCTCGCCACAAAAGTTTGTCTTCCTCGTGGTTCTCGTCGTGTTATCCCTATCGTTTTCACCGCCGCGCACGCGCGTCGCATGTACGCACACGAGGCGTCGGATGATGGCGTCGAGGTTGTTGTTCACCAGTGGTTTTTCATTTCAGTTGTTGTTGAAAAATTGCTGCTAAAATGTCCTTTAATCACGACGCCGCGGCGCCGATCTCTAACCAACTATCCTCCACGACGGCGGCGACGCGCTTGTTATACGCCCTCCTGTTTTCGTTGTACAGCGCCGCGGCTTCAGAATTGGCGGGCGAGTTTGGGTTGGGATCGCACAAGAGCGACTGAATACTCGTGAGAATGGCTCCGACGTCGTAAATCGGACTCCACTGGTTTTGTAAAATATCCAAACATATAGACCCGTCGTTGTACACGTTGGGGTGGAACATTTTCGTCACGAATTTCACCACTGGCGCCTTGTTCGGGTACTCCTCGGAGAAACTAATCGTGAGTTTAAACGTTCCGCCTTCCCAAGGCGTCCCCTCTGGTCCGAAGATCACCGCGTGCCACTGCATAATGTTACTCTCGCTCGGTGTTCCGCTGATCCCCGCCGGTGGGTCCGTCTGTAATCTCTTAAAGTCACGCATCAGGCGTTTTCTCGCCGGCGTCGACATTCCGCTCCTTCTTCTATGTCTACACTAACGACGTCTCGTCGTCGTCTTTTCGTTCAATGAGTGACTGACAAACCACCACTTTTTCGTTTCCTCGTCGACGTCGTGCACGTCGTTCACGCGTCTCGTCGTGGACTCCCTACTCGGCTGTCTCACCGCGTCTTTTCGTCCCAGGTACGAACGCACGAGAGGAGGAGGAGGAGGAGGAGGAGGAGAGTCGACGTGTGCGGTGACTTTCTGTGACTTTCTGTGACTTTCTGTGACGTGACGTGGAGTCTGCTCAGTCACTGCAAAGAGGTTCGCGACTGGACGCGACTTGACAATGTTTGATTCCTCGACGACGCGCGTTTAGATTGACAAGCGAACCACTAGCGGTTAATGTACTAGGTATAAATATATGACGAGCCGGTCACCGCTGTGGTTTACCGGCGCTGGCGACAATCTCGGCAGCAATCTCGGCTCGAAGTTCGTCGCGTAACAAGTCGCGAATTTCACTTCTGAGATTTGCGACGGCGTAACGGGCGGCGGCGCTCGTTGTCTGGGGTTTCGCTCTGCTCTCTGACTCCGCTTTAGCCATGGAGGATAAGCGATCGGTTAAACGGTGAATCTCGTCGTTGAGCGCTGAAATCTCTTCGTCTCGGTCGGCGAGACGCGAGGCGAGCGCGGCGGCTTTGTCGCGCTCGGCGAGACGCTCCTTGTTTTCTAATAGAATTGAGTACTCGAGCGCGTCCCGCTCGCTCGCACGCGCGTCTGCAATCTCTTTCAAGGCCTTCTCGTGTTCCTCCTCCGCCGCGGCTAGCGCATCGAGGGCGTCTCGAAGCTCCTCGCTCTGGACGTCCGCACGTCTAGCCATCTCTCGCATAAAACGCACCAACTCGCGTTCACGCGTCTCAAATTTGTCCTTTATAACCTGCAACGCAGCGGCGTACCCATCGCCCTGACGGTTTGCGCATGTTTCCTCACCTCCTGTACCCATCGCCGCCACCGCTGCCGCCGCCATTAAACTCCTCACCCGTCTCAAAGGCGTCGTCGTCGTCGTCGCGCCTCGACTACTATTCGCGCGCGTTTCCTCGTTCGCATTCACCAGTGGCGACAACGCCAACCTCGTCGGTTCCCGTCGGTCCATTCTCTTCGTCGGTCCGTTCCTAACCCCTCGGGATTTATAAATTTTGTCGTCCTTCTTCGTCGGCGTCGTCGTCGTCGCGTCGTTTTCCTTTCCCGTCAGCCGCGACGACGACGACGACGACGTGGTTATGGATGTCGATTCGTTTCCCAAACCATCATCATCGCGGGTCGTCGTCGTCGTCGTCGTCGTCGCTGTGGAAGATTCGCGCAACGCCGCGGCGGAGACCACGGGTAGTAATCTCTGCATGGTTGGAAACGCCCTCGCGTTCGGCTCGTCGACGACGCGTCTTTCGCGGTGCGTCGCGATGTGTCGCGTTCCAGTAAAGTCGAGAGAGCAATTCTTCCCCCTCTCAATCATCCAGGGAGTCGCAGACGCTCTTTGATACGAATCGTTGGAGCGTCCGCGGTGCGCGTTTGACTGTGGGTGAATGTATTTCATTACTATGATAACAATTTCAGTCATCAATTGATCAATCAATCAATCGAGACCCATGGTCGACCGAGGCTAGAGGACGATGTACACGAAGAGGACGCCGCGCGGCGGCGAGCTACCTACCTACCTACCGGGGGGAGGCGGTGGCGGCGGAGGAGGAATAGCCATGGGTGGCGGCGGTGGAAACCCACCCATACCGACCGGGGGTGGTGGAATCCCACCCATGCGTCTCACCCCACCCCCACCCGCGGATTCCACGCGTCTAAACGTCAATTGACACGTGTACGTCTTGGTGTCCTCGTCCCAGTGCGTGAAAAATTTATCCTTGCCAGCCTTGTCCACGTCCACGTTCGGCACCTTGAACGCGATGATCTCGTACGGTTCCGCGGCAAATATTATGTACTGGTACCTCTTATCCCACGCCTCCACCTTTTGTTCGTACGCCGACATGAATCTATACCTAGGTTTTTGTCCTCGCTCAATCTCTGGCAAGTCAATCTGAAACAACAAGCTTCGCTGTCGCGACCTCGCGTCGTACTGTTTCGTCACCCTGTACCCCGGTCGTCCAATCTTTGCCGTTTTTCTCGGTTGGATATTCCTCAGCGCGCTCGCGCTCGCCGCCGAGCCCCCGATGCCGGACTCTTTCGCGTCTCTCGCCGCCCGTTTCGCCAAGTTTTGTTGGTGTCGCTTCCCTTGCGTGTGCGCCAGGTAATTGCCCTCGTTTGAGTGCAGCGTGAGGCAGAGTTTACACTCGTACGTCCCCAAGTGGTTCTTCATAAAGTACGGATCTTTCGCCAGATCGATCGTCTCCAACGCCAGTCTTCTCAATCGCTCTCGTCGGTCGATCGCCGACTGTTGCGCCGAAGCCACGCCACCGCTTCCAACCTTGCTTCCGTGTTCTCTCGCATCCATGAAGGACATGTTGGCGACGACTGACGCTGACGCCGACGCTACTTTTAGTTAACTCGCGCGCGCGTATCGAGTGGGCGTCGACGCGCTCTCGTGTTCAATTTAATCGGTCGGTCGGTCGACTTCGCCCCGGGGGTTCACGTCGCGTCGCGCTCTCGTGCCACTCCATTTCATTTCACTTCATTTAGTTTTTCATTCATTCACGCACGCACGCACGCACGCACGCGCGCGCGCACGCAGACGGCAACACGAAAACGAAGCACGAAGAAAAAACAAAGAGCGCGCTTCTCCTCCTCGTGGCGTCAAGCACACAAAATCTTTGCGTTGATTTTGATGGGGTCGAGTTACGGCGGAGTCGCGTATGATGTGAAGTTCTGCTGTTCGTCGCAGGATTCCGGTACTCGTACAACACGAATCCGTGGAACCTGAGATGTCGTGGAACATGAGATGTACTTCCGGTATATTATAATTCGTGTTGAAGAGAAGAAAAGGCAAAAAGGACGTGACAACCGTTCATGGCCACGGAGTGTTCCTCACGTACATGGCTTCAACTTGGTCCTCGGATAGGGCGCCGACGTAAAAGTTGAAGTATCTGATCCAACCAATCATGCTGTGTTCGTGATACACAACGCCTGGGAGCCCACCGATGGAGAAGCTGGTTAGCCCTTCATTGTTATTCGCCGTCGCTTTGTTTGGCGAAATGGCACCATCAAGCGCCGTGTACGAGCCATCCACCACGCCTTGACGGAACACGGCCAAACCGTGATGCCATTCGCCTTTCGAAGGCGTCGGGGCGCCGGAATTGTAAGCACTGCCGATGCCACTTGCGATGCCGCCACCAAATCTTTCATCTGAAACGATGAAAGAGCGATCGAAACCACCGTTATCGTGGCCAAAAATCCATCCGTACGAGTGCGCCGGGTCGAAGCTCTGATCCAGCTCGAAGACAATCTCGATAGTCAGCTCAGGATGATGACCCGGACCGATGTCGTACGGACAGACGATCAGAGACTCTTGAGAACCGTCGATATAGAAGGACTGTTTCGCGGCGTCGTACGTTGTCGCCGTTCCGAGGTTGCACGTAATTAGGTCGTTGCCCCACGTAGTACCGCCCGTGTATTGAGACCCGCTGAGCGACGCCATCGGCGTGGGCGCATCCGGCAATTCGCACTCTTCACCGCACGCGCCAAAGCACGCACCCACATCGAACGCCGGTGTGGTGTCCGTCTGCGAAATCAACCTGTTGCGATACTGCCCAAACGTTACGGTGCAATTTTTCATGTTCGCGCTCGGCGCCGTGACGCTCTCGCGTTCATTGGTATACCACGCTCCAATCTCCCTCAACTTCGCTCCATTCTCGTTCTCGAGCATGAAACCGTATTCATAGTTCACCTCGTTCGTCGCCAGCGTCCATCTTCGCAATCCAACGCGCGTCATTTCCAACGCGTCCTCGTCCTCAAAGAACGACGTCGAACCGTAATTGTGTCGAAGGATGTACGCCTTTGACAGCGGCGACGCGAAAAACGTCGGATTCGCCGCACGAATCGTCTTGTCGATCCAACTCGCATCGAGCGTGAACGTCACGAACGGCGACGTCGTTCTCGTGAACGCAAAGTTCCATATCGTTCCGAGTCCACCGCCGCCGTTGCCGGCGAACCCGACGTAACACCCAAGCGTCATCAACGCGATCGCGCTGACGCCCGCGACGACGGTTCGGGTCGTCCACCGCGTCGGCGTCTTCCCCGCGGGCGATATCAACGGCTTCGTTTCCTCGTCCTTCATCGTCGTCGTCGTCGTCCACGTCGTCCGCGTCCGCGCGTCCGCGTCTGCGGGTCCGATCGATCGATCGTCCGCGGGTTCACTACCGGGTACTTAAGTACACTCGAGTACGTCTTTAAGAGCCGACTGGTACTAGGTAACTAGTAGTTCTCACCCTTGTCATATGTAACCAAGTACG
>Ga0255784_10004181_pt1 | contig 10808 bp, 5 predicted proteins | sample 101ome_14_FD_179982 | JGI IMG/M metagenome (GOLD analysis project Ga0255784, IMG submission 179982) | Coastal salt marsh microbial communities from the Groves Creek Marsh, Skidaway Island, Georgia - 101403AT metaG (version 2) | ecosystem: Environmental > Aquatic > Marine > Intertidal zone > Salt...
TCCCTGGTGCCTAAAAAAACGAGCAACCATGGCCTCTGCAAGGCCAGCCTGTGGATAACTTATTGGTGAGTTTAGGTAACAATTCGGATAAACTTATCCCATAAGTATTTAGTTCTTTTGACTGGTAGGGTATTCGCAATCAATGCGATTAAAAAGTATTAAACTCGCAGGATTCAAGTCGTTTGTAGACCCGACAACAGTCAACCTCCCCAGTAATCTTTGCGCCGTCGTCGGCCCCAATGGCTGCGGTAAATCCAATATTATTGATGCTGTCAGGTGGGTGATGGGTGAAAGCTCAGCATCCAAACTGCGCGGGGAAAATCTTACCGACGTTATTTTCAATGGTTCAACCAATCGCAAGCCGGTAGGGCAGGCCTCGGTCGAACTGATTTTTGATAATTCTGACCATACGGTAAAAGGGGAATACGCGGCGTTTGCTGAAATCTCGGTCAAACGTATCGTCAACACCGAGGCCCAGTCTACCTACATGCTTAACGGCACCAAGTGCCGACGCAAGGATATTCAGGATATCTTCCTCGGAACAGGCCTTGGCCCGCGCAGCTACTCCATTATTGAGCAGGGCATGGTGTCTAATCTTATTGAGTCCAAGCCCGAAGAACTTCGCGTCTTTATAGAAGAAGCTGCGGGCATATCAAAATACAAGGAACGCAGACGTGAAACAGAAAACCGCATCAAGCGGACCCGGGAAAACCTGGAGAGACTGACAGATATCAGGGAGGAACTGGAGCGCCAGCTGTCTCACCTGCAAAGACAGGCCAGGGCTGCTGAGAAGTACAAGGAATACAAGCAGCAGGAAAGGGACATGACCGCGAACCTGCAGGCGCTCAGATGGCAGCGCCTGAATGATACGGTCAGTAATGCCCAGCAGTTGATCAGCGAAATGGAAATCAAACTGGAAGCCAGTGTTGCCAAAACGCGTTCGCTCGAAGCCGACATGGAAAAAAGCAGGCAGATGAGCACCGAGGCCAATGACAACTATCAGGCAGTACAGAGCAGCTACTATTCTCTTGGCAGCGAAATATCCCGGATTGAACAAAACATTGAATATCAGGGGCAGCGTAAGCAGCAGCTTGAACTGGATCTTGGCGAGATCAAGGAATCGCTCCAGCATTTCCAGAGTGAACTGACTGGCGATATCGACAAGATTGCCGAACTGAAAAAGGCTGTCAGTCAACTTGAGCCCCTGTTGGAGAGTTCCCGCAGCCGTGAAAATTTCTCCAGCACTGCGCTTGAAAGTGCTGAGCAGAAAATGAACCAATGGCAGCATGAATGGGACCAGTTCAACGAGGATGCGTCCGAAACCTCACAAAAAGCGGAAGTGGAACAGGAGCGTATCAATCATCTTGAGAACATTGTTGACAGGGGCAGGCAGCGTCTGTCATCCCTGAAGTACGAATTCGATAACCTGGAAACCCCTGATGATTCAGACCTTGCCGGCCTGGAAGAATCGCTCAGGGAGCTGATTGATAAGCAGACTGCCCAGGAATCTACGCGTCAGGAACTGAACTCAAAGATCGAGCAGGCCAGGCAATCTATTCGTAATACCAGTGAGCAGTTGAATGAAAGGCGCAGCAGCCTGCAGTCCATGCTGGGCCAGAAAGCCTCTCTTGAGGCGCTTCAGCAAGCAGCACTGGGCAGAACCGATCAGAATACGGTGAACTGGCTCGAACGCAATAATCTTGCTGGGAAACCCCGCCTCGGCGACAATCTCCAGGTTGAACAGGAGTGGGAAGCCGCCATGGAAATGGTGCTAGGGGAGAGTTTGCAGGCTGTCTGCGTTGATAACCTTGAGTCAGTCAGCAGCGTGCTAGGTGATTTTGAAAGCGGCAGCGTCCAGTTAATTGATACCTCTTACAAGGTAGAGCCCCTTGTAAGTAATTCAGCCATCAATGGTGTTGCGCTAAGGGACAAAATCCGCTCTTCGCAAAACCTTGATGCCTTCATCAACGGCATCTACTGCGTTTCCTCGCTGGAAGAGGCTCTCGCACAACGCCAGTTGCTCAAGGCCGGTGAATCTCTGATTGCGCCGGAAGGTATCTGGATAGGCACCTCCTGGCTAAGAGTTTCCAAGGATTTCGATGCCCAGGCCGGCATTATCCAGCGTCAGCATGAACTGGAGGCGCTGGAAGATAGAATCAGCACAGGCCAGTCCCAGGTTAACCAGATGGCTGAGCGCTTGGCCAATGAAGAGTCACTGCTGGATACGCTGGAAGCCGACCGTGACGGTCTTCTTAAAGAACTGACAGAAGTAAACCGACAGCTCACCGAGAAAAGCTCAGACAAGTCCGCAAGACTGACCAAGATAGAACAGGCAGAAAAACGCAGGGAATCACTGACGAAGGAAATCGCTGAGCTGGAATCCCAACTGCAAACTGAACAGGACAATATCGGTAACTCCAGGGAAACGCTCGAGGCTATTCTCGATATCATGGAGCAGCACACAGTACGAAGGGAGGTGCTGATTGAAAACAGGGACGCTCTCAGGAGTACCCTTGAGACCGCACGCGATCAGGCGGTCAAGGACAAGGACGGATCCCACCAGGTGGCTTTGCAGCACCAGACCCTGACCGCACAACTGGAATCTTTGCAGCAGAACATGGAGAGAATCTCCAACCAGGTAGATTCATACCAGAACCGGGAAAAACAGCTAGAGGAATACCTGCAGCAGGCCGATGTGCCTATCCCGGCGCTTAAAGAGGAACTGGAAGAAAAGCTTGCCTCGCGTGTCGCTCTGGAAAGCCAGTTAAGCAAAGCCAAGGCCATAGTGGACGAATTTGATCACCAGCAAAGAGAACTCGAAAGCGCGCGCAATACCTCACAGGACGAATCACAGCAAATCCGTGATGAGCTTGTCAGCAAACGCCTCAGTATTGAAGGTGATACCGTTAAACGCGAAGCTCTGGAACAACAGCTTGCTGAAAAAGGTTACGACAAAAACCAAGTGCTCCAGCAGGTCACAGAAGAAATGACAGAGCAGTCATGCGAGGAAGATCTGGAGAAACTTGGTAACAGGATAAACCGTCTTGGCCCAATCAACCTGGCAGCGATTGACGAGTATGACACCCAGTCAGAGCGTAAGGTATACCTTGATGAGCAGAATGAAGATCTTGAGCGTGCTTTGAGGACTCTTCAAAACGCCATCAGGAAAATTGACAAAGAAACCAGAACCCGGTTCAAGGAAACCTTCGACAAGATCAACAATGGACTTAAGGAACTGTTTCCGAAGGTATTCGGCGGCGGTCATGCCTACCTAAACATGGTCGGAGAAGATTTGCTGGATACGGGAGTAGAAATTATGGCGCGCCCACCGGGCAAGAAGAACAGCACTATTCATCTGTTATCCGGTGGTGAAAAGGCCATGACGGCAATTGCACTGGTGTTCTCCATTTTCAGGCTGAATCCTTCACCATTCTGTATGCTCGATGAAGTTGATGCCCCTCTGGATGATGCCAATGTGGGCAGATACATCGATCTGGTAAAGGAAATGTCTGAAGTGGTGCAGTTTATTTTTATTACGCATAATCGCATCACCATGGAGCATGCGCACCAGTTGATGGGTGTGACAATGCACGAGCCCGGTGTCTCAAGACTGGTGGCTGTGGACGTGGATGAAGCAGCCGAAATGGTGGCTGTGTAAATTTACGTGCTTTAGTGAAAGTAATTAGAAAGAACAAGTTAACCCTTTAGCAACTGAGTTATCCTACCTGGATTCATAAAGAACATGAATATCAGAGACTGGTTAGCAGTTATAGTCATTGTCTTTATCGTGCTGATCCTGCTTGACGGGTTCAGGCGTAAGTGGCTCGAACGTAAAAATCGCATCGTCATAAAGCTGGATAAAAATATTCCGCAAGTCGAAGACAATGTGGAATATGACGTCCATGTGCTTTCCGAACTTCCCTCCGGCGGCGCTCGCGTCAAATCCCGCTCAGAAGACGCCGAAAATGATGTGCCTGTTCTCATGGAATCTGTTGATCTCGATGATGATGAGATTGAAGATTATCCCCTGGAAGAATCAGAGGATGAGTCAGTCGACTCTCATTCAGAGGTAAGTTTTGAGGAAGCTGGCCAATGGCTTGATGACGAGCCTGTTCCGGGAGAGGAAGAAGACGATGAGCCCGAAATTATCGAGGACTCCTGGGAAGACGCTGAAGCGGAAGAGGAAGCTGTGCAGGACGAATCAGAAACTGCATCAGAAAAGAAACTTTTTGGTGGAAGGAACCGGGAGTCTAATGAAGACAGGATAGAGCCTTACTTTGGCGATGAGGATCTCACCTTTAGTCACGATGACCAGGGCGAACTGGATCTTGAGCATAACGATCTTATAGAAAATGAGCTGGATGTGGACGATGACGATAAGGAACAGGATGTCGCAGAAGAAGTCATCATAATTAATGTCATGGCCAGGCCTGGCACACTCATGGAAGGCAGTAAGCTGCTCCCCGTATTGCTTCGACATGGCATGCGGCTTGGTGATATGAGCATTTTTCACCGGCATGCAGATACTGACGGTCACGGCCCGGTCATGTTCAGCATGGCAAACATGCTTAAGCCCGGCACCTTTACCATGGCTGATATGGAGACATTCGAAACGCCTGGAGTCAGCTTCTTCATGCAGATGCCCAATAGAATTAGCAATTTGCAGTGTTTCGAGCAAATGCTAAATACTGCTGAAGCCGTCAAGGATGAACTTGACGCTGAGCTCAAGGATGAAAACCGCAGTGTCTTTACCCGCCAGACCGTCGAGCATAGCCGCCAGCGCATTAGTGATTTCGAACTGGAGATGCTGGCCAGGAAGTAGCGTCGGCATGACTCCTTTTTCCTGGTAAATTTCAATGTCGGCTCCCCCGAAGAAAGTCATTTCAGAGATTGAAGCCCTGCGTCAAACCCTAGAGCATCACTGCCGGTTGTATTACCGCGACGACAACCCCGAAATTCCCGACCAGGAATATGACCGGCTTTTCGACCGCCTTCTTGAAATCGAAAAACAGTGGCCTGAACTGGTCGCTCCCGACTCCCCAAGCCAGCGTGTTGGTGGTGAGCCTCTCAGCGGCTTTGTCCAGGTAGTGCATGAACTTCCCATGCTGTCGCTAGACAAAGTAGTCAGCCTTGAAGAGCTGCAGCGCTTTGAAGCCAGGATTCAGAAGCGTCTGGAGTCTGACGCGTGCATTTCTTACAGCTGTGAACCCAAGGTGGATGGTGTGGCCGTCAGTCTCCTCTATGAGGAGGGTATCCTTGTCAGGGGGGCAACCCGAGGTGATGGTGCCACCGGAGAAGATATTACCCATAACGTCAAAACCATAGGCGATATTCCGTTGCGCCTGTCCGGCAATCAGATACCTCGACGTCTTGAAGTCAGGGGTGAAATATTCATGACAAGGTCCGGCTTTCTAAAAATGAACGAAGAAGCCATAAAGTCGGGAGACAAGATCTTCGTCAATCCAAGAAATGCAGCCGCAGGGACGCTGCGCCAGCTCGACTCACGCATTACGGCGCGCAGGCCGTTGACCATGTTTTGCTATAGCCATGGCGTATTGGAAGGAGGTGAGCTGCCTAGCACGCTCAGTGAAGTGTTTGAATGCTTTGATTATTGGGGGCTGCCCGTTAACCCGGCAAGACAGGTTTGCAAGGGTGTTGATGCTAGCTATGACTACTGCCAGGACCTGCTGAAACAGCGTGACCATCTTGATTATGAAATTGACGGTGCCGTAATCAAGGTTAACCGTTTTGATCTGCAGGATTCCCTCGGCATGAATGCCCGAACGCCGCGTTGGGCCATGGCCTATAAATTTCCAGCAGAGGAAGTAGCCACCGTACTGAATGACGTGGAATTTCAGGTAGGTCGCACCGGAACTATCACGCCAGTGGCCAGGCTTGAACCGGTTTTTGTAGGAGGCGTCACCGTCAGTAACGCCACCTTGCATAACATGGATGAGGTTGAAAGACTTGGTGTCAGGATTGGCGATACGGTTATTGTGCGTCGTGCCGGCGACGTCATACCCAAAATAGTTTCAGTGGTGCAAAGCGTTCGTAAAAAGGGGGCGCGCAAAGTATCACCACCGGACAAATGCCCGATCTGTCGGTCGGACATAGAGCATAACGAAGAAGAAGTCCTGATGCGCTGCACCGGGGGCCTTTTTTGCAGGGCCCAGCGTACCCAGTCCATCATTCACTTTGCCTCCAGGCCTGCGATGGACATTGACGGGCTCGGCATCAAGTTGATTGAACAACTAGTTGACAAGGAAATTTTAAAGTCTGTTGCAGATATTTATTCACTGGATGTGGATACCCTGTCTGATCTTGAACGCATGGCAGAAAAATCCGCCGGCAAACTTATTACTGCAATTGGAAAGAGCAAGCAGGTGCCGTTGGCACGCTTCCTTTTTGCACTGGGTATTCGCGAAGTGGGAGAGGCCACAGCCCAGTCGCTGGTCAACGCGTTCGGTGAGCTTGACGCCATCATCAAGGCCAGCGCTGAATCCCTGGAGGAGATCCAGGATATCGGCAAGATAGTGGCGCATCATATCCGGGCCTTTTTTGATGAAAACCACAATCTCGAGATCATTGATAAGCTGCTTAAGGCCGGGGTAAGACCTATCGAAAGTGCTCCCGTTAACAAGGATGAACTGCCGTTGAATGGGCGTACCTATGTGGTAACGGGAACCCTGGAAGCCATGGGACGCAGTGAGGCGAAGGAAAAACTCCAGCAGCTTGGCGCCAGGGTCGCAGGCAGTGTTTCAGCCAAGACTGACTGTGTGATTGCAGGCCCGGGAGCAGGGTCTAAATTGACCAAAGCGGAGGAGCTGGGCATTGAGATCATCGATGAGGCCGCTTTCATGTCACTGCTTATGCAGCATGACATTTCGGTCTGAAACCGTGTAAAGTAGGCCTTATTAGCCTATATAAAGCCTGTATGCCCCTGATTTGCCTCAGCATTAGCATATTTTTGACAAAATCCGGGGTCAGGCTACCTGAACGATAGTCTGTTCCAGAGAAAAGTCATGAAAGGTCTGCTCACCCTAATATCAGCACTGATAATCAGCTCATGTGCCTCAACGCCTCCGCAAAACACTACCAATATCTGCAGCATGTTTGAGGAGCGGCGGGGTTGGTACAAGGCCGCCGTCAAATCAGAACGGCGCTGGAAAACTCCACTTTACGTCTCCATGGCAATCATTGAACAGGAATCCTCCTTTCAATCCAAGGCAAAGCCGGAGAGAACACGCTTACTTGGGCTTATTCCCTGGACAAGGCCTTCTTCTGCCTTTGGCTATGCCCAGGTGCTTGATGGCACCTGGAATCAGTACAAGGAAAATGCCAGCAACTGGGGGGCAAGGCGCTCAAGCTTTGATGATGCAATTGATTTTGTCGGGTGGTACACCAATAACTCGAATAAGGTGAATGGAATTGCTCGAAATGACGCCTACAACCATTATCTAGCCTACCATGAAGGTAATGGAGGCTTTTCCAGAAGGACTTACGCAAACAAAGGCTGGCTCATCGATGTCAGCCGCAAAGTGCAAGATAACGCCAACCTGTATGAGCGCCAGTATTCCCAGTGTAAAGCGGAGCTGCGCAGGCCCTGGTTTTTGAGGCCGCTGTTCTGAGCTGGTGGGGCAAAATCATAGGGGGTGGTCTCGGCTTCATGCTGGGCGGCCCCCTAGGCGCAGCCTTTGGAGCCGCTTTTGGGCACAATTTTGATCGTGGGCTGAATAATCTTGGTGGTGCCGGTTTTGTTCATAGCGTCGAACGTCTTCAGACCGCTTTCTTCACCTGTACTTTCTCTGTCATGGGGCATATAGCCAAGGCCGATGGCCAGGTCAGCCAGGTCGAAATCTACATGGCCGAGGACCTCATGCGGCAGATGAACCTTAATCCCGAGCAAAAACAGGTTGCACAGAGGCTTTTCAACGAGGGAAAGAAAAATGACTTCCCTATCAATGACGTGCTCCACCAGTTTCGCATGGAATGCTCTAGGCAGCGCAATTTAATGCAGATGTTCATGGAGATCCAGATGGCAACAGCACTGTCGGACGGCATGCTCCATACAAATGAAGAACGTATACTGAAACAGACAGCTTCTGTCCTAGGATTTTCGGCCCACGATTACACATTGCTGCTACAACGCATGCAGGCACAGCGGCATGCCCACAGCACACAGGATGCCGTCATGGACCTGAAGGATGCCTATGCTTTACTGGGCATTACGAAGACAGCCAGCGACCTGGAAGTGAAAAAAGCCTACAGGCGGCAGATGAATCAGCATCACCCTGACAAACTGGTGTCCAAGGGTTTGCCGGAAGAGATGATGGAGATGGCTAACAAGAAAGTGCAGGACATCAAAATGGCATACGAGGCCATAAAAGCTTCAAGGAAATAGGCTCTCCATTGGCAAATTATTTACTTTAAATAAGCCTTTCAACTAATTGATATAAAATAAAAAAAGCCCGATTTAACCCGGGCTTTTATAGTCAGAAAGAAGGAGAAAAATGAAGACATCCACCACAGATCATCCCTCTCCACATTTATAGATTTCCTGTCGTTGAAATAGTTCCCTTACGGACCAGATTTTTACAGTTGGTGGATTTCCAGGCCGAGCTTTTCCATTTCATCTGTATGTGATTTGTTGCTAATCACCCCAACACTGGACTCCTTACCGGCAAGGTAACGCTCGGTGACTCTCTTCAGGTCATCCAGTGAAACGCTTAGTACATTCTGCCTGAATGCTGAACGATGCTCACGAGTTCGTCCAAACAGTTCGTTATAAAAAGCCTGCCTTGCGGTGCCAGCGGGAGAAGAGGGTTTGTCGAGGCTGGAAATAACGCCCAGGATCGCTTCCTCAAGTGCGGTATAGTCATGATCAGATTCAAGCAACCAGTCTATTGAGCGCTTATAGTCCTCAAGGGTATCTCCGAGACGGGGATCTCTATAGGAATAAAAACGGAATGTGGCTGTTCCGGAATCCTGGCTTGCGCCACCGCCATAGGCGCCTCCCTGTTCTCTGATTGCCCTGTGCAGGAAGCCATTGCGCAGAAAGCCGCCCAGCACTGTCAGTGCAGGAGCATCCTCATGGCCTGCGGTCACTGAAGGAAAGGCCATGCCGCAGAAATTCACCTGTGAATTTACAACCCAGGCTTCCTGGACAGACTCTCGTGTGCCGGGCAGGGCAAAACGCTCACTGCCTGAGGTGGCGTTATGATCTGATGACCAGGCTGACTTAATTCCATCAAGAAAATCCGCCGCCTCTTTTTCTTCACCAATCAAAAGGAACTGTTTATTACGCTCGAGGAAGCGTTCATGCAGTCTGGCAAAACCCCGGGCAAATTCTGCGAGGGTTTTTTTGTCCTCGAAATCAGTAACCAGCTGTTTAAGCTGTTTGATTCCCGCCAGGCCAGAGCTCTGGTAATTCATCGCGGCTATTGGGCTGAGTTTTCTGCAGGCCAGCCCGATGGCAAGGCTGTGTCCCTGGTGTGTGATGCTTTGTTCCTTGCGTGCCGAGATTTGCTGCATTAATTCCTTGATGCGCTGGTGCTCGTCAAAGCGGCATTCAAAAATAGTATTCCGGAGCAGATTGCTCACCTTTGATTTGTTTTCGTTAAGAGATTTGCTGGAATAAATTAGGAAACTTTGCAGGGACTGCTCATCGCTGATGTTGCTGCGCATGGAATTCTGCACACTGACGCCGCCAGAAATGGAAGCCTGCAGTGACTGTACTTCCAGATAGCTTTTTGACCCCATCCCAAGCTCTGGCACACAGCTGGTGTAGTAGGGCAGCAGGTGGATTTCTTCATTATCCAGCCTGGGCATATCAATAATGGTGTGCTGATAGCTGATGCCGTTGGTGCCCTGGGCAAAAAAACGGGCCTTCCCGGTGTTGTCGCTTAGCGGGATTTCATGAGTGCTTGAATCAGGCCAGCTAATGTCGCCTGGCACATCGGCCAGGGTGACTTTTGGAAGAATGGACGGATCATCTTTTTCTTCCTGTCGTGCTTTCAGGTTAGCCGCTCTTTCGACAATAAAACGAATCTCTTCGTTATCAAGTTCCTTTTTGATGGCCGATAGCTTTTCAGATTCCTCGGCGGCCTCCCTTGATGACAAACCAGGATCCGGATTGACTGTCAGCGTAACGCGATGGGAATTATCCAGAAGGTAGTGTCGAATCAGCCTGGGAATGTAGGCTGGATCCTGGATTTCCTTTTTCAGTGTTTCCAGTACCGGGTCTATATCCAGTAGTTCGATCGGATCGCCTCGATGTGTGGCGGTGGAAAGTGCTGCAAGTATTAGCTGCAGACCATAGGGATAGGAATCGCCACTGATTTCCCGCTGGCTTAATTCCATTGAATGCAAGGCGGCCTCAACGAGTTCCTGGGGTACGCCCTCAGAAGCCAGAGTCTCAAGTGTATCCAGTATTAGTTTTTCGACATCTTCCGTGGCGTTTTCATTGCAACCCTCAATCCCGCACATGAAGCTCATTTCCCGGTGAGAATCCTCCAGCCCACATAGCGGTGAGGGAGATTTACCGAGACTGCTAGTCTCCAGTGCATGTAAAAGTGGACTGGCACTATTATCCAGCAATACACCGGTCAGCAACTGTGCCTTCATCATGTCTGCCAAGTCCGTGCTTTTACCCAGCAGCCAGGCCAAAACAACGTGCGATTTGTTTCCAGTATCTTCCTCATCCAGTGCATAGGACTCAGTCACCCTTATAGGGCTTTCAACGCGCTCTTCGTCCCCAACGGCAATGTGGACGTCCAGTTTGCTGAATTCACCAAGCGCCAGGGTTTCAA
>Ga0255784_10004183_pt1 | contig 10808 bp, 10 predicted proteins | sample 101ome_14_FD_179982 | JGI IMG/M metagenome (GOLD analysis project Ga0255784, IMG submission 179982) | Coastal salt marsh microbial communities from the Groves Creek Marsh, Skidaway Island, Georgia - 101403AT metaG (version 2) | ecosystem: Environmental > Aquatic > Marine > Intertidal zone >...
ATCTCAACAAATACAATTTGAAATACTTATTAAAGAAGTTGAAGATAAAGTAGATGAATTTACAAATTCTTACTTAACGCTAACAAATAATTAACCCCTTTCAAGTTGCAAAACTACTAAGACGTATAACAATCAAAGTAGACTTTATTATGTTATTTCAAAAAACTTTCTTACTTTGTTGGGACAATATATTCATAAATAACTGATTTTTAACTAATTTAAATGAAATTTTTTTGTCTTTACAATTTTTATAAAAAGAGTATATTTCGGAATTAACCAATAATGAATTTTGGTTAATTTTGTTTATTTATTTGTGGAGACAAAAATGAGCACTGATGATTATGATTATGATGAATTTGATGATGATGATGAAAAAGATTATGACTATGATGATGAAAATGATGATGATTGGTTCTGAATAATCATTAAAATGGGCTTCTAATTTGAATTAGAAGTCCAAAAAATTTCCAAATATACTTAGATTTTTTTTTGGGACTTTTTTTATAATTTGTAAATTGAAAAGAGATAAAAAAAGAGTTTTAGTAACTGGTGGCGCTGGCTTCCTTGGATCACATTTATGTAGAAAATTATTGACACTTGATTGCGAGGTAATATGCGTTGATAATTTTTTTACTGGATCAAAAGAAAATATTGTTTCACTTCTTGATAATCCTTATTTTGAATTAATAAGACATGATATAACACTCCCCTTGCATCTCGAAGTTGATGAAATATACAATCTTGCGTGTCCTGCATCGCCTATACATTATCAATTTGACCCTGTCCAAACTTTAAAAACAAGTGTTCATGGCTCAATCAATATGTTAGGGCTTGCAAAAAGATTAAACATTAAAATATTACAGGCTTCAACAAGTGAAGTTTACGGTGATCCTGAAATCACCCCTCAACATGAAAAATACTTTGGAAAAGTAAATCCTACAGGGATAAGATCTTGCTATGATGAAGGAAAAAGATGCGCTGAAACACTTTTTTCTGACTATCATCGACAATATGGCCTTGATATTAGAATAGCAAGAATTTTTAATACTTATGGTCCGAATATGCATCCAAATGATGGAAGAGTTGTTAGTAATTTTATTATTCAATCCTTGCTTGGCAAAGATATCTCAATTTATGGAAATGGACAACAAACCAGGTCTTTTTGCTATGTCGATGATTTGATTAATGGCCTTATTATGTTAATGAACTCGGAGGAAAGTATTTCTACTCCTGTTAACCTAGGCAACCCAAAAGAATTTACCATCCTTCAACTCGCAGAAAAAATTATAAAAATGACTAATTCTGCCTCTGCAATCAAATTTCAGGAACTACCTCAAGATGACCCCAAGCAAAGATGTCCAGATATTAATAAGTCTCTCGAATTAATTGGTTGGTCCCCATCTGTAGATATCGACCAAGGACTTGCTAAAACTATAAGATATTTTGAAAAGTTTAGAGAATGAAAGTTTCAATAATTATCCCTTGTTTTAATGAAGAGACTTTTATCTCAGAGATTCTTTCTGAAGTTAATAAACAAAAAACAATAAACAAAGAAGTGATTATTGTTGATGATTCATCTAATGATGAAACTGTATCAATTATCAAGGAGGGAAATGCTGATTTATATGATTTACTTATATGTCATGAATCAAACCAAGGCAAAGGTGCGGCAATCGCTTCTGGAATAAAAGCATCATCTGGAGATATTATATTAATACAGGATGCAGATTTAGAATATGATCCAAATGAGTATGATAAGCTCCTTAAACCAATTTTTGAAAACAAAGCTGATGTGGTTTATGGTTCAAGATTTATTGGAAGTAATGCCCATCGTGTCTTGTATTTTTGGCATCGAATGGGAAACGGCTTCTTGACGCTTTTATCAAATATGTTTACAAATCTTAACTTGACTGATATGGAAACATGCTACAAAGTTTTCAGAAAAGAAATTTTTGATGACTTACAAATTGAAGAGAAAAGATTTGGGTTCGAGCCTGAAATCACTGCAAAAATTGCCAAAAAGAAAATTAGAATTTACGAGGTGGGAATTTCTTACTATGGAAGAACATACAATGAAGGTAAAAAAATTGGCTGGAAAGATGGTATAAGGGCAATACATTGCATAATTAAATATAATCTATTTAGATAGATATGCATAAAAGGCATCTTCACATCTTTTTGCTGATTTTTTTTGCTTTGGCTTTGAGATTGATTTTCCTTGAAACATTCCAACTTAACGAAAATGCATACACTGAAGATGATTCTATAACCTATCTTGCCCCATCACAAAGCTATCAGTCCTCTCAAGCGTTTTTAGACCATCAAGGCAATCCAATGAGTGTAAGAACTCCAGGCTATCCATATTTTCTTCAAACAATATTCAATCTCCTTAGCGAAAAAATTTCAAATATAAGTTATGTTCAAATATTTTTGAATTCTTTTCTAATAATTCCTATTTACTCAATTGCTGCAAATCTGTTCAGTAGAAATGCTGGAATTTTTGCTGGAATAATATTTGCCTTAGAACATAATCAAATCTACTATTCCCTTGTTGTTCTTTCTGAATCATTATTTACATTTTTCCTTATTTTTTTTGTTTTCTCAGTTTTAAAGATTTTTTCAGAAAAAAGAATATTCATTTGGGCATGTATTTCAGGTCTGCTTTTGCTTCTAGCTACTATGGTTAGACCAATAAGTTACTATCTTATTTACTTTATTCCGATATTTTTTCTTTTCAATTTTAAGAACAAAACACATATAAATTTAATAGTTATATCCTTAATTCTTGCACCAACAATTATTGGTGCAGAGTTATGGAAAGAAAGAAATTTGCAAGAAATAGGGGCTAGAGTTGTGAGCACTATCGAGGGTCACAATCTCCTCGACTACCGGGCTATCCCATCTTATGCAGAAAAATATGAAATTTCTCTTGATGAATCCATGAAACATCATTACGAAAAATTAAAGGAAATAGATCCTGATTCTGGCGAGTTCTATCAAGCTCAGAAAGAGATAGCACTTCAAAGTATCTCCTCTAATTTATTTGCGTATATTAAATTTTCAATAAAGAAAATGTTTAATATTGTTTTTGGTTTCGGGGAAAATGCCGCAAAAAGAATTTTTACATCTGACTCTGACAACCATCCAAGCCTTGTCTTTTGGATAATGAACAATTTTGATAATAACTCGATAACAAATTGGTTTTTCAATTTTGATAGTTATAAGGGTTATATCTTATTTGTTATCTTTTATTTTGCTTTGCACACATCATTATCCTTTTTTGGAATTTTTCAGTTTTTAAAAAAACCAAAAAAAAATACTCTATTACTTTTAACTATTGTTGCCTATTTCTTAGTAATCTCTTCTGGTCTAGAGGCTTATTCAAGATTTAGAGTGCCAATTGACCCGATTTTATTTATTTTCGCTGGTGTAGGAGCAGCAAAATTAGTTGATAGATTTAGGGCTTATTTAAATCTAGAGAGGCAAAAAAAGAGTTAGCTTCATTGAAGCCTTTAATTGAGCCACAGTCGAATCTACGTCCCTTAAATTTATAAGCTAAAACTTTTTCTTTCTTTGCAAGTTTCAATAAAGCGTCAGTAATTTGTATTTCTCCATTATGGTCAGCCTTGGTATTTTCAATTTCTTTGAAAATTTCAGGGAGAAGTATATACCTTCCAATAATGGCTAAATTAGATGGTGCAAAACTTGGTTCAGGCTTTTCAATCATATCATTAACTAGTATGACATTATCATTTCCATCGATATAATCGCCACTAATTACTCCATATTTATTAACTTCATATAGTGGCACTTCCTCAACAGCTATTACGCATTTATCTGGATGCTCTTTAAAAATTTCAAGCATTTGTTTTAAAACAGTACAACTATCATTGTGGCACAAATCATCAGGAAGAATCACAGCGAAAGGACTGTTTCCTATTTCTTTTTTTCCTAAATATATAGCATTGCCGAGTCCTGCCATTTTAGGTTGGTCTATATATGAAAAAGAACAACTATCAATAATATCATTAACATCTGACAGCAATTTTTCCTTATTGGTGTCTTTTATTAATGATTCAAGATAATAGTGAGGCTCAAAATAGTTCTTAATTGCTAATTTATGCTCATTTATGACCATTAACATAGACTTAATATTTGTTGACATAGCTTCATCAATTGCATGCTGAATTAGAGGCTTTGTTTGAATAGGTAGCATTTCCTTAGGAACAGATTTAGTTACAGGTAAAAAGCGTGTTCCAAAACCTGCAACCGGAAATAAACACTTATTTATCATGTTCTAATTTAAATTTTAAAATTCTCTTGCCTTGCTCAACTGCCGGCTGATCATATGTATTAATCTGCAGAAATGCACCAATACAAGATGTTAAAAGTTGGAATCTATACATTAATTTTGCAATACATTTTTCATCTATAGAGTCGATTGTTATGATATCGCAAGGTATATCTTTCTCTTCGAGAATACTCTCATATGTTGAATCTGCCTGATAATTAATTAATTCATTCAAGCTTTTGTTGTCAATATAGTCCAAGTTAAATTTCTTGAACTTGGAATTCTTGGGCACTAATGAATTATCTTTAAAATTTAATACTTTAAAAAATGTTACTGTTTTGTTTCGAACTCCGTCTTTAATTAGCTGAAGAAAACTATGCTGATCGTCTGGCCCCAAAAGAGAGATTGGCGTTAGTCCTTGTCTTGTACCATTTTGATTAATTTTTCCTAAAGATTCTGCCCAAAGTTGAACATACCACTTGTTAAAGTCACTAAAAACAGAAGAATAGGTAAAAATTATATTCATAACAAAACGATTTTTATTTTCAACTAGGAATCTCGCTTTGTTCAAGATATGCTCATAATAAAAACCTTTATTAAAAAAACTTTTATGAATCTCTAGACAGCCAGATAGAAGCTCTTTGATATCTACGCCAATAATTGCAAGGGGTAACAAACCCACAGCACTAAAAACTGAGAATCTGCCGCCAATATTGTCATTAATAAAAAAAGTTTTAATACTATTGTCAATAGAAAATTGATGCAACAATGAGTCTTTACCGGTAACGATAGTTGAATTTTTCTTGTCAATATCGATTTTGGATGATAGATACTTTAAGATACTAATAGGCTCTAATGTATTACCAGACTTTGAAATTACAATAAAATGGGTATCTTCTAAAACGACTTTATTCAAAATATAATTAACCTCTAGTGGGTCAATAGTATCTAAAAAAAACAATGATTTACTAAACACTCTTGATGTTTTTAAGAATTTATATATTGCTTTTGAGCCCAAAGTTGAACCACCAATCCCAATTACAACAACTGATTTTTGTTTGATTGAATTAGCATAATCAGATATTTCAGAAATATCTTGAAAAGGTAACTTGTAATATCCAATGTAGTCTAATTCTTTTTTTAAATCTTGAAATATTTCTTCATTAGATCTTATTTCATAAAAGTTTCTTTGGTACTTCAAAACATATTTCCGAATAAAAAATTAACTAATTGATTATACTTGTAATTCTCATTATTCATGTATGCGGTGAAACAATTAAAGTTCTTTTTCTAGATAGAGATGGTGTAATCAATGAGGATATTGGATATCTTCATGAAATCAATAAAAACGTTTTTATTAAAAATATTTTTTCTGTTTGCAAATTCTTTAAAAACAAAGGTTTTGAGATTGTTATTATTACCAACCAATCAGGAATCGGTAGAGGATATTTTTCTGAAGAAGATTTTCAAGAATTTAATTCCTGGATGTTAAAAGAATTCCAAAAAAAAGGAATAACGATACTTGATGTCTTTTATTGTCCGCACAAACCTGAGACTAATTGCTCATGTAGAAAGCCAAAGCCAGGAATGTTTTTTAAAGCAAAAGAAAAGTACAATATAGATATGAAAAAATCCTGGATCATAGGAGATAGCATAAGAGATATTGAATCTGCCACCAAAGCCGGTGTTTCCAACTCTGTCTTATTAGATGTTGAAGATAGACAGATAGAGGTAAAATTTCAAAATACATATAGAATTAACTCTCTAGAGCAAATAAAAGGGATTTTTAAAGATGTTTAGTTCAATTGATTTCAATAAGAAAAGTATCTTAATTACTGGCGGAGCAGGTTTCATAGGTAGTAACCTCGCATTTTATTTTCAAAAAAATTACCCGAAATCGAAAATTGTAATTTTTGATTGCTTTAGGGATGGATCGACTTTTGCTAATGGAAACCTTACTAGTTTTGGACATTATAAAAATCTTATTGATTTCAAAGGAGATATTATTACTGGAAATCTTAATAATTCTGTCGACTTATTAAGACTTCATGATTACAAATTCGATTACATTTTTCATCAAGCAGCAATATCTGATACAAGAGTTTATGACCAAGAACTAGTCATGAAAACAAATGTGAATTCTTTTTACGATATCTTAGAAATAGCGAGGAAGTCAAAAGCAACACTAGTTTATGCTAGCTCAGCTGCAACATACGGAAGTTTAAAATCACCACAAAAAATTGGAAAAGAGCTCCCTGAAAATCCATATGGATATAGTAAATACATAATGGATCAGGTTGCTAAAAACTTCTCTGTTAATAATCCCGACCTAAGAATTATTGGTTTAAGGTTTTTTAACGTATATGGTCCTGGAGAATTTTATAAAGCTAAAACCTCCTCCATGGTCATTCAACTTGGTCACCAGATTCTAGATAGAAAACCTCCAAAACTTTTTTATGGATCAGACAAAATATTGCGAGACTTTATATACATAGACGATGTAATTCAGGGAAATATAAGGGCATGCGAATCCAAGAAAAATGGTGTTTACAATATCGGTACAGGCGAACCTAGAAGTTTTCAAGATATATCAGATATTCTTCAGAAAATTTTTAAAACTGAATTGGGTACTGATTATTTTGAAAACCCATATGAAGGCTATCAGATGCATACCCAGGCAGATATTAGTTTAAGTTATGAAGATTTTAATTTTCAGCCCTTATTCTCCCTAGAGGAAGGCATTCAGAGTTACTCTGAAGAAATTATCAACACTCATGGAAAATCATTAGAGTGAAAATGTTTTTGGATTTAAAAAACAAGCATCCGAAAATTTTAGTTATTGGTGATTTAATACTGGATGAATATTTATGGGGCGACACCTCAAGAATTTCACCTGAGGCTCCAGTTCAGATTGTTGACATAAAAAATAAAACAACATCCTTAGGTGGTGCTGGAAATGTTGTAAAAAACTTAATCGAACTTAATGCAGATATTGGATTGATAAGTGTCACAGGTAATTGCAATATTGCAAGTGATATAAAATCTATGCTAGTAAGTCTTGGAGTAAACACAAAACATATTATTACGGAAGAAAACCGCCAGTCTAGTGTTAAAACAAGAATTATCTCATCTCAACAACAAGTTGTGAGATATGACCTAGAGTGCAAAAATGATATTTCAATTGAATCAGAAAACAAGATAATTAATTTAGCCACTAAAGTTATTAAAGATTTTGATTTAATTATTCTTTCTGACTATGCAAAAGGTGTTCTGACCCCCAAGTTGGTATCAAGTGTTATCAAAATTGCAAAAAAACTTAATGTAAAAGTTATAGCCGATCCAAAAGGAAAAGACTATACAAAATATTCTGGTTCATACCTCTTAACACCAAACAAAAAAGAAGTGTATGAAGTTACTAATATACAGATAACTGATGATAAATCGTTGCTGCAAGCAATTAAAAAATTAAAAAAAGATTTAAACTTGACAGTGTCATTAATCACACTAAGCGAGAAAGGGATTGCAACTTTTGATACGAAATTAGAAATATACCCTGCTGTAGTTAGAAATGTTTTTGATGTTACTGGTGCTGGCGATACTGTTATCTCTGCAATAGGATATTGTCTTGCTTGTGGATACTCCATTGATAAGTCTGCTATTTTTGCAAATTTAGCAGCAGGTGTTGTTGTTGGCAAAATTGGAAGTGCAACTGCAAACATTGATGAAATTATCAACTATTCATATGACCATAACTTTAGCTCATCTCAAGATAAAATTAAATCAGTTCAAGAATTAGTTCCAATATTACGTTATCTTAAGAAACAACAAAAAACGATTGTTTTCACTAATGGTTGTTTTGATCTTCTTCATGCCGGTCATATCAATTACTTGGAAAAAGCTAGAGAATACGGAGATGTTCTAATCCTTGGGCTTAATTCTGACTCCTCAGTAAAATTATTAAAAGGAAATAAAAGACCAATAATTAATGAACTTGATCGAGCATATCTTCTTTCATCGCTAAGATTCGTCGACTATGTAGTAATTTTTAATGAGGAAACTCCAATAAATATTATCAAATCAATTTCTCCAAATATTTTAATCAAGGGTGGTGATTATAAAAAAAATGAAATCATTGGTTCGGAGTTTGCTGATAAGACCATTGTGGTTCCATTTATTCCTGGTAAAAGCACATCTAACATAATTAAAGACATTGTAGAAAAATATGAAAACGATTATTAATCATCAGCTTACAGAACACATTGATATTTCTAAATCAATGTTTAACTTGATCGATCAAATTACTCTCGCCTCAAATAAGTGCTTAGAAACTCTTGAAAACAAAGGGAAAATCATACTTTTTGGTAATGGTGGTAGTGCTGCTGATGCCCAACACATTGCTGCTGAGCTTGTGGGCAGGTATAAAAATAATAGAAAACCACTAGCCTCTATTGCGCTTACTACTGATACCTCCGGTCTAACATGCATATCTAACGATTTTGGCTATGAATTCGTATTCAGTAGACAGGTTGAAGCTCTGGCTAGACCCTCTGATACAATTATTGGTATTAGCACTGGAGGAACAAGTAAAAATGTCATTAATGGCCTAATTGAAGGAAATAAAATTGGATGCACCACGATTGGATTAAGTGGAAAAGATGGTGGAGATTTTAATGATATTTGTGATCTCAATATTATTGTAGAGTCTAATATTACTGCTAGAATTCAAGAAATGCATATTTTAATTGGGCATATCATTTGTGAAATTATTGATTATAAATACGAAAGTAAATAGATTATTTACTATTAAACATATAATCATTTATACCTTGATAAGGGTTAAACCCATCAACCCATTTATCTAAAAAAGAATATAGCCCTTCAAAATCTCTCTTAGAAATTATTTCTTCTAAGGCTTTTATTTCTTTTTCAAGATTTAATTTAGTCGTTAAGTTTTCATTAACTTTTCTAATAAGCGGATGGGAAGTTTCTTCTGTATAGTCAGAATAATGCAACTCTTCATAAAGTTTCTCGCCAGGTCTTAGTCCAGTATAAATTACTTCAATATCTCCACTTGGATTAGATTTACTTTTCATAGTGAGTCCACTTAAATGAATCATTTTTTTTGCTAGTTCGCTAATTAATATGGGCTCTCCCATGTCCAAAATCATTATTGCCCCAGAATTCTCCATAGCTCCAGCCTGGATAACCAATTGAGCAGCCTCAGGAATAGTCATAAAATATCTTACAACATTTGGATCGGTAACCGTAATAGGTCCGCCTTGTTGTATTTGTTTAGTAAAAAGTGGAATTACTGAACCACTTGAGCCAAGGACATTTCCAAACCTTACAATCTTAAATTCAGTTTTTATATTTCTTTCCATTGATAAGGATTGTAAAACTAACTCAGATAACCTCTTTGTTGCTCCCATAACATTTGTTGGCCTGACAGCCTTATCAGTTGAAATCAAAACAAAGTTTTCAACTTCTTGGATAATTGCAGCTTTGCAACACAAATAGGTTCCTAGAACATTATTTTGAATGCCTGAAAAATTGTTTTTCTCAATAAGTGGCACATGTTTATATGCCGCTGCATGATAAATAGTTTCAACATTATATTCTTTACAAATATCGATTAATAATTTGTAGTCTAAGACTGAACCTAGTATTGAAATAACTTCTATATCTTTATGCAAGTCAGAGAACTCTTGTTCAACCTTATATAATGCAAACTCAGATAAATCTAATAATATCAATCTAGATGGCTTTAAAACGAATAACTGTCTACTTATTTCAGAACCTATAGAACCCCCAGCTCCAGTAATTAAAATACATCTGTTTTTTGTATTCTTTTCAAGAAGGTCTTTTTTAGGATTAACTGAACTCCTTCCTAATAAATCTTGCACAGAAACAATTTGCAAATTTTCAATTTTTAAGTTCCCAGTTAAATAATCCTTAAAACTAGGTAGAGTTTTAATTACAACCTTGAATTCACTTAAATATATTAATATTTTTTTCCTTTGTTTAGGAGGAAGAGAGGGTATTGCTAAATGAATTTCACTTATATCATATTTCTTTATTAGGGAATTAATTTCATAACGGCTGTAAACAGCAATACCAAAAATTTTTTTATTTTTTAGATTTAAATTATCGTCAATAAAACCTTTAACTCTATATTCATCATAGCTATGACACAAAGTTGCTAGTTGGATTCCTGCATACCCAGCACCAAAAATAATAATATTTTTTTTCTGGCTCGCTATATAACCATCTAGTACATTCGAAAAGAACCATTTAGCCAATAATCTCGATGAACTGATGAAGATTACCAGAAGAAGCCAGTTAATAATAAGAATGGATCTTGGTAAATTACTTGGCTCTAGAACTAGAATAAAAAAAACCAATATCAAAGTAGTAACGCTTACTCCTTTAATAATCGACCAAAGTGAGTTGATAGCTATAAATCTGATGATATTTCTATAAAAATCAAAAAAATAGAAAACCGCAAGCCCAATAATAG
>Ga0255784_10004189_pt1 | contig 10800 bp, 10 predicted proteins | sample 101ome_14_FD_179982 | JGI IMG/M metagenome (GOLD analysis project Ga0255784, IMG submission 179982) | Coastal salt marsh microbial communities from the Groves Creek Marsh, Skidaway Island, Georgia - 101403AT metaG (version 2) | ecosystem: Environmental > Aquatic > Marine > Intertidal zone >...
AATTGATGACCATGTTTCATCATCATTTTTTCCATATTTATCTAATACTTTAGCTAAATATTTATTTCTAACATTATAAGATCCTGAAAGTGTTTTATGCGTATAACTATTTGCTGCAATCGGTTCTATTCCTGGAGATGATCCTCCACAAATAATTGAGATTGAAGCTGTTGGAGCAATTGCTGTCTTATTAGAAAATCTTTCTTTAATTCCATATTCTTCCGCATCAGGACACGAACCTCGTTCTTCTGCTAAAGTTACAGAAGCAGCATCAACTTTTTCTTGAATGTCTTTAAAAACTTTTTTGTTCCAAACTTTACTCATGACTGAACCAAATGGAATTCCTTTTTGTTGGAAATAAGAATGCAGACCCATCACACCAAGTCCAACGCTTCTTTCTCTCATTGCAGAATATTTAGCGTCTTTGAAAGAGTCTGGTGCACGATTAATAAAATCTGTCATTACATTATCTAAAAATCTCATCACATCTTCTACAAAGACTTCATTATCTTTCCACTCTTCGTATTTTTCTAAATTTAAAGATGAAAGACAACAAACAGCTGTTCGGTCATGACCGTGATTATCAATTCCAGTTGGTAATGTAATTTCGCTGCATAAATTTGATGTTTTAACATTAAGTCCTGCTAACTTGTGATGTTGAGGAATTTGTCTGTTAACTGTATCAATGTAAACGATGTAAGGCTCACCAGTTTCTACTCTAGCCGTTAATAATCTAATCCATAAATTTCTAGCTGATAAAGTAGATTGAACCGAACCATCTTTAGGACTTCTAAGTGCCCACTGAGAATCTGTTTCTACTGCTCTCATGAAAGCATCTGAAACAAGAACGCCATGATGTAAATTTAATGATCTTCTGTTTACATCTCCTCCTGTTGGTCTTCTCATTTCTATAAACTCTTCAATTTCAGGATGATCAATTGGTAAGTAGCATGCTGCTGAACCTCTTCTTAAAGATCCTTGGCTGATTGCCAAAGTTAAAGAGTCCATAACTTTTATAAATGGAATAATTCCAGAAGTTTTACCAACTTTACCAATTTTTTCTCCGATAGATCTTAAGTTACCCCAGTAACTTCCGATACCACCGCCTCTTGCGGCTAACCAAACATTTTCACTCCATAAGTCTAAAATACCTTCAAGGCTGTCGCCTGCTTCATTTAAAAAACATGAAATTGGTAAACCTCTTTCAGTTCCGCCATTAGATAAAACTGGTGTAGCTGGCATGAACCATAAGTTGCTGATGTAGTTATAAATTCTTTGAGCGTGCAAATTATCGTCAGCATAAGTACTGGCAACTCTTGCAAAAAGATCTTGGTAGGACTCGTTCTGACCTAAATATCTGTCGTCTAAAGTAGCTTTACCAAAATTCGTTAAGTTAGCATCTCTTGATCTATCGATTTTGATAGTAATGCCCTTTTCATTCTGAAATAATTCTGTTTCACCAGATAATGAGAAAAGATCAGGTTTTTTAGGTGTATTATCCTGTATTTGACCTAAATTCTTAGAGCTTATAGTGCTGACAGCTTTTTCTATGGCTAAAGATACGTTTTTATTCATTATTTAGTGGCTTTTGTTATGTAAACAACTATATGTTGTGTCCAATATGGTTAGTATACTATGATAAAAACAACATCAACAGAACATTAGTAGAACATTTAATTTTTTTTTTCAAGTGGAAAATTTTGTTAATAAGAAATACTTAAAAAATTATGAAAATCAGCCCTAGTGGATTTAGAGAGTATGATGCCAGATGGTTATATCCTGACGATATAGACCTTGAAGGCATAGAATCACTAGGTAAAGGTCTTGGAACACAAATTATTGAGCATACTAAAAAAACAAATCCAAGAGTTATCGTTGGTCATGATTATAGGTCTTACAGTGAAGACATTAAAAGTAATTTAAAAAAAGGATTGCTATCAACGGGCTGTTTAGTTGAAGATATTGGCTTAGCTTTATCCCCTACTGTTTACTTTGCACAATTTAATTTAAACGCAGATGCGATTGCTATGGTTACTGCAAGTCATAATGAAAATGGCTGGACAGGAGTTAAGATGGGAATTCAAAAAGGATTAACTCATGCTCCTGAAGAAATGAAAGAATTAAAAGATCTAACTCTAAATAAAAAATTTAAAACTGGAAATGGTGATGAAAAACAAATTAAAGGTTTTAAAAAAATATATATTAACGATTTAATATCAAAAAATAAAATTAAGAAAAAAATAAAAGCTGTTGTTGCGTGTGGAAATGGAACAGCAGGTATTTTTGCACCTGAAATCTTAAGAGGTATAGGATGTGAAGTTATTGAATTAGATTGTAACCTAGATTTTACTTTTCCAAAATATAATCCTAATCCAGAAGATTTAAAAATGCTTCATGAAATTGCTAAAACAGTTAAGGAAAACAATGCAGATATTGGTTTTGGTTTTGATGGCGATGGGGACCGAGTAGGAGTAATTGATAATAATGGCGAAGAAATATTTTCAGACAAAATAGGATTATTAATTGCAAGAAATCTTTCTAAGACTCATAAAAACTCAAAATTTGTTATTGATGTTAAATCAACAGGGCTTTTTGAAAAAGATGAAGTTCTTTTAAAAAATCAATGCAAAACTATTTATTGGAAAACAGGTCATTCTCATATCAAAAGAAAAGTTAATTTAGAAAAAGCACTTGCCGGATTTGAGAAAAGTGGGCACTTTTTCTTTAATCAACCTATTGGTTTTGGTTATGATGATGGAATTAACTCAGCAATTCAGGTTTGTCACTTATTAGATAATGAAAATAAAAAAATGAATGAGTTGATAAAAGATTTACCTAAAACATTTCAATCTCCAACCATGGCTCCTTTTTGTAAAGATGAAGAAAAATACAAGGTAGTGGATGATATAACTAAAGAAATCGAAAATCTTAAAAAGAAAAAAACAAAAGTAGATGGCCTTGATATAGAAAATATTCTTACAGTAAATGGGGTAAGGTTTAGTCTATCTGATGGTTCGTGGGGTCTAATTCGAGCTTCATCAAATAAACCTTCTTTGGTAGTAGTTACTGAAAGTCCAACGTCAGATAATAGAAAGAAAAAAATCTTTGACTTTATTGACGGTTTACTTCAAAAAACTGGCAAAATTGGCGAATACGATCAAAAGATTTAAAACAGCTATAACTCACTCTTAGCTTTTATTCTCTCAAACATTAATCTTGTTTTAATGCCTATGCTTAAGAAAGGTTCTGGGGGTAGCCATTTAGGGTCTGCTTTTAAATTAATTAAGTCAATTTCTTTAGTTTGTTGACCTAAGGCTTTAAGTGCTATTTGTTCTCCAAACAAAGTTCCTAATCCAATACCGGCGCCGTTAAAACAGCCAGCGACAAAAATATTTTTATTCAATTGTTCAAATATTTGAGTTCCGTTTGCACTTCTACAAGCAATACCTGACCAAGTAAATTCGATGACATCGTCTGGTAAAAAAGGAAATCTTTTTTTTAAACCTTCTAAATGAATATTTTTTTTATTTGATAAATTACTTGTGTTGTTTTCAAATGGATTTTTTACTTCAGCTGTATTTCTAATTGATAATCTTTTGTCTTTTGTCATCCTTATGGTTGCTCCCATGGGTCTCACCGATAAAACACCCCACTCACTTGGATTACCCATTAAATTTAGTTCATCACTTGTTAAAACTCTTGTAGTGCTTGCTGTTAAAGTAATAGGAAAACTATATCTTTCCTTAATACCTAATGAAGATAGAAATCCATTGGTACAAAATATAATTTTATCACTAACGATTTCTCCTTTTTCAAATTTACAGATAACTTTTCCATTTAATGCATCCCAACTTAATAATTGAGAGTTTTCATAAAGCTGAACATTAGATGGCAAATTGTTAACCATAGCTCTAGCAAGTTTGCCGGGGTGTATTAGAACTCCTGAATTAGTGTAGAGAGCAACTTTATAAAAGCTGGTCCCTAAAGTTTTTTTTAATTCGTCTGCATTTAAAATCTTATGCTTTATATTTTGTGAATTTAGTATTTTGCTAAAATTTTCTAATTTAGTTTTATCTTTAAGATTAGATGATGCGTAATATTTACCGCATTCATTCCAATCACAATCAACTTGATATTCCTCAACGAACTTTTTTACTGTTTTAATTCCTTGCTGATAAAGTTTTGTTTTATTTTTATAGATACTTAAATCTTTTGTTGAAACAAAACCTTCATTAAGCGTTGTATCAACTAAATAACCTGAGTTTCTCCCGCTTGCACCCTCTCCAGCTAACTGTGCATCTACAATTATAATTCTACTATTAGGATTTGTTTTACCAAGCGTTCTTGCAGCTGATAAACCTGTGTAACCTGCTCCTATAATAATAAAATCACAGGTCTCATTTGAATTTAATGATCTAATATTATTTCTTGGTTCTAGATCTTGTATCCATGAACAAGATTGATCGTTAGCAATTTGCATAAACGCTAAACTTTAAAAGCTTTTTTTAATTTATTAATTGTTTCTGCTAATTTTTTGTTTGAGTATGATTTTTTTTTAACAACCCAAACAGAAAGAGGCCAAGATTTGTCTTTTTTAGTTCTAGCTATGACGTGAATATGTAGCTGAGGAACAATATTTCCAATTTTCTCTACATTTATGTTGAAAGCTTTAAAAGTTTTTTTCATTATCTTAGACACATAAACAATTTCAGCTATTAGTGTTTTTTGGTCTTTTGAATTTAAAAGATGAATGTCTGTAACTCTTTTTCTTTTAGGAATTAAAATAACCCAAGGGAACAAGGCATTGTCAATTAAACGAACGCTACTAAGTTTTAATTCAGTAATAAGGTGAGAGTCTTTTAAGAAGTTTTTGCTAACTTTTTCCATTAAAGCTTAAAGTATTCGTATAAAAACTTAGATCCTACTACGATTAAAAAGAAACCAAAATACTTACTTATTCTTTGTTTATCAATTTTGTGAACTGTTCTTGCGCCTATTCGAGCCATAAAAGTAGTAATAGGTATAAAAATTAAGAAAGCTGGTATGTTTAAAAACCCAATACTTAAAGGTAAGTTGGCATCAAGATAACTTCCTGAAATTAAGAACCCTGAAGCACCAAATAAAGCAATTAAAAAACCAATCGCTGCTGCACTACCAATCGCATTATTAATTGAATATCCAAAGAATTTTAAAATAGGAACATTCATAACAGCTCCACCTATTCCCATAGGGGCTGAAACAAACCCGGCAATGAAGCCAAAGAAAATTTTTGAAGCTAATTTTATTTCTAATTTAATGTTGGTTTCTTTCTCTTTCAAATACAGCAAATAAAAAGCAAGAATGAAAACGACTATTGAAAAGAATAAAACTAATGGCTTTGTTTTTAAACTAGCTGCAAAGATAGTGCCAAAAACTACTCCAATTACAACAAACATGCCGTAACTTTTAACTATATTAAAATCGACTGCTTTGTACTTATGATGAGTTAAAACAGAAACAATTGATGTTGGAATAATAATTGAAAAAGATGTTCCGACCGCTAAGTGCATCACATAAGCTGGATCCATACCAAACTTGTTAAATAAATAATAAAGAAAAGGAACAGATATTAAACCACCTCCAATCCCAAATAACCCCGCAAAAAAACCTACGGGGATCGCGATCAGGATCATCTGGCCTACGAAAAATATAATTTCACTTTGTGTAAGCGTTTCCAAATTATCTTCCTATAGAATTTGATAAATTATTTAATTTAATTTGATCCATTATGTGATCAACTTTTTGAATATCGGCATCTCTAATACACATATTCTTAGACAAGTATTGTTTCCATTGTCTTGAGCCTGTTTGTCCATGAAATAAACCTACAGTGTGTCTCATTATGTGATTTAATTGAACACCTTTTTTTGTTTCTTCTTGAATGTAGGGAATAAGCATTTCCATTACTTCTGATCTTGAAGGTACATCCTCATTATTAAAAATATCTTTTTCAATATCTGCTAGAAAATAAGGTGAATGATAAATAGCTCTACCAATCATAACACCATCTACTTTTTCTAAATGACCTTTAATTTGAACAGTATCAGTTATTCCACCATTAATGATAATTTCATCATTAGCAAAATCTTTTTTTAGTTTGTAAACAAAATCATAATTTAAAGGTGGTACACTTAAATTTTGTTTTGGAGTTAATTTTCTAAGTAAAGCTTTTCTAGCGTGTATAATAAATTTAGTTACGCCTTCTTTTTTTAATTTAAGAATAAAACTTTTTAAAAATTCATAATCTTCTACATGGTCATAACCAATTCTAGTTTTTACTGATATAGGTAGTTTTGTAGATTTGATCATAGAGCCCACACATTCAGCAACAAGTTCAGGCTCTTTCATTAAACAAGCACCAAATTTATTTTTTTGTACCTTTTTACTTGGACATCCTAAATTAAGATTAATTTCATTATAGCCATAGCCTTCTGAAATTTTACAAGCTTCTCCTAATTCCTTTGGATCAGATCCTCCTAATTGAAGAATGGTTGGATTAGATACTTTTTTAAATGATAATAATTTATCCCTATCTCCTTTGATGATTGCGTTTGATACAATCATTTCAGAGTAAAGATGAAGGTTTTTGCTTATTAAACTTAGAAAATATCTTTCATGTCTATCTGTGCAGTCCATCATAGGAGCTACAGATATAGTCTTTTTCATTTGAATTATTCGGTAACTTCTTCTTTAAGTTCTAAAGGTTCATCTGCTGGAGCAGCTTCTTCTTGAACCGGTGCTTCAGTTGTTTCTTCAGCTGCAGCAACTGGAATTTCTTTTTTTACTTCTGGAATTTTTCTAGTTCTTTTTGATGGAAGAATTGCAATACCACTTTTCGAAATCTGACCTTTGTATAAATTTTCAAAATCATCATTCTCTTCTTCTTCAACATCTTCTTGTTCTAAATTTTCATCTGGTTCTTTTCTAAGTCTAAGAACAGCACTTTTTTCCAAATCTGGAATTGAAACTTTGTCTTCAGCAATTTCTCTTAAAGCAATAATTGTTTTTTTGTCATTATCTTCTGGTACTAACATTTCAGCACCCGCGTTTAATTGTGTAGTTCGCTCTTTTGCTAATAAGACTAGATCGTATTGATTATCAACTTTAGTTAAACAGTCTTCTACAGTAATTCTTGCCATGGTGAGGGTTATTTATTCAATTGAACTCAATAAATCAAGTTTAATTTGGCAAAAGAATAGGCTCAAATTTTTTCCTAAATAACAAGAGCAATATAGTAACGATAATAATGTAGCAGGCACAAGTAAAGGCAATATCCTCTACTGTAAATTGATGGTCAATCAGATAGCCAAAAATTGCCGTCCCTAAAGCAGTTGAAAAAACCATGATGGCTGTTGTTAAGGCTTTAATACTACCAATGTATCTTACGCCATAAATCTCTGCCCAGGTTGAAGATCCTAAAACGTTAGCAAGTCCATTTGAAATACCAACCAAACCTAAAAAAATAAAAGCAGTATAGTTATGCTCAAAAAAAGTTAGCAAAAACAAAGCTCCAATTAAAGGAAGGTTAATGAATGGTAATAGTTTCCTACTTGAAAATTTATCAACTAAAAAACCTGAAACAACTAATGTAATTAGTGAAGCTATAGAATAAAACATAAATGATTGAGCAAAAATATAAGCACCCCAACTTTTAGACTCTGAAATAAAAGATTGATAAACAAAAGTGCCTGTTGCAACCATAGGCATCACCTGCATGGTTAAAGTAATAATATAAAATTTAAAATCAAAAATAACTTCTTTCCTTGTCCAGTCTTTTATTTTGATTTGTTTTGTTTGAACTTCCTTTTTATTCTCCTCTCTTGAATCAAAATTAATTGATCTAATAGTAAAATAAATTACCAAAGGTAAAAGTATAATGACTAAAGCTGAAATACCTTGCCATAATAACCTCCAAGAATAAATTGAAAGCATAAAAGTAATAAAGACTGGCATAATAAATTCTGCTGTAGAAAGACCGAACCAAATCGTGCTTAAAGCTTTGCCCCTGGATTGCTCAAAGTATCTTGAAATTGCTGTTGAAGCGGTATGGATCATCAACCCTTGACCCGAAAACCTCATTAAAAAAATACCGATGACTAAAAAATAAATATTACTGATACTTGAGAAAAATAAAGTTGAAATGAATAATAAAAGAATAACAGTAAACGCATAAAAAAATAATCTGTATTCGTCTATTTTTTTCCCAAACCAAATTAAAATTAAACTCGAACAAAGTGTCGCTATGGCATAAATTGTGCCAAATTGACCTTGGCTTATATTTAATTCACCTCTGATACTTGGGTTGAACATCCCAATAAAAAAACTCTGTCCAAAACAAGAAAAAAATGTAAATATAAAGCCAAACAAAATAACTTTTTTATTTAAACCGAGGTAAATCATTATTATGAGCTATAAAGTTTCTTTCATTGGATTAGGTGTCATGGGCTACCCTATGGCAGGTTTTATATCAAAAGCAGGTCACGATGTAACTGTCTTTAATCGTACAAAAGCAAAAGCAGAAAAATGGGTTTCTGAGTACAAAGGTAAAGCAGCAGACACTCCTGCTGAAGCTGCAAAAGATTGTGATTTCATTTTTACTTGTGTGGGTAACGATGATGATCTTAGAGAAGTTTCAATTGGTAAAAACGGATTATACAACACAGCGAAAAAAGGAGCTGTGTATGTAGACAACACAACTGCATCAGCTTTAGTTGCTAGAGAACTTTATAAAGCAGCGAAAGATAAAGGATTTGATTTTTTAGATGGCCCTGTTTCTGGTGGTCAAGCTGGAGCTGAAAGCGGAAAACTAACAGTGATGCTTGGTGGTGATGACGCTGCATTTAAAAAAGCAGAGCCAATCATTGCTTGCTACAGTCAAAAAGCAAAATTATTAGGCGGACCTGGTAGTGGTCAATTAACAAAAATGATGAACCAAATGTGTATTGCAGGAGCAGTACAAGGCTTAGCTGAGGCATTAAACTTTGGAATTAATGCTGGTTTAAACATTGATGATGTTGTTGAAACAATTTCAAAAGGTGCTGCTCAATCTTGGCAAATGGATAATCGATCAAAAACAATGGTGATTGATAAATTCGATTATGGTTTTGCTGTTGATTGGATGAGAAAAGATCTGAAGATTGCAATGGAAGAAGCTAAAAGAAATGGCTCGCCAGTGCCAATCACGACTATGATTGATGGTTTTTATGCTGAAGTTCAAAAAATGGGTGGAAACCGTTGGGACAGCTCTAGCTTAATAGCACTTTTAAAAAAGAAAAAATAAATTAGTGGCCGAACAGGTAAGTTACTACGAAGATCCTAAAGAGATTGAAAAAAAGATCTGGGAGCTTTTAACTCAAGCTGTAACTAGCCGTACGTCTAACTTTAGAACACCTGTCTTTATTTGTGGTAATGCAGAAAATATTGATGGTCGCGTCGTTGTTTTAAGAAAAGCAGATCAACAAAATAGCTTTATTCAATTCCATAGCGACTTAAGATCAGCAAAAATTCCAAAAGTTAAATCTAATCCAAACTGTGCTTTTTTATTTTATGATAAGGAAGAAAAAATACAGGTTAGAATTAAGTCTACGTGCACCATTCATCAAAATGATGAGATAACTAAAGAAGCTTGGTCTAAAACACAGCATATAAGTCGAAAATGCTACTTAGTAAAAGATGGCCCTGGAACTTTATCTGAAACACCTACGTCAGGCTTAGAAAAAAAATATGATAGTTTTGATTACACAAAAGAAGAGAGTGAAAGTGGTTATAAAAACTTCTGTGTCGTTAGATGTAAAATCAAAAGTATCGAGTGGTTATATTTAGCTGCTAAAGGACACCGTAGAGGTATTTTTGATCTAGAAAATTCTAAAAAATTTACTTGGCTTGTTCCTTAATTTTTTTGAATTAATTTTAACAATTGCTCTTTTTTCTTTGCTCTAAAAAGATTGTCATAATAAATGACTTGTGTGGGGTATTCACCATGAATTTTTTCATTCCATCTACTAACCCAGCTATCATATATTCCAAATTTACTATAATGTTTTCCTTTTCCTAAGCTCGTATTTCCCTCGTACACATTATAAAGAACATCATTAACATACATTTTCATAAAACCTTTTAGAGGATCTTTTGAAGTTTTTACATGAAAGATAATTGTTGTCCATTTGTCTCTCATGTCATCTATCTTTAGAGGTTTATGCACTACTCCTCCCGAATCTCGTCCGTTAATAGGATAGTACCTCGGATCTAAAACTCCTCTACGTACTTCTAACTTCATTCTAGGACCTTGTCCCGACTCAAAAAATTGAAAAAAAGAAGTGACAACAGGCTCTGCAGATTTAAAATCATTTGGAATATAAAGACTAAGCGAGTGCCACGTCTCACCACTAAAATATGGTTTAGCGGAATATTCGCTTCTTGCCCTGTCTCCTCCTCCCATGCCAACTACAGCATCTCTACCATTATTTTTACAATCAGAATAATCACCTTCCTCATCTCTTCCGCAATCCTTGGGTAACAATGTAATTTTCCAAGCTTCTTTCCCTAATGCTGGGGTAGCAACTGTTTCTCTAAAATTAGATAGTTTTTTACCAACGTAAACACTCTTCTTCCAAGTTAAGTTAGTAATTTCTTTAGCGAAAACACTTGGAACAAATAAAATTAAAACAAAAATACTATTTCTTATATCTTTTATAATTTTCAACGTAGTGTTTAGCATTTTCTTTAATCTCTTCGATTTCTTTATCGGTTACTTGTCTTATA
>Ga0255784_10004192_pt1 | contig 10797 bp, 8 predicted proteins | sample 101ome_14_FD_179982 | JGI IMG/M metagenome (GOLD analysis project Ga0255784, IMG submission 179982) | Coastal salt marsh microbial communities from the Groves Creek Marsh, Skidaway Island, Georgia - 101403AT metaG (version 2) | ecosystem: Environmental > Aquatic > Marine > Intertidal zone > Salt...
AGCCGACCGGCGCTTCGCAATCAAACCCTCAGAAGGATTGTTTGCGGCGTAGAGGTAAAAATTTGGACAGGCACCAATCAGTCGGTCAGGCCAACATGCCTCCGAGAGACCCACCTGCTTTCCGGGCATAAATTCGAGCGCACCATGGGTGCCAAAGTGTAGCACAGCGCTGGCCTTCCAATCGTCTCGCAGATAGCGATAGAAGGCAGAGAACGCGTGGGTCGGCGCGTGCCCTCCTTCGAACAACAGGCGCATCGGATCGCCTTCGTATCCCATCGGCGGCTGCACGGTAATCAGCACGTTACCAAGCTCTATTCCTTGAATGAAAATGGAACGTCCGTCCGTAAGCTGTTTTCCCGGCGCAGGACCCCACTGAGCCTCAATTTCATTCAACCAGGGATCGGCGATCACATGATCATTCACGTTGACCGTGGCGCATACATTCGCGTCCGTACCGTACTGACGGGCATTTCCCTGAAGAAGTTTCTCTCGCAACTCCTCAGCGCTGGTGGGCAAGGAAACCGCATAGCCCTCCGCAGATAGCGCTTTCAATGTATTGAATAGGGAATCAAAAACGGCAAGGTGTGCTGCAGTGCCGGTACTGCCGGCATTCGGGGGAAAATTGAACAGCACAACCGCGATCTTTCGTGCCTCTTTAGGTGTGCGCCGCAGAGCGACCAGCTTCGATACCCGTGCGCCCAACATCTCAATGCGCTCTTCATGGGGCACCATGGCACTGGCATTGTCGGCCAACCCTTCCTGTCTACCGCCAAACACCATGGGGCCAGTCGCCCCATCCAACTCGGGAATTGACACCATCATGGTTGCTTCTATGGGCATCAATCCGAGCGCTGAGTCAGCCCACGTCTCAAGACTTTGAAACTCCAGAGCCTGCACCGCGAGATATGGCACATCGAGCTCTTTCAATAGCTGCTGCGCAGCATCGGTATCGTTATATGCCGGACCACCCACCAGAGAAAATCCCGTCAACGACACAACTGCGTCGACGATTGGCTTATCCCCGTCCATAAAAAATCGATGCACGGCAGGTCTGGCATCCAAACCACTCGCGAAGGCGGGAATCACCGACAAGCCGCGGGACTCGAAGGCGCGTATCACACCATCATAGTGGCGACTGTTACCCGCCAGAGCGTAGGAGCGCATGAGCAGCACACCCACGGTACCATTTTGCTTTGATCCCGACGACAGCTTGTCGAGTGCTCGCCGATCTTCTGAGATGCCTGCCTTGATGCCGGGGTGGTAGATCCCGACTTCAGGATACTCAACTGGTGGCGGTGGCTCAGGCAAACGCCGCAGGGGCGCTCGAGGTCCCCCAGCATACCGCTGGATCAGCAACTGAATCATGCTCGCAAGATTTTTTTCAGAGCCTGCCAGCCAATACTGCAGCGTCAAAAAATAAACCCGCAGGTCCTGCGCTGTGCCTGGAATGAACCGCAAGATTCTTGGCAGGCGACGTAAAATGGATAGCTGCTGCGCGCCAGCGCTCTGAGGCTTGGCACTTTTGCCTCGAAGACGCTTCAACAGCGCCACGGCCCCACTTTGCTCCCCGTCCATCTTGAACTTGCCCATACGAGTCAGCTTCATGATTTCTGCGGCACACATGCAACATATCAGGGCATCGCATTCACTGCGTCGAGAATCCAAATCGTCGATCACAGCCGCTATGTGGGGCTCCATAAACAGCATCGTTGCAACAATAATGTCTGCCTCAGCGATCGCCTCTTTGCAGGCGGCCAACTTATCTGGACGGGCCTCCCAGTCGGCAGCTGCATGTACCGAGAGTTGCAACCCTGGGACGAGTTTACGCACCGACGTTTGCGCCGACTCCAACGCCGCACTCACGTGGTTATCCAGCGTAATTAACACCACGCGCACAGGAAGCGAGTTGCCTGCTTTATCGGCTGTAGTGCGCTTTTGCTTCATACAGGGTCTCGATATCAATCGCGGAAAGACCGTGGTCCAGCGCGTACTGCTCGGTGTTCCGTCTCGCTTTTCCCCGCACAAAGAAGGGGATTTTTTTCAACTCCCTCTCCGCGCCCGGATCCCACCGCAGATTGGCTTCAGCTGAACCTCCCTCCTCAGGATGCTCGACCTCCTTGAGGGTTCCATCTCCGTGAGCTAGATGAGAGGGCACGGCGTTGTCGTTGAATTCGAAATCATCCCGGAACATGTGCAGCAAGTGCTCTTCCAGTCCCATGATTAACGGATGAACCCAGGTGTCGAACAAAACATTGGCGCCCTCAAACCCCATTTGCGGGCTATAACGCGCGGGATAGTCTTGCACGTGCGCGGGTGTCGAAATCACAGCGCAGCCGACTCCCAAACGTTTGGCAATATGGCGCTCCATTTGCGTGCCTAAAACCAACTCAGGGCGGAGCTCACTGATCGCATGCTCCACGGCCAAGTGGTTGTCACTGATCAGCGCTTCTACGCCCAACTCCTTGGCCACGCCGCGGACTTCTCGCGCCATTTCCCGAGAATAAGTGCCCAACCCTACGACGTCGAAACCCATCTCGCGCTGTGCCACGCGAGCCGCGGCTACTACATGACTCCCATCACCGTAAACGTAAACCCGTTTGCCAGTTAGATATGTTGAATCAACAGAGCGGCTGTACCAAGGAAGATGGCATTCACTGAGTCCATCAATATCAATCGGATATGCCAGAACTTCCGACAGCTCCGCGAGAAAGTCCCTTGTCGCGCCGTAACCCAAAGGCACAGTCTTGACCGTCTTTTGCTTGAACGTGCGTTCAAGCCAGCCACAGGTGGTCATCGCAATTTCGGGATGGAGACAGATGTTGGCATCCGCTTCGGGTATGCGCATCAGGTCGTCAATCCCTGCTCCGAGGGGCGCCACCACGTTTACGCCGATACCCGCCGACTCCAGTAACCGGACTATCTCACGCACGTCATCCCGGCAGCGAAATCCCAGCTTGGTAGGACCTAAGAGGTTGACGGTGGGCAGAGCGCCTGCCTCTCTCGGTATCGGCGTTGACGACACGCCCTGTTGTGAACCAAGAAGCGCGCGCACCAAATGATAAAACGTTTCACTCGCGCCCCAATTTTCCTTTCGAGAATAGGCCGCCATCTCAAGTGGGACTACTGGGATGGGTAAGCCCGCTGTTTGAGCGAGTGTTCCAGGCTGGTCCTGGATCAGCTCAGCCGTGCAAGAATCAGCAACGAGAATCAGTTTTGGCTTGTGATGTTCGTAAGCAGACTGCAGAGTGCCCAGAAACTTTTCCGCTGTACTAGCGCCCAAGTCTCTTGCTTGAAAGGTGGTGTAGGTGACGGGCGGGCGCTTGCCATCGCGCTCTATCATGGTGAACAGCAAGTCCGCATAGGTATCACCCTGAGGGGCATGTAACACGAGGTGCACATCCCGCATGGATGCAGCGATCCGAATCGCACCTACATGAGGTGGACCCTCATAGGTCCAAAGTGTCAGCTCCACGCGCCTACCTCCAACTTTGCTTCTCGTCTCAGAGGTCGTGCAAAGAGTTCGGCCAAATCAGCAGCCTGCTCGAAGCCCTGAATGGGAGAAAACAGCAATTCGATAGACCATTTCGTTCTCAAGCCTTCTGCCTCCAATGGGTTGGCAATACCCAGACCACAGACAGTAAGGTCAGGCTTGGCTGCCCTTATTCGCGATAGCGCCGGATCGAGATCCTGACCCTCCACCCAAGACACGTTGGCAGGAAGAAGCGGAATCTCTGCCTCCATCACGGCTGCGTCGAAGTAAGGCGTCCCAATTTCTACCGGCGTCATCGCACACTCCCGAGACAAAAATCGGGCCAGCGGAATTTCAAGCTGGGAGTCCGGCAGCATCGCAAATCGCCGCCCTGCCAACTCATCCCGGTAACTACTCAGGGCTTTGATGGCACGCGCTTTTGGTGCCTCCAAGCTGGCCTCAACTCGCTCCTTGGTGATGCCAAAAGCAGCACCTGCCGCATGGAACCATGCAGCGGTACCCTCGACGCCGACGGGGAAGGGAGCAGGAATGTAATGAGCCCCGCGCCCCTGAAGCGCGCGCAGGGTTTCGCCCAAATAAGGCTGAGCCAATAAAATCTGGGTATTCATCCCGACAGCGGGCAAGTCAGTGGAACTCCTGCCTGGAAAGAACTCCACACAGTCGATGCCAATTTGTACAAACAGACGCCTGAACTGGTCCTCGACAATATCCGGCAGTGTTCCAACTACCAGCAATTGGGGCTGGTCACTATCCCGCTGAGGGAGCGAAGGCACCAGTGCCGACAGACAACTATCCTCTCCCTGGGTGAAAGTGGTTTCAATTCCGCTCCCAGAAAATGACACGAAACGGACGCCACCGCTGTATTCCTTTGACAGACGCTGCGCGGCGTTGTCCAGATCCAGCTTGATCACCTCCGATGGGCAGGAGCCAACCAGAAAAATAGTTTTCAATTCAGGACGACGATCGAGCACTTGCGCGACAACACGATCGAGTTCCTCGTTGCAATCGGCCATACCCGCTAAATCTCGATCCCCGAGAATCGCCGTGCCAAAGCGTGGCTCGGCGAAGATCATTACTCCCGCCGCCGATTGAATGAGATGGGCACAGGTCCTGGACCCTACAACGAGAAAAAATGCATCCTGAATTTTGCGATGCATCCAAATAATGGACGTCAAGCCGCAAAATACGGCGCGCTGCCCTCTTTCCTGCTGAGGCTGAAACTGACCGACAGTCATATCAACGGCCGAGGAGCTTGCCAGAATCTCACCGCTCACGAGGTCACTCCCTCAGAAAACCCGGTCCGGAGGACTCCCTGCTCTCCACTGACATCAAGACGCGCAGCGCGAAGCTTGATCAAGAATTGAAATGCATTGATGACATATGTGCTGTAGGCGGCGATAGCCAGCCACATTTGCTGTTCCATGGTGCCCCAGCCAAGAGACCAGCAAGCGATGTAGGCGGTGTGAAGCACAATGACCAACATGCTCACGACGTCCTCCCAAAAGAACGCTGGCGCGAAGAGGTATTGACCGAAGACCACCTTCTCCCAGATGGCACCCGTGATCATGATCGTGTAGAGAATGCCCGTTTTGATCAAGACTGACATGACAGCGGCGCTGTAGCCGCTTCCGTTCGCCAAGAAATTAATTACCAGCACGAGGCTAATCGCGAATACCAAGAATTGCAGGGGTGCGAGAACACCTTGCACCCACGTCCAAGCCGTCGCATCACGGCGACTCCGCTGTTCTGGGGTGTACAGATTTCTCCGCTCCCCAAGCTCTCTCGCAGATTCAAGCACTGCAGGCCTCCCGCGGGTTGCGAGTCCCTATAGGTCCTCATGTAGCAGAGTATCTCCCGCCCGCTTGTAGTGTCAACTTTATATTACATTAAGATCAGTAAGTTATTGTTGACATTGGGTGGCTTTAAGCCCTTGTTTTGTAAGGAAGTGTCAAGATTATTGATGGTAAAGAAAGCCAAACCTGTGTAAGACTCGTATCACTTCTAGATATGTCGCTGGGAGCACCACCCCCCAACTCATTCCCAGTGCGGCCCAAGTAAAGGCAGCGAACAGTGCTAGGACACAGTGATTCCGCCATTTTGGCATCAATGCTTGAGTCTATTGCAGATGTGCAGCTTCAGCTGGACGCCAGTGGCGTGTGCGTTGATATTCAAGTAACGAATCCCGAACTTACCGATTTAATGCGACTCAACTGGCGAGGCCTTGAGTGGCACGTCCTGTGTGGAGATGACCACCGAGAACGCGCAGTACAGGCCTTAAAGCGGGCGATGAATAACCCCGGGGAAGCAGTCAGGGTAGACATACATCACCGTCTTGGTGAGGGGGAACAAGATATCCCAATGAGCTATCGCCTAGTCTGCCCACCCTCAAAAGAAGGCATAGTCGCGGTGGGGCGAGACCTCCGGGTGGTAACTGACTTGCGACAGCAACTACTCAATGCCCAGCATGCGATGGAGCAGGACTATTGGGCGCTGCGCCAGATGGAAAACCGCTATCGTAGGCTCCTGGAACTGACCAGTGATGCGGTCTTGGTGGTTGATGAAGCTACCGGGCGGGTGCTTGAGGCAAACTCCCAAGCGAATAGTCTACTGGCCGCGGAGGGACAGAGCGTCATTGGCAAGCCGGTTCCCCTGAATTCTACCGAATTTGATCAGCTACTCCAGAAAGCGCGTGAGTCAGGCTCGGCACAGATCAGCCACATAACGCTTCCTAACCGAGCGGAAAGTAGCGAGGCACTCGTTAATTTTCTTCGCCAGGGGGCGGAGTCTCGGTTTTTGATCCGATTATCTTCCTCCGAGGCCGCCAATGCCAGTGATACCGGCCTAATGGATCTTTACCACACCTCACCCGATGGGATTGTCCAGGTCGACAGCGAAGCACGTATTTTGTCGGCAAATCCTACTTTTCTCGACTGGCTGGAGGTCAACTCGGAAGAACAGGTTCTTGGGCGAACGCTTGATAACTGGATCGGACGCACCACAGTGGACGTCGCTGTATTACTTAGCAACCTGCGACAAGGAAAAAGCATCAAACTTTATGCCTCGATCCTCAAGAATTCAGTGGGGGTGACCTCGGACGTCGAGATTTCAGCGGCTGCTGTCACCCGCAACGGTGGTACCAAAATCATCTTCTTTATCCGGGATATCAGCCGCAGACTCACCTCGGACCACCCGCTCACCGAACGTTTACCCCGCTCCATTGAGCAGATTACCGAACGTGTCGGGCGTTTGCCCCTGAAAGAGCTCGTCCGCGAATCCACCGATGTTATTGAGGCGCTTTGCATCGAGGCCGCACTCAAACTCACCCGCGATAACCGAGCGTCCGCGGCTGAAATATTGGGCCTCAGCAGGCAGAGCCTCTACACCAAACTGCGACGCTACGGCATTGGTGAGACCGAATCCGGGAACGACGCGGCCTGAAGCCCGCGAAACGGGTAACCACTCAAAAAGCCAAAAAATAATTACGCATCAAGTGTAAAATTGGTTTGACGGCGCTGGGTGTGACTTTCTATAGTCACGTGATGATCCGCTCTCCCGCCATGAACGTCCCCCGGGGACGCCTTCAACTCTCGGCCTTAGTTGAGCTATTGAAGCCAATCACGTGGTTCCCCCCCATGTGGGCCTTCTTATGTGGTGCCTTATCGAGTGGCGCAGCCCTGCTCGACAGCCTATGGTTACTCCTCGCTGGGGTTGTTCTTACAGGCCCGCTCGTGTGTGGCGCGAGTCAGATCGTAAACGATTGGTTTGACCGAGACGTCGACGCGATAAACGAGCCGCACCGCCCCATCCCCTCGGGCAGAGTACCGGGTAGCTGGGGACTGGGTTTCGCGATTACTTGGTCCCTTCTCGCTTTGCTCTGGGGTTTAAGCATGGGCCAATGGGTTGGCTTGGCCACCTTCGGCGGACTCATACTCGCCTGGATCTACAGCGCTCCACCATTGCGTCTCAAGAAAAACGGCTGGTGGGGTAACGCCGCAGTCGGCATTAGTTACGAGGGTCTAGCCTGGATAACAGGCGCCGCCGTGTTTTTGCAGGGCGCAGTCCCAAGCCTATCGATCTGCGTGATTGCCCTACTCTACAGCATCGGCGCTCACGGCATCATGACGCTCAACGACTTCAAATCGATTGCCGGGGATCGCGCCATGGGACTACGATCTCTTCCCGCCGCGCTCGGGCCTGACAAGGCCGCCAGAGTCGCCTGTGTCGTGATGTCTTTGCCACAACTTGCCGTCATCACCCTCCTCTACCTGTGGGGTGCTCCATGGCACAGTTTTGGTGTCTCGCTACTCCTGCTGGGGCAGGCGGCCGCCATGGTGCATATGCTCAAAGATCCAGAGGCGCTTGCCCCGTGGTACAACGGCACTGGTGTCACGGCATATGTCTCGGGCATGATGATCTCTGCCTTTGCGCTGGCTGGGGTCACATCATGACAAGCAGCGGCCTGAGTTGGTGGGGCATCGCCCGTCTTGGACTGGTGCAAACCATGTTGGGCGCGATCATCGTGCTGACTACTTCGTTGCTAAACAGAATCATGGTGGTCGAGCTCGCCCTGCCCGCCATGTTGCCCGGGTTTCTGGTCGCAGTTCATCATTTTGTGCAGCTGGCGCGACCCAGAATCGGCTACGGCTCGGATCTTGGCGGGCGCCGAACTCCCTGGATAATTGGCGGCATGCTGACCCTCGCCGTGAGTGGGTTTGTCGCAGCGGCGGCCACCGTTGTTATGAGCTTCTCTGTTACGCTAGGTTCCCTCTTGGCCTTTGCCGGCTTCTTCGGAATCGGCCTTGGCTCCGGTGCAACAGGCACCTCGCTGCTGGTACTGCTTGCTAAAGAGGTAGAACCTTCACGGAAACCCGCAGCGGCCACGCTGGTGTGGTTCATGATGATCGCGGGTTTTGCGATCACCGCCACTATCGCTGGTAAATTTCTGGATCCCTACTCGCCCACGAGGCTCCTTGAAGTCACTGGCGTGGTGTCACTGCTGGCATTTCTGATCGCATTCCTTGCCATCCGTGGCGTTGAGCGCGCTCAATCAAGTCACCACGAGGCCGCCAATAGCGATGAACCAAAGGTTCCCTTCTTCGAAGCACTTGGCGCAATTTGGCAAGAAAAGCAGGCACGGACCTTCACCCTGTTTGTGTTCGTTTCCATGTTTGCTTACAGCTTTCAAGACCTCATCCTTGAACCCTTCGCCGGCCTGGTGTTTGGCATGACCCCTGGACAATCGACCCAACTGGCCGGCACCCAGCACGGTGGTGTCCTGCTTGGCATGCTGGCGGTAGCCGCGAGCGGCTCCTTGGCAAAAACCAACAGCAGGCACCTGCTCAGACTATGGACCGTAGGTGGCTGTATCGCCTCCGCCGGGGCGCTGTCCGCGCTCGCTACCGGCGGCCTTCGTGCGGATAGCTGGCACCTATCAGCGAACGTTTTTGCTCTCGGGTTTTGTAATGGCGCATTTGCGGTCGCCGCTATCGCCTCAATGATGACCCTGGCCAGTGAAGGTCAGTCGGAGCGGGAAGGACTACGGATGGGGCTGTGGGGCGCGGCGCAAGCCATCGCATTTGCTTTGGGTGGATTTCTTGGAACCGTTGCTGTGGATGTTTGCCGTCAGTGGGTGACCGAGCCTGCTTACGCCTACGGCTTAGTGTTTTCCTTCGAAGCAATGCTGTTTGTACTGGCCGCGTGGCTTGGGCTCAGGGTTCGTATCAGTAAGGAAAAAACAACAGCCCAGGGTCCGTCATTTGGAGACGTGGCTGCTCAAGAAATAATGACGGGGCACTAAAATGAAGGGGGTAATCATGAGTGAAACAGATTTTGACGTCGTCGTCGTAGGGGGTGGCCCGGCGGGAGCGACCGCAGCGACGCAACTGGCGGACGCAAACTATCGAGTGCTACTCCTCGAACGGGCCTTCCGGATAAAACCTTGTGGTGGCGCTATTCCCCCCTGCCTGATCAGTGAGTTTGAGATTCCGGAATCCCTTCTGGTCGCTCGGATCCGTTCAGCCAGAATGATTTCGCCCACCAACAAATCGGTGGACATGCCAGTCGGGGACACTTTCGTCGGCATGGTCGATAGAGACGAGTTCGATCCGTGGCTTCGGCAGCGGGCGGTGGAGCATGGCGCCGAACTCCGCATTGGTGCCTTCAAGTCTCTGAAATACGACCATGACGGTGTCATTCATATCAATTACCAATCTAAAGAAGGGAAACTGAGCGAGGTATCGGTGAGCACTCGCGCGGTGATTGGTGCAGACGGTGCACGCTCAGCCGTTGCTCGACAGGCCGTGCCATGTAGCGCCGATTTGCGATGGGTGCTTGCATACCACGAAATCGTCGAAGCCCCCGAAAAGCAAAACGATCATTACGACGGCAATCGATGTGACGTTTGGTATCAGGGCGAACTCTCCCCTGATTTTTATGCCTGGGTGTTCCCCCACGGGAAACATGCCAGTATCGGCGTCGGTAGCGAAGCTGATGGCTTCAGCGCTCGCCATGCGGTTGCAGCCTTGCGACAGAAAACCGGCCTGGACACACGTCAAACGGTACGCCGAGAAGGTGCGCCCATTCCAATGAAGCCCCTCAAGCGCTGGGATGACGGCAAGTCTGTTCTCTTAACCGGCGATGCTGCCGGGGTTGTGGCGCCTGCGTCCGGAGAAGGTATCTACTACGCGATGCTTACCGGCAAGTTATGTGCAAACGCCATGATTCAATTCTTGGAAACTAACGATGTAAAACACCTCGCGACAGCTCGAAAAACCTTTATGAAGCTTCATGGGCGGACGTTCTGGGCGCTAGGGCTGCTGCAGCGTTTTTGGTACAGCTCAGACAAGCGACGGGAGAAGTTTGTTGCCATGTGTAATGACAAGGATGTGCAGGAACTTACATGGCAAGGCTATACCCAAAAGAAACTCGTGCGTCGACGAAAGGCCGCTCATTTACGGGTTTTTCTGAAGGACTTGGGGCAACTACTGGGTCTTGCCCGCGCCTGAGAGATGGAGTCGCTTGTTGCCACAGGTGGGTTGTTAAACCTTGTCCTGCTGCTCATCGGAGTCGAAATAGTTGGACTATGGTTCATTAGCAAGCGGGTTAAGAGACTCCCGACCCTGAGCCATCTACTACCAAATATACTGGCAGGCGCGGCACTGATACTGGCCCTCCGTCTGTCGCTGAGCGGTGCCAGCTGGGTCTGGATACCCATTCTGCTGACCTTGTCCCTAATTGCTCATCTGAGTGACCTCTGGCTCAGAGTCCAAAACACCCAGTCAGGAAGCTAGTTCAACTAACACTCTCGA
>Ga0255784_10004202_pt1 | contig 10786 bp, 8 predicted proteins | sample 101ome_14_FD_179982 | JGI IMG/M metagenome (GOLD analysis project Ga0255784, IMG submission 179982) | Coastal salt marsh microbial communities from the Groves Creek Marsh, Skidaway Island, Georgia - 101403AT metaG (version 2) | ecosystem: Environmental > Aquatic > Marine > Intertidal zone > Salt...
GAGCCGGACGGGCCTTGAGAGCTGTTCGGGCCTTGAGAGCTGTTCGGGCCTTGAGAGCTGTTCGGGCCGTGAGAGCCGTTCGGGCCTTGAGAGCTGTTCGGGCCGTGAGAGCCGTTCGGGCCGTGAGAGCCGTTCGGGCCATGGTTCATGCGACTATCGAGGTCGTTCTGATCGCGCGGACAGGCAATATTGTCGGGGATGTTCAAACTGTCGTCGACGACACACTCGAAACCTTTGTCAGTGTTCGCGGCGTCGACAGACTTGCACCCGAACGTGCTGTCGCAAAGTTTTTTTTGGCCCATGTGCCCCAGGCACAATTGTTCACAAGTCTTAAAGGGTGCAGAGTCACAATCGGCGCTCCCAACGGCCGACATACACTCTCTTCCGGCCGGGTTCTTCGAATCCCAGAAACATCCTACCGTCTGTGTGCACGTTTCTTCGTCGCGGATACCGCCCGTGCCGTCGGCGGCGACTTCGCACACTGCCTCGCAACCGCTTAGTTCGCCGTGGGGCAAGAACCCTTGCTCGTACGCGATTCGCTGCAACTCACTCACCGGACAATGCGCACCATCCGGGATGTGCGGGAGCTTGGTCGTATCCAACTCGCACGTGAAATCTTCACCGTCGCCCTCCTTCACGGAGCACCACGGCGCGACTTCGCACACCTTTTTTTGTTTCTTCTGTCCGATGAACGCGCACTGGTCCGCGCACGAGCTGTTCTCGTCGATTCCCAGCGTCGCGAGACTCCTAGCGAAGTCTTTCCACTCGGACTCTGCGGAAACATGGCGAGACGATACCGACCGCGGCGACCTTCTCGCTTCGACCCCGGCGATGAGGCAGAGCCCCGTAACACCAATTACTAATGCGGGCCGAACCCGAACCGTAGTGCGTCTCGTCATCTCCTGCTTCTCCGATCCCACGAACGAACACGAGTGAGTGCGTGCGTTCGGACCTTCGGCACGTCCGCGCGCGAGCGTGCGGCGTTGCCGGTCGTCGCGTAATTCCCCGTCGGCGATCGGTGGCCATCAAAAGCTTTCCAGGCGGTCGGTCGGACAGGGTGTGGCGCCATCGCACGGTGAAGTAACTTTTTAGCGCTCGTGTGTGTCGTATTTAATATCTATTAAATCCCATTAATCCCATCTAAATATATAAAAATACATTTTAATACCTCCGCCTGCGACGAGTCGGGACCGGTTCTCACGAAGGGACTCCCACCCCTCCGTCGACGTGCCTCAGAAGAGCGCGCTCCGCCTCCGCAGTCGGGGGCGCCCCTCGAAGGCTCGACGCGCGTTGCGTCGTCGAGGGGTACACGTATTCTTTCTACAATCGGCGGCGGCGCGACGATGGCCTATTTTTTCACAAGTCGCACAGTGACGCCGGCTCGGTCGCGTTCAACCCGTCTACATCACGCGCTCGCTTGCCGAGCCGCGCGACGACGCGCGCTCGATGTCGTTCACTCGCCGCTTGTCGTCGTCGTCGTCGCTAATCGACGCATGCGTTCGACGGGCTTTAAACACTTGACGCACGGACACTTGCTCGGTCGTTCGACGAGGCGTGCGCGAAGGCAATAGTAGCAATACGGGTGTCCGCACGGTTCGGCGACGAACGGGTGCACGGGCTCGTCGCGCGAGCACGCGACGCACTGGTACGCGCGGACGGCGAATCGACGTTCCGACAACGTGGCTCGATCGGTGTCGTCGCGCGCGGACAACGAGGCGGACGATGCGAGCGCGCCGAACACAGCGCGCACGCGCGTCGAGTACAGATACGGTAGCGTGAACAGCACGAGCTCGGAGAGTTCGCGCCACGCGAGCTGTTGATTCAAGTACTCGAAATCCACGACGCGCGCCATGGAGGGACGCTGATACACCAGTCTCGCGCTGAGCGCGCGTTCTACGAGCGTCGGGTACCGACCGTGGCGCAGAAACACGCAAAAGTTGACGAAACTCGCCAGCGTGTAGCAATTTTCTGCCGCTCGAGACCAACTCCATGCGCGGCGGCGCCAACACAACGCGTCCTCCTCCTCGTCAAACTTTTCCCGCAACATTTTCCTCTGCCACGACCCCCACGCGTACGCCGCCACGCACTTGACCGACCCAAACGCCAATCGCTGCGCCACGCTCAAACCCTCGCCCTCAACACCAGTCTTCATCGCCGCGCAAGACGTCGTCGTCGAAGTCGTCGTTCTCTCGTCTCGAAAACGCAAATTCATGAGCTCTTGTCCCGGCGTCGCCCTGTTCACCCCCGTCGTGCACGCGAACAGGGCGAGATCCAGCGCCAAGCGCATCTCTCGTGTCGATTTCGTATCCGTCGCCCGCCCTCGCGTCGTCGCGCGCGCGGCGTCGACGACGCGCGTCAATTGATTTCCCAACACATCCAACAACTCGCCGTCGAGTCTCGCGGCGTCCACCTGAGACACGCGCAGGACGTCCAGAGGCGGCACCGCGCGCGAGCTCGTCGTCGACGGCATTGACGGCGTCGTCGACGACGAGGCTCGCACCCGACCGACGACGAGTGCGGCGTTTCATCATCCACCACCCTCGAGACAAGAAGACGGGACGGGACACTCGGCGACGCGCGACGACGTCGGTCGATCGACGCGCGAGACCGCGAGACCGATCGATGACGCTCGCATTCGCCCTTGTGGCGCTCGCGTCGAGACGCGCGCGCGCCGTCGTCGACCCGTTCGCGCGCCGCGCGGTCGCCGCCGCCGGTTATTCGTCGTCCGTGTTCGCGCCGACGTGGTCGTTCGGGTCGACGACGCGCGTCGCCGCGGCGACGTTCTCGAGCGCGTCGTCGTCGTCGTTGCCTCGAGACACGAGAAACGTCGCCGTCATCGCGCACGTCGATCACGGGAAGACGACGATGATGGATAAACTCATGTCGGCGTCTTCGACGACTTCGGCGACGGACCGCGCGATGGATTCGAACGCGCTCGAACGCGAGCGTGGGATCACGATTCAGGCGAAATACACGAGTTTCGCGTACGAGGGCGTCACTATCAACGCCGTGGACACGCCGGGACACGCGGATTTCGGCGGCGAGGTGGAACGCGCGCTCGACATGGTGGACGGCGTCGTCTTGCTCGTCGATCCGAGCGAAGGCGCGATGGCGCAGACGAAGTTTGTCTTGCGTAAAGCGGTGCAGAAAGGTTTGAAACCGATCGTGGTGTTGAACAAGGTTGACAGAGAGGGCGTGAACAGAGCCTTGTGTGACGCCGTGGAGAGCGATTTATTCGATTTAATGGCCTCCTTCGGCGCGACGGACGACCAGTTGGATTTTCCCGTGGCGTACGCGTCGGCGCGCGCGGGCGCGGCGGACACGTCGCTCGAAAAGGCGCAGCGCGACGTCGCGGAGGGCACGGGGAGCGTCGAAGCTATTTTGCGTCTCATCGTCGAACACGTGCCACCGCCTAGAGGTGACGAGACGCAGCCGTTCAGCATGCTCGTGAGCATGATCGATAGAGATCCGTTTCTCGGTCGCGTCGTCACCGGACGCGTCGTCGACGGTTCGTGTCGGACGGGGGATAAAATCAACGTGCTGCGTCTCGAGGATGGGAGCGTGCGCGAGGCGTTTCGCGTGCAAAAGATTTTCACGTCGAAGAGTTTGAAACGCGAAGAGGTTGATCGGTGCGTCTCGGGCGACATCGTCACCATCGCCGGCGGCGTCGACGCGACGGTGACGGATACCCTCTGCGACGCGAGCGTGACGGAACCGTTGGCGTCGACGCCCGTCGATCCGCCGACGTTACGCATGACGTTCGGCGTGAACGATTCCGGACTCGCCGGGAAGGAGGGCAAACAGCTCACCGAGCGACAGATTGAAAAGAGACTGCGAGACGAGGCGGAGACGGATGTCGCGCTGTGCATCGAGACGACGGAGAGCGGGTTGGAGGTGCGAGGTCGCGGCGAGTTACACTTGGGCGTGTTGATTGAAAACATGCGCCGCGAAGGGTTCGAATTGAGCGTGTCACCGCCTCGCGTCGTGTACGGCGTGGATGAATTTGGGAAGAAAACCGAACCTTTTGAGGAAATCATCCTGGAAGTGGACGAAGCCGAAGTGGGCGCCGTCATCGAGGCGTTGTCGCAGCGCAAGGGCGAACTGAGCGATATGGAATCAAACGTGGATGAAGACGGACGTTCGCGTCTCACGTTTGTGGCGCCGTCGCGCGGTTTGATTGGATTCAGGCAAGAGTTCATCAACGCCACTCGAGGCACAGGGGTCATGCAACGCTCGTTTCACTCGTACGGCGAATCGCGCGGAAAAATTGATAAAGTTCGCAAGGGGATGCTCATAAGCACCGTGTCCGGAACGACGACGACGTACGCCCTCGGCGCGCTCGAACCGCGAGGGACGTTGTTCGTCGGACCGGCGTGCGAGGTGTACGCGGGGATGATTGTCGGCGAACACACGAGAGAGAACGATTTAGAAGTCAATCCAACCAAGGAGAAGAAATTGACAAACATTCGCGCGGCGGGTAACGACGAAACTATTCGCCTCACGCCGCCGAAATCCATCAAGTTGGAGGACGCCATCGGGTACGTCGCCGAGGACGAACTCATCGAGGTGACACCGTCGGCGATTCGTTTGCGCAAGGCGGAACTCGCCAGCTCGATGCGTCGTCGCGCGTCTCGGCAAGCGAGCGCGTGATGGAGACGAGTTGAACGCGCGTCGTCGCTTTGATTAGGATGATTTGAAATGTAACATATTACACCGCGACGCGAAACACAAACAAGCAAAACAACGAAGCAAACGAACGTGTCTTTACAGTCCGAGCTTGGCGCGCTCGAGCGCGAGCACCTTTTGCACGCGTTCCGCCGCGCCGGCCGTCTGTCCAGTCCCCGCAGCCGCGTCGTAGGCGGGCCCGCGCACGTCGACTTCGTCCATGACGACGATGACGTCCCCGTTCCATTTACACGGAAGCGTCCGCGCGAGCGCGTCGAACACGTCCTGCGCCAACGCGCTGACGTTCTCTCCGATGTTATCCGCCGCCGCTCTCGCGCATCGCAACGCGTTCTCTATGCGTCGCTCGCGTCGGGGTTCGTCCACCGCTGGCAACGCGTCCGGCTCGCGCGCCGTGCTCGCGTCCACGACCACGTTCGTCGCCCCGTCGACGTTGACGAAACGCACGTCGAACGAATTGGAGATCTCACCGGGCGTGCGCACGGCGAGCACGCCCGCGGCGGCGTCGTACGCAAAGATTTCTCCCTCAAATGTTTCGCCGCTCGCCGTCGTTCCCGACGTCACCGTGGCGCCGTGCGCGTACTCGACCGTCATCGTCGCCCGCGAGACGACGTGAGAGGAGACGATGTGAGCTTTTGGCGATGTGAGACCGCGTCGGGCGAAAGAGTGAGGCACCGAGTGAATGCGTGAATGAATGCACGCGTCGACGCATCACGCGTTCCACGCATCCGCACACGTCGTCGGCATGTCGTCGTCGTCGACGCGAACCAAGGTGACGTTTCGTGATCTCACGAAAGCCACCGAACCCGATCTTCGCGCGCTCAACGCCGTCGTCTTCCCCGTGCGATACAGCGATAAGTTTTACGACGACTGCGCGCGCGCGGGCCCGTGCACGCAGTTGGCGTACGGTGAAGATGGCGCGTGCGTGGGCGCGGTGGCGTGTCGATTGGAGATGAACGCGAGCAAGGACGGTGCGAGGTTATACATCATGACGCTGGGCGTGTACGCGGCGCACAGAGACGGGAAGATTGGATCGAGATTGCTCGCGCACGCCCTCAACGCGGCGGCGGAGGATAGCTACGTGCGCGACGTCTACCTGCACGTGCAGACGAATAATCATCAAGCGTTTGAGTTTTACGAACGATTCGGGTTCGTCAAGGGTGAGGTGTTGAAGAATTATTATAAGCGCATCGATCCACCGGATGCGGTCGTCTTGCACCGCGAGCTGGGTGAGACGTGGACGCGCGTCGAGTTGGAAGACGTCGTCGTCGACGCCGACGGTCGCGAGTTGGAATAGTGTAGTTTACGTAGTCTTTTAGCCGAGCGCGTCGCCCTACATGCGATTTTTATAATTCGAGCAGCGTGATGACGTCCACATCTTCTTTGTGTGTTACGAATGGCTACGGCCGCAGGCGTGGTGAGAGCTACTGTGGCCTGACGAGCTAAATAAATGTAATGTCGCGTCGCGTCGTCACGAAGACTCCCAATCGAGCGCTTGTTGATACACCTCCTCGTACGTGGACACAAAGTGCGCCTCTAAACCTTCCCGAATGTCCTCCGATAACTCGTCGTAATCTTTCTTGTTGCCCTGCGGGAAAATAATCGTCTTCACGCCGCTTCGTCGAGCGGCGATGGTTTTCTCCTTGACGCCTCCGATGGGTAAGACGCGTCCCGTGAGCGTCAACTCTCCCGTCATGGCCAAGTTTGGTTTGACGGGTTTGCCCATGGCGAGCGAGAGCAGACTCGTCGTGATGGTGATGCCCGCCGAGGGTCCGTCTTTCGGCGTCGCGCCCGCGGGCACGTGCACGTGGAGAGACGTGTCGGCGAGGTACGCGTTCCCGGGATCCTTGGTTTCGAGGAAACTTCGGGTAAACGTGTGCGCGATGGCGCTCGACTCCTTCATCACGTCGCCGAGTTGACCCGTCGTTTTGAGCGCGCCCTTTCCTTCGCCGGAATCGATCGCCGTGCACTCTATGTAGAGCGTGCTTCCGCCCATCGCCGTCCACGCCAAGCCGGTGACGACGCCCGGAGGCGTGACGTCGTAAATGCGATCCGTCGCGAACGGTGGCTGGCCGACGTATTCGACCAAGTCGTCGACGCCGACGACGATCGGTTCGAGCGCGTCGCCGGCGCTCTTCGCGCGAGCCACCTTGAGCGCGACTTTACGGTAAATCTTTTCGAGATGTTTTTGCAAGTTGCGCACGCCAGCCTCGCGACAATAGTCGCCGATGAGCGTCGACATCGCCTCGTCGGTGATGCTCGCGTCAAAGTCAGCCAAGCCGCTCTTCTCGCGCGCCTGCTTCTCCAGGTACGTGCGGGCGATTTGCACCTTTTCGTCGGTGATGTAACCGGACAAGCGAACCACCTCCATGCGGTCGAGGAGAGGTCCCGGGATGGTGTCGAGAACGTTGGCGGTGCACACGAACAGAACTTTGCTCAAGTCGACGGGGACGTCCAAATAGTGGTCCAAAAACGTCGAGTTTTGCTCGGGATCGAGCAACTCGAGCAACGCGCTCGCCGGATCGCCCTGATACCCGCGACCGAGCTTGTCGATCTCGTCGATCAAAACGACCGGGTTGCACACGCCGGTGGATTTCAAGCACTGAATCAGCTTTCCCGGCATGGCGCCGACGTACGTGCGTCGATGGCCCTTGATTTCGGCGACGTCGCTCATGCCGCCCACCGAGAAGCGATAAAATTTACGTCCGAGCGCCTTGGCGATGGATTGGCCGATGGACGTCTTGCCTACCCCGGGCGGACCGACCATGGTGATGATTTTACCCTGCGTCGTCCCGAGAAGTTGTCCGACGGCGATAAACTCCAAGATTCGATCCTTGACGTCCTCGAGTCCGTAGTGTTCGGCGTCGAGCACCTCTTGGGCGTGCGAAATGTCCAACTTTTCGTCGCCGACGACGCCCCACGGAAGAGACGTCAACCACTCGAGGTAGTTGCGCGTCACGTTGAATTCGCTCGACGACGGCTCGAGTCCGCTCAACTTTTGGAGTTCTTCGTCGATCACTTTGGCCGTCTCCTCAGCCGCGCTCGCGCGCTTGGGTTCGAAACGCTTGGTGAATTTTTCGATGAGCGCCGTCTTGTCGTCTCGCTCCATGCCGAGCTCTTTTTTGATCGACTTCAATTGTTCCATGAGGAAATAACGCCTTTGATCGCCGGAAATTTTATCCTCCACCTTTTTACCGATGTCCGCCTGAAGCTTGCCGATCTCCACCTCCTTCTTCAACAGCTCGAGCGTGGCGTCGAGACGATCCTTCACCGACAACAGTTCCAACACGCGTTGAAGTTGCGCGTCGTCGGCGCTGCACATGGACGCCCCGAGATCGGCCAGTTTCGGGGGATCTTGAAAATCGTTAAAGTTTTGCGCGAAATACTGCAACGTCTCCTTGTGCAACGGATTCGTCTTGAGTAAATCTTTAATGGTGGCCACCACCTCGTTCGTCGTCGCCTTGATGATGTCGTCGTTCGGATCAAACTTTTCATCCTTGAGATGCTCCACTTTGACCACGGTGGGGTCGCGTTTCATCGTTCCTAACTTTCGAAGTCGACGGTGACCGAGAAGTAAGAGCGTCGCCGCCTCTTCGCCCGTCGTCGAGTCGGTGGGAATGCGAACGATGTTGTGCACTTGCGCAAAGGTGCCGACGTCGTGCAAGCGGTCCGCCGGATCCGCGTCGAATCCGTCTTCATCCTCCTCCTCCACCACCTCCCCATCAACGCCCACGGTCGTGGTCGTTCGTCGCACTTTTTCGAACACGTCGTCGTCGTCGTCGCCGCCGCCGCCGGTTCCACCGCCGCGCTCGGCGTCGTCGTCGCTCCTCTGTAAAAACGCCCCCACGTACGCCTGCCCCCTGTTTCGCATATCCTCGAGCTCGGCGATGAGCTTTTCGTCCGTCACCTTGACGGGCATGATGATCCCGGGCATGAGCGGTCGTCTCGGAAGCGGTACCGCCAACACCTGTGGATGCGAGCTCGGATGGGACGCGCTCACCATGATGCCTCCGCTCGTCGACGACGACGACGACGACGACCCGTCTCCGCCGAAAATCATCGATCCATCGTCCCCGCTCGACGACGATTCGCTCGCTCTGGACGACACGAACGCGTTCTTTACTCTCTTCTCCCCGATTCTCGCCGCGGACGACGCCCCTAATTCATCCAAGAGCGCCCGAGAAGAAAACGCGCCCCGCGACGCCGCCCCTCTCAATCTCGAGAGCGCTCGCGAACCCGTCACCGACGACACCGACGACGACGACGACGCGCGCGCGACGCTCGAGCGACACGCGCGCTCAAACTCTCGTCGCACCGCGCGCGCCGCCCTCGACATCGTCGACGACGTGTTCGACTGAAATCCGACGAATCAATCAATCAATCAAATCAATCAAAAGTGAAAGAAATGAAGTCACCGCACGCGGACGCGCGCGATCGAATCGATCGAAAAAGAAAAGGAGGAGGAACCGCGCGCGGTCGTCTCCCGAACGCCTCCTTTTCTTCTCGCTCGATCGTCCCGTTCCGTCGCGTCCCGTCGCGTCGCGTCCGTCTCTGTCGTCGCGTCAATCGAACGATGATTCGATTCACTCGTCGCACGTCGAAGACGCGTCGCGTCGCGTGTTCATTCGTTCGACGCGCCGCCGCACCTCGCGACGCCCGCTCACCGCCCGACGAGGAGACGGATGGATTTCAGAGGTCAGCGCGCGGCCGAACGCGCGGCCAAGACGACGCTCGTGCTCGGGGCGGTCGTCGCCTATGTGCGAGGATGGCTGGCTGGGGGTGATTTCGCGACGACGATGCGCACCTTTGCGTGGAGCGTCGCGGTGGCGTGCGTCGTGAGCGTACCGCCGTGGAGTGCGTATCGAACGCATCCCGTGACGTGGCGACCGCGCGAGGGCGCGACGACGGGGATGGGGACGGAGACGGGGACGACACAGACGGGGACGACGACGAACAAGAAGAAGACGCGAGGCAAGGCGGCGCCGGGGACGCCATCGCGGACGCGTCGCGCGTCGTCCAAGACGACGCTGTAGATGCGAGACTCTTTTCTCATTCATGGGTGTCTAGGGTTTCGGCAAACTTCTCGAGGTTGGGCCCGTCGCGCTCGGTCCCGCCGAGACTGAAAAGAGCGCGGCGGACGCGGACTCCGTCGGTGGAGTAGGAAATAGTAGACGCGCCGCGACGTGTAGACATCAAACGATCCATCGATCGATCGATCGATCACGCGTGTTCTCTTTCTGTGTGTTACACGACGTGCATGTGTGTATGTTGTTGTTGTGAGCGACTAATGAAGAAACTAATGTATGTAATGGGAAACGGTGTCGACGACGAGCGTCGTTTAGCCGATGAGCATCTTGTCGCCGTCCAAAAACTTGTACTCGGGAACTTCCAAGTTTTCGGGCGCCGGACCCTTACGGATGCGTCCGGACGCGTCGTAGTGCGACCCGTGGCACGGACAGAACCATCCGTTGTAATCGCCCGCGTTGGCGATGGGCACGCACCCCAAGTGCGTGCACACGCCGACGGCGACGAGCCACTCGGGATTGGCGGCGCGTTCGGAATCCGCCTGCGGGTCGCGCAGAGAGGCGACATCCACCGCAGCCTCCTTGGCGATTTCCGCGGGCGTGCGGCGACGAATGAACACGGGCTTACCGCGCCACTTCACCGTCACCGTCGAGCCCAACTCCACCTTGGACAAGTCGACCTCGAGCGACGCCAACGCGAGGACGTCGGCGGTGGCGCTCATGGACATTAAAAACTTCAAGACAGCCAATCGCAGAGCGCTGGCGTAAATCACGCGACCACCAGTCATGACGAAATACGTGAACGCGCGCTTATCCGGATCACCAGCCTTGGCCACCGTGTGGTTGGACACGTCGTATTCCACCGCGTGGGCGGGCGTCTTGAGGGCTCTCGCGACGGCGCCGCTGTTCACCGCCGTCGTCGAGTACTCTGCGCGTCGTTTGCAAAAGCGCGTCGCGTCACCATTCGTCAGTCGTTCACATTCCTTCGTCATCCATCCATCGATTCGCGCGCGCCCCTCCGCGCCGTCTCGCCTCTCGCGCCTCTTTCCCTTCCCTTCGTCGCCCTCGTCCCGGTCCGT
>Ga0255784_10004207_pt1 | contig 10780 bp, 8 predicted proteins | sample 101ome_14_FD_179982 | JGI IMG/M metagenome (GOLD analysis project Ga0255784, IMG submission 179982) | Coastal salt marsh microbial communities from the Groves Creek Marsh, Skidaway Island, Georgia - 101403AT metaG (version 2) | ecosystem: Environmental > Aquatic > Marine > Intertidal zone > Salt...
GTTCACGGGCCGTCATCTTCCCGCGGTTGTGCTGTGCTTCCACGCGGGCTTGACCTCCTCCGGCCTCGCTTCGAGCCTTCCGAGTTCGTAGGTCCTTGAGGCGCTCTTCGGTCCCTGACATCGACTTCCCCGTTCCTTTCTCAGCCCAAGCCGCCCTTATTGCTTGCTCTTGGTTTCATCCGGGGGGGAGTCGTTCAGGCCAAAGGAATCATTCGCCATCAGCAAAATGATTCTCTGGGGCAAACAAGCCGATGGCTTTCATCGAACCGCCGGCGTAAACGTTGTTGATTTGGAAATTAAACTGGTTCTTTTCAACAGCGTTGTGCGTAAATTCTTCATCAATTTTGATATCCGAGCCGAACCGGTTTTTATTGATTCCACATACTCATTCATTCGTTGCTGGATGAGTTCTGCGGAACATTTATGGTTGTATTGCCTCAATTTCTCGGTATCATCGTATCGCGGGATGGACGCTAAAGCCTCTTCAAAATCATCCAGGCTTGGAAACGAGAGAATGGTCAGTGGAACCCCTACAGAACCCATCACGGCGCTTGAGATGACCTCTCGAAGATGCTCAGGGTGCGTTTCTCTTGATTGTTCAAGAACTGAGACTGATTTCCTCTCTCAGACCCTTGTCTGTTTCAAGGAGTTTTGAACTCCGATGGGCTTGAGATTGCCCGAAAATCTTCATGATGGACGTCAGCGTGAGACTCACTGCGTACACGTGGGGTCGCCAGCCATGATTGCCGTTTTTTCTTATCCACTATAAATACTTCAAAAAAATGCCGATGAGGCTTCGTTCTGAGCCTTGTTCAAAATGAGCGAAGTATACCTTCATGAACGCCCAGGATGACGCCCCAACATGGACATCCACCCGACGGTATGGTCGTCATTAGGGCACTACGTCTACGCATACGTCGACCCACGAAACGAAGCGATTCGGTACATCGGAAAAGGCACAGGCGCACGGGCTGTCGCTCACCTTGAAGATCGAAATCGGTCACCCAAAACCGAATGGATTCAGGAATTGAGGGAGATGAATATCCAACCTCGCATTGACATCCTAGCCAGGAATCTTTCAGAGCGACAAGCACTGCGACTTGAGCGCACGCTCATTGACGCCATCGGCATTGGTGAACACCGATTGACCAACAAGGTACGGGGGCATGGGGTGAAAACCGGACGCGAACCCATCGAAGAAATCGCCGTCAAAATGAATCCTGAACCTCTTATCGCTCATCACCGCCTCCTGGTGGTGAAACTCAACAAGCATTTCCGCCCGGGCCTTGACCCCATGCAACTTTACGATTTAGCGAGAGGCGTGTGGACGCTTGGCTCGGCAAGGAACGATGTCGAGTACGTGTTGGCACTGGCCCACGGATTGGTACGGGGCGTCTACTGCGTGGAGAAGTGGCACCCTGCCGGAACCACGCCGTACCTGCACCTCCCTCGAGACGATGTGGATGACGAGGAATTTGCTCATCGATGGGAGTTTGTTGGCGCCCCCGCTCCTCCCGAAGTGACAGAATTGTATCTCCATAAGGATGCGAGCCGTTGGTTTAAACGGGGCAACGCAAACCCCATTGGGTATGTTTTTCCTGAGTGAAAGACCGTCCAAGAACGGGCGTGGTTTACCAACCTCACGACTGAGAAAAGTGGTCTTTGCGAGCCTGCTCTTGTTTCTTCTGCGAGATCATTGAGACGCCACCATCACCTGGTTTGACCACGTCCATGAACGGCTCAGTTATCAAGAAAGATTCAAAGCTGCTTTCGTCGTAAGGCTGTCCCGGTGCGGGGAGAGCGTTGTAGTCCTTCAGGAGATAATCGGTTCGAACGGCCTTCTCGGATTTCTCGAGCAAAACGCTTTCAAAAAATTCCAACGAACGTGGGCTCTCAAATCCAACCAGCCGGTTCATTGTTTCTTTGTCCGCAAGACGCGCCCATTCCACCATCGCTTTCTTCAGACCGCCCCGCCAATCGACTTGATGGTTCAGCACCACCATCTGAACGTGAAGGTCACGTTCATGAGGTAGCAATCCCAAAGACGATGCGGCTTCCCGAAGTTCTTCTCCCGACTCCCACTTGTATTTCTGAACCGCTTTGAGTTCGTCCAAAGTGGTGCAATTCAACTTCTTTGCTGAACGTACCTGTTTCGCTGTCGAAAATCCACCGGCTTTTGCGAACTCGATGTCAATGGCTTTGATCTTCCCGTTCAACGCTAAATTCACGTCCGCTGAATTGTACTGGCTGTTGTCAACCATGAAGTCAATGACTTTGTTGTCGTAGGGGCTGCAGGCGGCCAAAATGACTTTTCGTGCTGCTGCATCGTCAATAACAGGCATTTTAGGGGGAGGCGTCGGATTTTCACAGATGGCAAGCCATGCATCAACCCACAAGTCTGTCCCGTGCATACCTTGTCGAAAAGAGGATATTTTTGAATCATTGTTGAGCCAAAACGTAATGCATTCGTCCACGAAACGGGAATATGGCGAGTCCTTTGCCTCCTCTGAAAGCAATTCTGCAACGTGCTCTTTCATCACCCTGTTGCCATCAATGTGCGATAGGTTCTCACCCAAATCACCCAAATGCACGAGTTTTTGGTGAAGATTCATGAAGTGGTTCCATGTGATTTCAATGTGCTGGTATTGAGCGACTGCCCTCAGCGATGAAACAATGCTCATGTCGCTTGATGATGTGAGCCCTTGCCGAAGCAGCAACGGAAGGCAGTTTGACAAAAACTCCTGCCCAACCTCACCAAAATTGAGGCCAATTCTTTCCAAGAGATATCCGAATCTGAAGCCGTACCATTGGCCAGACCTTTCCTGCAACAAATAGCCATCCTCAATGGAATAGATGGGGCGATTCCAGTCCAAAATTTCGTTGAACGCCTTCGACTCCAAGAACATGACATGTTCAACATTGGAGCGTTCAGCCCGATATATCGTGTACTTCTTGATCGGAAGAGATGCCACGACGGAAAGGACTTTTTGCAAGGAAACTCCCAATTCTGAAGCGATGAAGTCCGTGGTTTCCCCACGTTTTAACATCGACTTGACATCGGATTTAAGGTTCGGATTTCTGCCTGCCACATTTTTTTTTTAGAATCAACTCCTACATGAAGTTAATTCCATTCAGAAGATTGGTTTTGTTTGGGGATTTGCTGACCTTATCGTTGCTTCAAAGTCTTTATCTAGATTCATGATTGTGCGCAACCATGAGCAAGCAACAACCAACGATGATGGTGACAAGAAGTTCCATGGACGACATCGGGTCCGTCCTCAGTACACTGGGTTTTACGTGGAGCCCCTACGATGAAACAGAGTTCGAAGGCAACAACCGACCGGATGTTCTCTTCGTTAACTGCGGAAGCCCCACTTACAGAAGCGACCTCGCATCGTTTGTCTATTCAGGTGGTGTCGTCTATATTTCAGACCATGCAAAAAATGATTACGAGTCAATTATTTCCGATATCGGAAAATCCTGTGTGATTACGCTCGTTGGAAACGAAGGAACCCACAAAGCCGAGGTCGTTGACCAAAATCTTGCAGCATTTCTCGATGTTGATTCGTTGAACCTTGAATTTGACATGGGAGCATGGGCCGTCGTCAAATCCCCTCCGAAAGGAGCATTGCGACTGGTCGAGGTGGACGGAAACCCCGTTGTCATGACCCTTAAACACGGCTTGGGCTCAGTGATTTTCACCAGTTTCCACAACTCAGCACAAAATTCTGAAATAGAAAAACAATTGATCCGATTTTTGGCCTTGAAACCGTTGATGAAATCCGAGAGCATCCGAACCGTGAAGGAGACAACAAAGCGAGGAGGGAAAATCAGGATTTTGGATGAATCTGAACCGGTGGTCTCTGCTTCGAAGCCCTATCGAACAACGTACAAATTGCCGAAAAGCGCAACGTCCTTTCAAGTTGAATTGAATTGGCTCGGAGAGGCAGAAGTTCACATCACATGTTCATCGGGCGGAGACAGTTTGAAGAAGGGTTCAGCAAGAATGGCACCTCTTCGAATAACTTTGGACACGGATTCTCTTTCTTCGGGAACCGTCGATATTGAAATTCGCCTCGGTGGTGGAACACATCAAGCCTTGCTCACTTCCATGGTTTGTAGCATTACCGAGTCGGATGCGGACGACAGAAAATCACTAAGATCGTTGATGGGGTAATTGTCCCTTGATGGTGTGGTTCAATGGCGAGGAAACCCCTGTTTGAAGACATTGAAGATGGTTTTCTTGGCGTGAGCCGACCGTTCAATCCCTCTCGGCCTGCCCCTTCCACAAACCCGAAAGGCCTTGAATCTGAAATCTCAACCAAAAAGGTCTCCCCTACAAAGAATACGGGCTCAAGTGGTGATGAGCCTCCTACCACCGAAGCGGCATCGGAAAAAGATACCGCAGATACCAAAGAGGCAAAGGCGTATGTTTGCCGGGGTCAATCATGCAGTTATCGTGGAAAGGCGCTCCACCATTGGAAAATTCACGCACGCCACAGTGGCCATCTTTCCTTCGGTTGCAATCTGGTGCAGGGCGATTCGTTCACCTACATCCCCTATGAGGGAGACCCGGTGAAAGACAAAGAAGTGACTGCTGAGCCTGAACTGGAGAAGGATGCCGAACATAAAGGTGCGAAACTCAATTCAGATACACCCACGCTCGAGAAAGAAGAAGGGCTTTCAAAGGAAGACAGCATAGATTTGAACATTGACTTGAACCATTTGATTTCCGAACATGCTGAATGGTTCCACCACTTGAAACGCCATCGAAAAGAACGCTCAAGGCTCGCTGTGGTATCCATTTCTCTGGTGTTGTTTCATTCCATCTCTTTGCTCTTCGGGCGCGGTGATCCTTATGATCCGGGTAACCAAATCAACGTGCTATCGGTTATTGTTATCGGAAGTGTACTGGTTTCTTTTGCAATCGAATTGGGAATGAATCCCCCTTGGGAAGATTACGAGCCCGGCGAACACTTCGGGGGATTCATCGCCGAGTTGGTGTTTGCCTTGCTCGTATTTTGGCCAGGGAGCATGCTCTTACAAGGTCTGATGGCCCTGCTGGTTGCCGGTGTGTACCTTCACCATGCAGAAAAGGTGAGCATTTTTGTGATGAAGGAGAACACGGGGGTCTCTGGGTTCCATCGATTCGCTTTAGCGATGAGGTACCAAGCCGCGCTTGTTGCTGTCTGTTCATTCTTGCTTGCTGCCGCAGAAAATTATCTCATTGGATGATGCCGAAACACCTTGGCATTTCATTGAGTTCATTAAGGATGGGTGTATTCCGTGGATCATGCGAAGGCCTCTTGATGCTGTCAAGGCCTACCTAGAGAGGCACAAAGACCGCAGAGCGGCAAAAAAAGGGCTGCTCGAGTCGGAAAGAATACTCGCTGAAAAAGAGGCCCAGTTGGGTCAATCCAAAAGGGAACTTGCGGCGACGGATGAGACCATCCGAACCACCTCGGCTGAAATCGGTGGACTTGAAGCAAAAATCAAGGCCTTGAACGATGAACTTCAGGTTGCAAAGACGAAGCAAGAAGCGCTCAATGAACAACGAACAAAAGAACTGGCCGTTGTTGAGGACGGGGCAAATCAAGTGGAAGTTGCACAGGATGGTGTGGCGAAAGCTAAGGCAAACTTGGACCGCAAAACCAAGGAAGAGCATGCCAAACTCATCGAAGACCACCCGGGTCCGGAAAAAAAAATGGCGAAGATCGAACTTGTTGAGCGCGACGCCTCGATGACAACGATTGTTCATGCGCTGGGCGACTTGCATGGGTGGGCGCCTGGCCTCATTAATTACTTGACAGCCCACGGTTTGGCAAAAATCGAAATTTCCGGCATCAAGGTGTACAAACTCAACAGCAAAGGTGCTATGAGCGTGGATGAAGTTGCAATGGGTCTTCTCTTTCCGGATCTAATAGAGTACCTTAAATCACAAGAAGGGATGGACGACGAGCAGAAAATTATGGAGTGGCCGCATGCAGGTTTACTCGGTCAACCTGGCAAAGAAGTCAACCTTGAGTCTCACCATACGGCCGTTTCTGCAGAATGGACCGGAAAAAACGAGATGTTCATCCAAGTTGGGGACGTGTTTGACAGAGCCGATCATTCAGAACTTGCTGCTGAAATCCTTCGTCAGTTGGTCATCCAGGCTCCTGCTCACGTCCACATCCTTGTCGGGAATCACGAAGAATTCCTCTTGCTCAACCACAAGGAGTCATGGTTATTGAACGAGCGAAAGTGGACGTACGACTCAGACAGAGGTGGAAACACGAGAATGCTTCCGATGCTCTATGAAGAGACGCCCGAAGAAGAACTGCTCGACATCACTTGGGAGCGATACAAATCTGCCGCTGCGACCCTTTATCTAACGCAATATTTCGCAAAAGAGGCGCTCGACACCAGCCTCGCCAAACCGCTCAGGTTTTTGAATTCAGAACGACACGAGAACTTCAAAGAACGCATCTTGGCCGGGACTTGGGAAGGATATCAAGCGGCACTTGAATTGCACGAACTTATCCTTGAATCCGCCTCAGAATCCCCCCTAACCTACCCCGGCGCAATCGCTGGGCTGGGCGTGGGAGATACATGGTTTATGCACGCCGAGCCGAACGGCTTGAAGGCGTTCGTCGAAAGTGCGGATGAGGCTGCTTTGATTCCCCTGAGAAATCCAAGACGCATTGGGGGTCGAGACTTCCTCGTCCTGGAAATGGATCTCGCTGGATTTGATGCTCGAAAAAACCGATTCGATAGCAACTGCTCTGAACTCTTTTGGGCAAGGGACGCTTCAACCGGCTTTGAAGGACTCAGTTCTCGCTTTTCATCCCAAACCACATCCGTCCTGCGCGTGATGCCCGGCGTCCGAAACATCGTTCATGGCCACAGCCCAGTGCCGCTCAACATGTCCGAAAACAAACCTCACACCTACATCGCAAGAAGGCTTGGTCAGCCCGTCTCACCCACCACAGGATCCATCCGAGTCTACAACATTGATGAGGGCATGACCCCCGTTTACGGCGTGTTTGAATCCAATAAAGAGAAGATGAAATACATACCCGTTGGCCTCCGAGTCCCCGACCACCTTCTTGAACACCATCAATCAGGCGACATCATTGATGAAGCAGATCTTTGGACATTGAACGACTCGTACCTTGAACTGGAACATCCCCCTTTCACCACACACCCGAAACTTACACTCGGTGAAGTCCCAGAGCAATACAAGGTCAAAGGGCCCGGCCAGATTACCCTCGGGGAACTCACTCAAGACGACCCCGCTATTGAGCACACATCTGCCGATGATTTCATGAAAGACCCCACAAAGTTTAGTTGGCTAAAAATGGACGAGCCTGAAAACATCACGAACCCGCTTGAGGGAAGTACCCCTGCCCCCGATGGACTGTTTCGCGTTCAACACGATACCTACATGACGATGACCTTGGGAGAACACCTGCTCACCATGCTGGAACTTGAGGCGGAACCTCCAAATGGCCAACAACCCTTCGCTAGCAAGAGCACTGAAGGCTACTTGAAGGGACTCCGAACAGAGTTCAAAAGACAAACTCCGGAGTTCAAACGATGGGGTTCGATTTTTGATGCATATCATACCGGTTCCGTGTTCATTCACCTCCGTTCTACTCAAACAGGAATGGTGTTGAACATTCGTGGAATTAACATGACCGAGGTGCCTGTAAAAATCAAACTCTACAACCATCTGGGCAAGGCCGATGGTTCAGTACCTTCCACTTCGATTCGAGAAGGAGAAATATTGGTTCATCCCGGCACATGTAGCTTGACTAATTTCGACCTCATCAAACCCGAATCTCACGTCGATATTGACATTGATTTAGGCGATGGAAGCCGGACGCTGGCCAGAGACATCGTTTTCGCAACCTCTCATGTCAAACCGGGAGGCGACCCGAACCTAACCAGCATCCCCTTCCTCGAGCACAAGTACAAGGAATACCAAATTCAGGGAGAATTCAATGAAGGGGATCTCCCCGTTCTCCTTCGCCACCACCACCAAAAGTACATCAAGAACGCAAAGATGACGATGCAGCCAACTGAAATTCCAGAACAAGGAAAGGTACCGAAGGATGAAACCGGTCAAGCAGAGACAACGGGCGGCGAAGAACAAAACCCCAGCCCCCCAGAAAGCGATCCAGAAGAAAACGTTGAATCATCGCCTGCCGAGGGTGGGGGGCATGAACTCAACAAAAGAAGCGCCCAAGGAGAATCCACAAAAAAAAAATTGAAAAGTCGCGATGAGGGAGAATGCGACCTCGTGAGTGACGTTAACAAAAAACTAAGTGCAGGCCTCACAAGTAGGATTGAGTCCACTGGAACGAACAAGAATGACTGAAAACTGAACCATCACATCTCAGTGTGGCTAATGTAGAAATCTTCCCGACCGATCCTTTTGACCTCCAAGGTGTATTGATTCTTCAGCGAGATAGTGTCGCCTTTCTCATCCAAAACGACAACGATATCACCGGTGCTGTTGCACCGATAAAGCGTGGAGTTTTCCAAAGTCGTGGAGCCAGAATCGTTTCCTTCAGATGATGAAGTGGCTGCTCGAGCCACCTTCACCAAATACACCTCACCGGACGAAGCGGACCGAATCAGCATCGGCCGTTGGAAGATATGCAACGTCGAATGATTGAATTTCCATTCACCGATTGACGAACCGTGATGCACGAGATACTCGCACATCCCGTCGACCCTCCATGACGGGAAAGACGAGGAGTAATCGGCAACAATTCCCAAATCGGAGTCAAGCGAAATTTCGGGATTCTTCTCGTCAACCGTGAAGTGTTCGCCGCTGGTTGTGTGCACGGTGAGGATGGAGCCGACCGCAGGTTGACAACTCATGCTCCAAAATTCAAGCATGGCAGCTACGGATTCGAATCGATCTGCAGATTCCCAACGCGTCGCTTGGTACACCAGTTCTCGAAGAAAATCCGGAATGTCTTCGTCCCTCCGGATGGAGTCAAGGGCAATCCCATCTGGATTGTCGTTGTTTTCGTAATCTGGGGAGGCATCGCCGTTGTTTTCGTTGGTGAGGAAAAAATAGACCAAGGAACCAAGGAGGAACACTTCTGAGCGCTCTGTATAAAGCTCCCGTTTGCGTTGTTCAGGACTTACCCAATACTCCTTTCCTCCATGCTTCAACTTCCTACCATCGGATTCGCCGGTAACTGAAGGGTCGCTGAAAAATCCACCTCCCCAATCAATAATCTGGATGGATTGCGTATCCTCGTCCCAAAAGATGTGGTGAAGATCCAAATCTGTATGGTAAAGACCGTGTTTGTGGAGCACGTTAAAATGATTGAAAATGTTCCAAAGGACCTCAATCCGCTTCGACGTGGGCATGAAATCTTTCAGGTCATAGAGTGATTGCCCAAACGCCTCCTGCTGGAGAAACATTCGATACGACGGGGCACTTTCGTGAGCTTTAAACGTGAATTCCGCCAATAGTGGAGGCGTGAGGCTGAGCGCCGCAACCCGTCGTATGAGAGCGATCTCGTTGTCCAAATCCTTGTTGAGCAGAGGCAATTGATTTTCATCACGGCTTAAATCGTAATGCATATGTTTGAGGACGGCCTTTCGAGCTGACTCGTCGTTGTATGGGGCGGCAATGCAATGATAAACGACCCCAAATCCTCCTACTTTAGCCCGAACCTTCTCAAGAAAATCTCGTTCCAGGGTAAGTTCATATTCTGAACCAACACTGAGCGCTGTTGAAGCCTCGTTCAGCCGAAACCACTGTTCCAAAGGACGATGGCGGTCATGTTCGTACATCGTATCACCCATGGGGGCGGGAACCAAGGTAGGCTAACCGACGTGCGATTGTTCACTCAGTGCCGCCATCCGTGGTCGTCTTCGATATTGTTCGCTCGGAGGACGTCAGCCCGATGTTTCGAATGATCTTCACCAACGTTGAATGGTCCTTGTTTCCAAGGTCGTGCATGTTTCCACCCTTGCCAATTTTGAGAAATTCAACGTAGCAATCACGCACCTTTGGCTTCGTGGTGTAGGTGAGGGCGTAGAATTGCCCCACCTCAGCAGCTTCCATGGCGGAAAAGGCTGCTTCTTTTGTCGTGGTGGAGGTGTGCGATGTTGCATCGGTGATCAGCAAAATTACTTTCTCGCAGCCCTGTGGCCAGTCCATCTCTGTTGCCTTGACGAGCGCATCGTAAACTGATTCTGGTTCTGGCCCACCTCCAGTAGCGTTCAGCGTCTCTACTTGAGCCTTGAAGGCCTCGGCGGAGCGAGTGAATTCTCCATCGCCAAATTTGTGGACGGTGATGTCTTCGCCCTGCGTGAGGTCTCGGAACGAGATCATACCGAGGTGGAGACGAACTTTTCTTTTCTCAAAAATCTCTGCGAAATCAAGAAGCGCAGCCTTAACGGCGTTGATTTCCGAGGACATTGAGCCCGTCACATCAATCACAAAGGTAACGGCTGCTTTGACCGCTTTTTCAGTTTCACGCTTGGTAAGTTGATCGAGCAAATCATCTGACACGATACCATCTCCTGAGAAATCCTGAATCCCCAACGGTATATATGTGTTTCATCATGGCGCCCAGCAAGAACATCACCTCAATGCAACCATTTCCCTTGATTCATGGCCTGTGACTTACCTCGCGGTCATACCGCCGTTTGGTTCGGGGTTCCCCGAAATCAGCAAGTCACGACTTGCTGTGCAGAGATTGATTCTTCAAACGCCCGAGAACTCATGTCGCGCTGTCAAGCAGACTTGCCTCAACTAAACGATGGA
>Ga0255784_10004209_pt1 | contig 10776 bp, 10 predicted proteins | sample 101ome_14_FD_179982 | JGI IMG/M metagenome (GOLD analysis project Ga0255784, IMG submission 179982) | Coastal salt marsh microbial communities from the Groves Creek Marsh, Skidaway Island, Georgia - 101403AT metaG (version 2) | ecosystem: Environmental > Aquatic > Marine > Intertidal zone >...
AACCGAGAGATCATGTGCCGCTAGGAAGTCCGTTGGGTATGGACTTTGAAGTCGGCACGAAACTTTCAGGTGCTCGCTTTGTCGCGATGCGAGGTGCAATGGCTCGTTTAGAGAGGGCTCTTGCTCATTTTATGTTAGACCTACATGTTGCAGAGCATGGGTTCACGGAAGTCAGACCTCCATTATTGGTCCGTGACGAGGCAATGTTCGGCACTGGCCAATTACCCAAATTTTCTGAAGATCTGTTTCAAACAACCGATGGGCGCTGGTTAATTCCAACTGCTGAGGTACCACTCACCAACATGATCGCCGGAGAAATTCTTGACCCTGCACAACTACCGATACGCATGACGGCTCATACGCCTTGTTTTCGTTCTGAAGCTGGTGCAGCTGGGAGGGATACTCGCGGAATGATCCGAATGCACCAATTTGATAAGGTGGAACTTGTCAGCATAGTAGGGTCTGGTGAAGGGGTATCAGAACTCGAACGGATGACAGCAGCAGCGGAAGCAGTTCTTAAACATCTGGATCTTCCATATCGTACAGTCCTTCTATGCACTGGTGACATGGGATTTGGTGCTCGCAAGACCTACGACCTTGAGGTTTGGTTACCATCTCAAGAAACATATAGAGAAATTTCTAGCTGCTCATTTTGCGGTGACTTTCAGGCGCGTCGGATGAATGCGCGGGTTCGGCGGGTAGGAGAAAAAGGTACGGTATTTGTGGAGACCTTAAACGGTTCCGGTGTAGCTGTAGGGCGTGCGCTTGTGGCAATCTTAGAAAACGGGCAGCAAGCGGATGGTTCAGTTATTCTCCCAAAAGCTCTGCATCCTTATATGAACGGCCTTGAGCGCTTAACTCCAGGTGAGGTCTGATAGTGTCCAAGCCAGTTTCATGGCAGATCAATCTGCAGGGTTCTAGGGTTCTGCTACTTAATGATGATGGGATTAATGCCCCTGGTTTAAAGGTGCTTAAGGATCTACTGCAGCCGCATGTTGGAGAGCTCTGGATAGTGGCTCCTGAAAAGGAAGAGAGTGGGACTAGTCACGCAATTTCACTACATCGTCCATTACGTATTAGGGAAATTGGTGAGCGCTGTTTTGCGGTGGATGGATTACCTGCGGATGCAGCAATTTTGGCCTTAGGTCATATAATGAAAGACAGTACTCCTGACATAGTTATCTCTGGCGTTAACCGTGGAGCTAATCTTGGAGATGATGTCGGCTACTCTGGGACAGTAGGGGCAGCTATGGAAGCAGCTCTTTCTGGTCTACCAGCGCTATCTTTGAGCCTCTGCCGTACCCCACCTGGAAAGACAAGATGGGATACGGTGGAAAAGCATTTAGTGTCGACATTAAATTGGGTTTTATCAGAGGCGTGGCCGCTAGGGGCCGTGCTTAATATAAACTTTCCAGATGTGGATCCAACGGACATTAAGGGTAAGCGTTATACCCGATTAGGCCGTCGTAAACCTGGTGGCGAAATTGTCGAGCGTACTGACCCAGCTGGAAGGACCTATTATTGGATAGGATCTAAAAGGGTATTAGGTGAGGTTTTTAATGATACTGATATCGCGGCGACTGATCAGGGCTATATTTCCGTTACCCCTTTAACTTTTGATTTAACCGACAAGGAAGCGCTTTCAAAAGTACAACCGAGCATGGTGATATGAACTTGGATGGTCGTCGTATCCGCATGGTCATGGAATTGCGCCGTCTTGGCGTGACGGATCCGCGAGTGCTTGGAGCTATGGAGCGTTGTCCGAGAGAAGACTTTTTATCTTCCGCATGGATAGATCAAGCATACGATGACCGGCCTCTGCCTATTGGGCATGAACAGACTATAAGCCAGCCCAGTATCGTCGGTCATATGCTTCAGGCGTTAGATATACATTCTAATCACCGAGTGCTCGAAATTGGGGTTGGCTCGGGGTATCAAACAGCGCTTTTATCTAGTTTATCTAGGGCTGTGTATGGAATTGAGAGAATTAAGATTCTTCTCGATAATGCAGAGAAACGGTTGTTAGATCTTGGAGTAAGAAATGCATTTCTTAGATGGAGTGATGGTGGTCTAGGTTGGCCAGAAGCAGCACCCTATGATCGAATTATAGCAGCGGCAACTGCGGATGACCTGCCTGGCGCATTGGCTGATCAACTAAAGCCTGGTGGGATTATTGTTCTTCCCATAAAAGAGGCGGGGGGTGACCAAAATATTTGGCGTGTTTCGCGTCACGAAAATGGCTTTAGGACAGAAAGTGTCTGCAAGGCACCGTTCGTTCCATTATTATCGGGTGTGGTTAGTAGTGAATACAGGGAAGGTGCCTAATGGAATGCACTCGGACTATTATTGCATTTTCACTCTCACTCGCCCTCGTAGCTTGCGGTTCAGTGGAGTTTCAGGCTGATCCAAACGAAAGGAAGCCTAGTTCAAGATCGGCTTTTGTTTTTGAGTTGAGCCCTGGCGGGGAAACTATAACGGTTCAAACTGGAGATACGGTTAGCGAGCTTGCGGAGAGATATGACGCTACTGCTCGGCAAATTATCATAATCAACAACATTCGCCCCCCATATCAAATTCAGTCGGGGCAGAGACTTCGTCTACCGCCATCACAAAGGTTATATCGAGTTCAAGAAGGTGACTCATTAAGTGGGATTGCGGCTAAGTTTCGGGTTAATTCAGAAGAGATCGCGGTTATCAATTTCTTGCCTCCTCCATACAGGTTGAATGAAGGAGATTGGCTTGGAATACCCTTGTCTGATCGCGAAAACCTGGCACAAAACAAAGATTTACTATCAGGACAAAAGAAGTCATCAAAAAATCTTAAATCAGATAGTGTAATAGTTACGACTGAGGATCTTAAACCTCTATCGCTAGGTCGGAAACCGCTGGTATCGAGCAAAAAGGCTATCGTCAGTAAACCAGAAAGAAAATTTGCGGCATCTAGTGAAAGGGCTACAAAAGCTAGCGGATTAGAGAAAGAGTTTCTTACGCCGTTGGACGGGCCGGTCATTTCAGACTTTGGTAGTCAGGCAGACGGGCGCCGCAATGACGGTATCAATATTTCAGCACCAAGGGGAGCTCCCGTGCGCTCTGTCCAAGATGGTGAAGTAATTTATTCAGGAGATGCCTTGCAGGGTTATGGTAACCTTGTGCTGATTAAGCATCGGGATGGTTACGTCTCTGCGTATGCTCACATGGAGAGTATTTTAGCAAAAAGAGGTGTAACGGTGTCAAAAGGGCAAACCATTGGAACAGTAGGATCCTCGGGCGGGGTCCCAAGCCCTCAACTTCATTTTGAACTCAGAAAAAATAATGTTGCTATAGACCCTGCAGCGTTGTTTCCTAACAGGTGATATTTAGGCTACTTGGGCCAGTTTAAGAGCGGTTTCACGGGGCATTTTCCGCACGTGGCTCGCTTCTATTGCTGAAGGTATCGAAGCTGCGATATCGCTTGCAAGCATTAATTTTTCTAGGTCGATCCCAGTCTGCATTCCCATTCTATGTAATAGATAGATAACATCCTCACTCGGAATATTGCCTGATGCTCCAGGCGCATAGGGACATCCCCCCAAGCCTGCAACAGAGGTGTCAAAGCTTCTGAGTCCAGCCTCTAAGCCAGCAAGAATATTTGCAATGCCAAATCCTGATGTGTCGTGGCCATGAAACACGAAGGTTGCTGAATCCCCAAAGTGTTTTAATGCCTGTTTAGTCAATGATTTTACAGCTTGAGGAGTTGCCATCCCAGTCGTATCGGCCAGTGCAAACTCTAATCCACTGCGGAAGGTTAACATTTTCTCGATATTAGATAGTGTTGTTGCTTCTGGTGTTAGGCCCTCAAATGGACAATGAAAAGACGTAGCCAAGCCAATGCGAAGATTGAGTTTTGCCTCTGGATCTACTTCGGAGAGAAGATAATTCAGGTCATCAAGGGACGCTGATGTGGGGCGTCCAACATTACTATTGTTATGCCCATCGGTCATTGAAATGACCATCTCTAAATCTTTGATCCCATGAGAAAAAGCACGACGAGCACCTTTGGAATTAGGCACCAATGCCATTTTTACGATGTTTGGCATGGGGCGAAGGCCCTGCACCACAGCATCCATATCTTTCATTTGTGGGATTGCCTTTGGACTGACAAACGATCCAATTTCCATCCTTGTCACACCAGCGTCTGCTATTGCATGTATTAAGGAAATTTTAGTTTCAGTTGGAACAAAGTCAGGAATGTTTTGAAGACCGTCGCGCGGACCAACTTCAACAATTTCGACTTTATCCATGATGAAGATCTCCTTTTATTGCCTTGATCATTCGAGGGTATCATTAATACTAGTGGAAATATACGAATACGGAATCTAATGACAAACATCCAACCAACACAGCCACTATCAGGATTTCGGGTTATTGACCTAACACGCGTCCTTTCCGGTCCGTTTGCCACCCAAATACTAGGAGATCTGGGGGCCGATATTATTAAGATTGAAAGCTCTGAGGGCGATACCGTTCGCACCCAAGGAGATAAGATCGATGGGTTCAGTTGGTACTTTGCGGGTTTCAACCGAAATAAGCGCTCCGTGGTGCTTAATCTCAAAGCCGAGGGTGACAAAAGGCATTTAGAGGATCTGATTAAATCGGCTGACGTACTGATAGAAAATTTTCGTCCAGGGGTCATGGATAGGTTAGGCCTTGGACCGGAACGACTGTCAGAGTTGCGGCCAGGACTGGTGACTTGCTCCGTTACAGGCTTTGGATCCTATGGTCCATACTCAAAGCGGCCAGCTTTTGATTTCATTGCTCAAGCGATGAGTGGTTTTATGAGTAGTAATGGTCGTGAAAGCGATCCACCTATGCGCACGGGCCTACCAATCTCTGATCTTGTCACCGGCATATATGCAGCTTTGGGAGTAACAGCAGCTCTACTGCGAAGAGAACGAAATGGTGACGGCGACCACGTCGATGTCAGTCTTACAAATTCAATGATTTCGTTATTGGCTTACTTGGCATCAAATTATTTTGCATCAGGTCGAATAACGCCACGCAGTGGAAATGACCATCCAATTGCCGCCCCCTATGGCCTATTCGAAACAGCAGATACACCAATTGCTGTTGCGCCGAACGACGATGTTTTCTTTGGGCGACTCATGGATGCGTTGGAACTATCTGATTTAAAAACTGATCCAGAGTTTGCCAATAACCACCTTCGGGTCGAAAATCGGGATCGCCTAAATGCGTTTGTTCTTGGTCGCCTCACTACCAACACTGCTAACTACTGGGTTGAAAAGTTAAATGATGCTGGGGTGCCATGCAGTCATGTTTATGACATTAATGGTGTGTTTCTAGATCCACAGGTTCAAAGCCAAGAAATGTCTATGCCGCTTCAGCACCCAAAATACGGGGAAATTAAGGTTCTTGGATTCCCAATGAAATTTAAAAATGCCCCGTGCCAAATAAGATTTCATCCACCAGATTTAGGTGAGAATACAGCCGATATACTGAACGAGGTGCGAGAAAATACGTAGATCTAAACGTGCTGGCCACCGTTTATGTGAACCTCAGCTCCGTTAACGTATGAAGCTGGCCCGGTGCATAGAAAATATATTGTTGCCGCTACTTCTTCAGGCTTACCTAGTCGTTTCATAGGTATTTCGCGATTCACGAGTTCTTCTGTGCCGGGTGAAAGGATAGAAGTATCGATTTCACCTGGTGCAATAGCATTCACTCTAACTCCGCGTTCTCCAAATTCCGCAGCCATTTCTCTGGTTAATGCAGCTAGGGCAGCTTTTGAAGTTGCGTATGCAGCACCGGCAAAAGGGTGTACTCGTGTTCCGGCGATAGATGTCACGTTGACTATAACACCTTTCGCAGCAGTCAATTCTTCGATCAGACTTTGACCTAACATCGCTACTGAAAAAAAGTTTACCGCAAAAACCTGCCTCCAAGCCGCTAAATCTGTGTTAAGAACACCCATTCGGCTGCTGTTAGGTAACTTGGGAGAGATTGCTGCATTATTAACCATTGCATCTAATCTACCGCTTGGAAGTCTTTCCTTTATCGAAGCAATTGCTAACGGTAGGGCGTCAAGCTCTGAAAGGTCCAACTGAATATGATTATCTCGACCACCATCCCATGGGCAGTCCTCGGAAAATGGTTGCCGAGACACAGTTAGCACTCGCCAGCCTGCCGCACCAAAACGTTTTACAGTGGCGTGGCCAATACCGCGACTGGCCCCTGTCAAAAGTATGGTGCGTAACGGCTCGTTTGAATTCATGATGTTTGCCGTTTTCGGTTAGTATTTTAAGTTATCGATACTCTCATTTCGAAGATTGCGCTACCTTTGAAACAGTGGCGTGATCAAATCCGGCGAGTTGTTTATATTTTGCAGCTATTTGTTCTCTTTCTTCTTTGCTAATCACATCGTCTAGGTTTTTGAACCCATTAGGTGCTCTTTCGTGAACAATTTGCATTATTTCGTCGGGTCCTTGTCGTCGATTGGCAGCTACTATTGCAGCCGTAGCTGGAAGACGCTTAGCCTCATAATTTTTAAGAGCTCCCGGGATATCGAGTTTATCCTCCGCGATGAAATTTGCTAAAGTTCTAGCATCAATAATTGCTTGGCTCGCACCGTTTGAACCTATCGGATACATTGGATGAGCAGCATCGCCCAATAAAGTGACTGGACCAAAACTCCAAGCTTCCACAGGGTCTCGGTCAACCATTGGGAATTCAAAAATTTCGTTGGTGCTATCAGCCAGCATGGGATAGTCCAACCAATCGTAAACCCATTCCTTAAATTCTGGCAGAAAATCTTCTTTCTTACCTGCTTTGTTCCAGCTCTCTTTAGTCGGAGCTGGGTCGCCAGATTGGCCAAGAGTTAGTTCTGCTATCCAATTTGTATAGCTTTTGCCGCGTTCGAAGGCATTTCTTGAGATTGGGTAGATCACTATTTTTTGGTCAGCATGGCCTGCCATTATCATTGATCTACCAGAAAGAAATGGAGCACTTTCAACCGCAGCGCGCCATAGAACCGCTCCTGACCAGCGGGGTGGGCCCTCGTCAGGATAGAAGCCTGCTCGAACTGCTGAATGAATCCCATCTGCACCAATCAGCGCATCAGTGATCAAGGGGCCAGTCAATTTGTTAGTGTTACGATCTTCAAACCAGACAGCGACCTTACCGGAAGTCGTTATTGTGTGTCTTTTATAGCTTAGACCAAACCTAATGCTGTCTTTTGCAAGTCTTTGTTGAGCCGCTTCTAGAAGAATTTTTTGGAAATGTCCGCGGTGAATGGAAAATTGTGGAACAGGATAGCCAGCAGCTATACCTCTTGGCTCACGCCAAATTTCTTGTCCAAATTTGTTGAAGTAACATAATTCCTTAGTCTCTATTCCGGTTTCACGAAGTCGGTCTTGCAGCCCGAGATCAGTCAGAATTGCAGTTGCATGTGGGAGAACATTTATACCCACTCCCAAAGGCTTTATTTCACGAACAGACTCATAGATCGTCGCGTTAATACCTTTTTCAAGAAGAGATAGAGCAAGAGATAAACCTCCAATTCCTGCACCGATAATCATGACGTCCATAGTTTGAAGTTTCCCTCGTGACTGACCGACTTAATGGCGTTAGTTTTATGGTTAAACATATCTTTGGGTTTTTGAAAATGTCACATGCAAAACCAGCTCTCGCTTTAACTCCAGTTCCTGGTCGCCGTCGGCTTGTAGTTGAGGCGGCAAAAGAAATGGAGGAGCGAGGTTATGCCGGGCTTTATTGCCCTTCTACCCTTGGCGGCATGTCTTTGGTGGAAGCATTGGCTTGGAACACCCAAAGTATGCCTTTTGGCATCACCGTTGCACCTATTTATGCCCGTGTTCCTGAGGATTACTCAGAAACATCAGCTTGTATTCATGAGATTTCTGAGGGTCGTTTTAGGTTGGGTGTTGGTGTTAGCCACGGGCCTACTCAAAAACGATTTCGGACACCTGTGGGCAAGCCAATAAGTGATATGCGAGATTTCGTGGTTCGTTACAAAGAATGGGTGGGCGCCGGAGATCCCGCACCATTAACCCTAGCTGGGATGCGGCCGCGTATGATTAAGCTGGCAGGGGAAATGGCTGATGGTCTTGTTTTTGCAAATGCAGCTCTCAGTCAGGCTTCAAAATCACTTGCGCTTCTCCCGGCTGATAAGTTGAAGAATGACGAGTTTTTTATCGGTTGCATGACGCCTACATGCATTAGTGAAGATGTTGAGGCGGCAAAAGCTGTTCATAAAAGGACGCTCGCACGCTATGTGCAACTCCCTTACTACCGTGAATACTGGCGTGAGTCTGGTTACGAAGAAGAGATGGCTGAGATCGATAAGTTGGTTGATACCGGTGAGACGGCAGCAATTTTTGATAAGCTCTCGGATCGGTGGTTAGACGATGTTACACTTTTTGGGCCGGCAAACAGAGTTCTTGAAAAACTTGAGGCCTGGCGTGAAGTTGGGATTAAGACCCCAATATTGGTTCCATCCTCTGCTTCTGGAAATCAACTAAAGGCTGTCCAAGAGATTTTCCAAATTTTTGGGTAATTTTTCTTAAGTCCAGTTCAGACAAATTGAGTACGAACAATTCTTTCCATGTTTTTAATTGAAATTAACGTGATAATTTTAAGTGCTGTGCTTCCCGAATGAGGAAATTGGGCTAACTTCAAGCCCTCACAGAAGGATAAATTCTTATAATGAACGCTTTTCTTGCATTCCTGGTACCCGCAGCAATCATCGCGACCGCCATTGTATTGATTATTGGGCTTGGCGGTTTTGCTGGTGGTGGTAATTTCAATAAAAAATATGGAAATAAGCTCATGCAGATGCGCGTCCTGCTCCAAGGTGTGGCTATTGGGCTTATCGTCATTTTGATAGTGGCGACGTCATCCTAAAAATTAAATACTTAACGTATTTAGAAATCGATCTAGTGCCTCTGGGGGAAAGCTCTTAGGCCATTCAGCTGGTCTATCTAAAGCCTTATCTAGCAAAACTTTAAATTTATTCCGGGTTATTTCTTTCGCACCAAATTGCTCGAGATGTGGATTGGGAAATTGGGCGTCTAGTAAGGTAAACCCACCATAATGCAGTCTAGCCGCTAGGTGGACGAGCGCAATTTTTGATGCATCCCGATCTCGGCTGAACATGCTCTCACCAAAAAAGGCACCACCTAAAGATAGTCCATAGAGGCCGCCAACTAGCTGGTCCCCATTCCAGCATTCCACTGTATGGGCGTGCCCAAGATCGAAAAGTTCTCGGAAAAGTTTTTTAATAGGAGAATTAATCCAGGTATCCTCGCGTCCGCGAGAGGGAGCAGCTTCCGCGCATCCGTCTATCACTTGATCGAAAGCTGTATCAGATCTGATCTTTAACGAGGTGTTTCGTATTGTCCTTCTGAGTCTTCTTGGCACCTTGAATTTCTCAAGCGGTAAAATACCTCTGGTCCTTGGATCCACCCAAAAGACTGTTTCGCAATCTTTTTCTTCAGCCATGGGAAATATGCCGATGGCATATGCGCGTAGCGCCAGATTAGCCGTTAATTCTAGTTGCTCTCCAGCTTTACCTTTTTCTCCCAATTCTAATATCTCTTCCATTCGGGCTGCCCAGTGCCCCATAAATTTCGAAAATCCCGCATTGTTTTAGGCGCATGCTTGCCACGCTCAAGTAATTCCCAGTGCAGCTTTCTCCGAGACATATAAAATCTTTTTTAAGAAGGTTAGAAAATAGCTAGTATTCTAGGTTCATCTGGGATTAATCGCATTTGGTTATCCTTGAGTTCTGGATCGTTTTCAAATGGCAGATGGCCCTTTGACAATGTGTCTATCGTGCAGGTCGCCAATAGAACTCGCAGTTAATCCAAGGATATCAGCAAGCACCTCATCAGTATGCTGGCCAAAACGTGGAGCGGGGGCAGGCTCAAGCCTTTTTAGATCCTCAAACCACATAGGTGCACCAGGAATTGGAAACGCCACCCCGTTTAAATTAGGCTGTGCAACAGTCTTGAAAAGAGGATTATCCGCATAGAGATATGCATCGTTAAGAGATTGACGAAACGATTGATATCCCGACCAAAGAGCTCCAGCGTTTTCTAAAGTGGTTGCAACTTCAGTATAATCCCTAGTGCCTATCCAAGTGCCTACTATTGACTCGACTTCGACACGCACCTGATAACGAGATGCTTCATCTTCTAATTTAATTCCGTGTTTAGCCTCAATTTCAGCGAAACTTCCATCACTTCCCATAATGTCTTTGACAGCTTTCACATGCCTAGGAGTGAACATACAAAGCATTATCCATTGGCCATCCTTTGTTTTGAACGTCTGTCCAAATGTTCCAAAAATTTGATTTCCAAGTCTCTCACGGTCACTTTGATTTACAGATGCTTCCCCGACGTAACCTAAATTTGCGGTTGTCCATAAAGCAACATCGAGAAGTGAGAGCTTTATAAGCGAGCCAGCTCCAGTTCGTGACCGCCGACGTTCGGCTGCTAGAAGACTTGTAGAAATAGTAAGCCCGGCACCGATGTCCCACGCAGGTAGAACATTATTAACAGGGCCATCTGCTTGTGTAGGACCAGTTACCATTGGGAAACCAGTCATAGCATTGACTGTATAATCAACGTGAGGGGCGCCATCTCGGGCTCCTGTCAAGGCAACCATGATCAGATCGTCGCGTCGAGCTTTAAGATTTTCATAAGCAGACCAGCCTCGAGCTGGAAGGTTGGTTAGGAACATACCTGCGTCTGCCCCCGGAGCTGT
>Ga0255784_10004211_pt1 | contig 10775 bp, 9 predicted proteins | sample 101ome_14_FD_179982 | JGI IMG/M metagenome (GOLD analysis project Ga0255784, IMG submission 179982) | Coastal salt marsh microbial communities from the Groves Creek Marsh, Skidaway Island, Georgia - 101403AT metaG (version 2) | ecosystem: Environmental > Aquatic > Marine > Intertidal zone > Salt...
CGTTAACGCGATTGAAACTTTGAATGATAGACGACGAAAATGAAAAAACAATTACAGTGTAATGGTTTTTGTTTATTTTAAGGTAAAAATCTAAAAATCAACTATATGCGATTACTTTTTATAATGACTCTTATCATTGGTTTTACTTCATGTGACCAAAATCCTACTTTCTTAGATTATACCAATTCTGATTCACAACTTTCTGGTGGCACCAAAATAATTCCAATTCAAACAGAATTAGGAATATTTAATGTTTGGACAAAACAAGTAGGTAATAATCCCGAACTTAAAGTATTATTACTTCATGGTGGTCCAGGTGCAACTAGTGAATATTGGGAAGCTGCAGATTCTTATTTTCCAAATGCTGGTATTCAATATTATTATTATGACCAGTTGGGATCGGGTAAGAGTGATAATCCAAATGATGAACGATTATGGCAAATAGATAGGTTTGTTGAGGAGGTTGAACAGGTACGGATAGCTCTTGGATTAGACTCTTCTAATTTTATTATACTTGGACATTCCTGGGGAGGAATATTGGGATTAGAATATGCTCTTAAGTATCAAGGAAATCTAAAAGGGCTTATAATTTCTAATATGGTAAGTTCTATACCAGACTACATTGATTATGCAAATGAGATTTTAGGACCGCAACTACCTGAAGAGGTATTAAAGAAGATTAAATCCTATGAGCAAAACGAAGATTATACAAATACAGAGTATTTAGGTTTAATTGAGGAATACTATTATCCTAAACACGTTTTGAGAATGGAGCCTTCAAATTGGCCTAATCCCGTGCTTCGTGCATTCGCTAATTTAAATTATCCCCTTTATTTGAAAATGCAAGGCCCAAGTGAATTTGGTGTTGTTGGTGATGCAATCTTAAAAGATTGGGATAGAACGAATGACCTTTCATCTATTTCAATACCTACATTAACAATAGGGGCAGAATATGATACGATGGATCCAAAGGCTATGAAAAAAATGAGCACATTAGTGAAGAACGGTAAATATCTACATTGTCCTAAGGGTAGCCATATGGCTATGTACGATGACCAGAAAACTTACTTTCAAGGCGTGATTAGCTTCTTAAATGACTTAAATTAGTTTTTTTGTACTGCAACTTTGAATAATAGGGGGAGCACAGCGAGACCGCTACACCACACTAATCAAAAGCCCTGCAGTTCGCAGGGCTTTTCCTTTGAAACATTTTGATTAAGTTTATATTGCATTTAAACTTTAAAATGAATTAAACATGAAAAAAGTCGCTTTACTTATAACAATTACCTTTTTCATAACTAGTTGTCAGAATAATGAAACTGTTGTGAATAGAAATGTGGGTGAAATTATAAGCGGAAATAATAAAGGTAGTACCTATTCTATTGGAAGTATGGAGCACGCTCAACTAGCACTAGATTTTTCAAATGCATTTGTAAATCAAGATTATGATTTTGTAAATGAAGAAAATTATCAAAAAACCGTCTTTTTTTATCCTGAAAAAGGACTAGATAGACTTGAATTTGATTTACCTACTTTAATTGAACTTGCAAAATCTATGCACGAACCATATGATTCAATTAGAAGAAGTGTTTATGATGTAATTTCTGTAGTCCCTTCTTATGATGAGAATTTAACTATTGTAATGTTTCCATTTACTGAAACAAGATATAGAAAGGATGGTGAAATAGAAAAATATAGATTTTTTGAAAGACATGATATTAGAGATGGCAAAATTGCCGGAGTGAGAAAATGGAGTCAAGAAGAATAAAACGAAATGAAAAAGTTTAGATTATAATCATGGAAGCTGCAACTTTGAATAATAGGGGGAGCAAAAGCCCATCAGAGATGATGGGCTTTTTTATGCCTTGTTTTTACTGGGATCGCACCAAGTCAACACCTTCCCAATACTTCAACCGGAGTTAATTTGAATTTCTTAAATTCACTAAACCAATCAATTAAACGATGACTACTCAAGCTCAAAAAAACCCTTTGTGGTTCAGTATTATAGCAATAATTGCTATTCTTTGGAATCTATTCGGAATTATCCAGTATTTAAGTGATGTCACCATGAGTGATGAAGCTAAATCATTTCTTAATCCCGATCTTGTAACTCTTATGGATTCAACTCCGAAAGTGATCACCGCATTTTATGCTCTAGCGGTATGGGGTGGTTTTGCTGCAAGTGTTTTATTGCTCCTGAAAAAAGCAAAAGCCTTAGTGCTCTTTCAAATCTCTTTGATTGCAGTGATACTCAATACGGGCTATTATATATTCTTTACCAACGGTCCAGAAATAGTGGGGGAAGCCGCTTATTATGGGCTTCAATCAACCATTATCATCGTGGCATTACTCCTTGTATATTTGAGTAAGAAGGCTATTTCTATGAATTGGATTTCTTAGTGTATGTTTTTTAGAACAGCAACGATATCCTTAAGACTATAGCCTTTGGCTTGAAACATTAGATTGTGTAATTTGAATTAAGCTAAAATTCACTACAAGACTTAGTTGTGTTGCAACTTTGAATAATAGGGGGAGCTTTAAAACAAAGCCTTTACAGAAATGTAGATGCTTTGAAAACTTAGAGAAGTAAAAGACATTAGCTTCAATTAATATATTACAAAATACTGGACAAAATTCTACATTTATAAAACTGATTTTTGGAAAAAATCGAGTGGAAAAATTTAAATGAAAGCATACGACTCAATGCTGACTTAAAAAATTATAACTTCAGCATAGAACATCAAAAAGATGGAAGTTCTAAAACCTATCAGTATTAACTAGCGAACCAAATAGCCCATGCTAAGAAATCACCTCATCGCTGATTTAGATCTTAGGATTAAATCTCTCAGCGGAACCGATCTCGAAAAAAGACAGTTAAAGGAGCGTTTTATAGCAAATAGTTCCGATATCGAAGATCTTTTTCTTGAGCTCTATGGTCATCAAAAAGTGGCAAATCAATTATTTGATGCTTTGATTGATCTTGTTTTTAGAAGTTTTGATCAACGAGCTGATGATTTAAAAAAAGCTGATCTCGACAAACTTCAAAAAGAGCAGTGGTTTTGTTCACAGGAAATTTCAGGAATGAGTCTCTATGTTGACCGCTTTGCTGGTAAGCTACCTGATCTTGAACGTAAATTGGATTATATCGAAGATTTAGGAGTTAATTTTCTACATCTAATGCCCTTGTTTGAGAGCCCAGAAGATGCGAGTGATGGAGGTTATGCGGTCTCTGATTTTAAAAAGGTTAATCCAAAATATGGGTCACTTGAAGAATTAAATTCCTTAAGTGAATCCATGCGATCAAAAGGGATGTATCTCATGTTAGACATCATCCTAAATCATACATCGGATCAACATCAATGGGCTAAAAAAGCGAAAGATGGAGATCCCTATTATCAAGACTTTTATTATTGTTATCCCGATAGGAGTATTCCTGACCAAATGGAATACTATATGCCTGAGGTCTTTCCAGAGAGTGCTCCTGGAAATTTCACTTTCATTCCTGAAATGAATCAGTGGGTGATGAGTGTATTTCATTCCTATCAATGGGATTTAAATTTTAAAAATCCTAAGGTATTAGTTGCGATGATGGAAAACATCTATTATTATGCCAATCAAGGTGTTGATATCCTAAGAATTGACGCCCCTGCTTTTATATGGAAGGAAATAGGGACTTCTTGTCAGGGGCTTCAAAAGGCACACCAACTGCTACAACTCATCAAACTATTGATAGAGGTTTCAACACCAGGAATGGCAATTCTAGGAGAAGCCATTGTAGGCCCACATCAAATTCTTGATTATTTTGGCAAAGGAAGGTTTAAAGCACATGAGTGTGATTTTGCATACAATGCAACCCAAATGGCCACTCAGTGGGATGCCCTTGCAACAGCTGACACAAGAGTGATGAGAACAGCGGTTAAGGTCATTGATCAAAAACCTAATGGATGTAGTTGGATTAATTATACCAGATGTCATGATGATATCGGACTAGGTTATGATGATTATATGATCTCCAATGCCGGTAAAGACCCCTATTTACATAGAACTTATCTTAAAAAATATTTTATAGGTGAATTTCCAAACTCTAGTAGTAAAGGAGCGCTTTTTGGAACTAATCCAAAAACAAATGATGCTCGTATTTCAGGTACTCTAGCATCGCTCTGTGGACTGGAATCCGCCCTCGAACAAATGAACCCGGAATTGATTCAAGAGGCCATAGACAAAATCACTCTTATGCAGGCCCAAAGTTTCTTTTCTGGAGGAGTTCCTCTTATCTTCTACGGAGATGAATTGGGTTCAACAAACGATTACTCTTATTTAGAAGATCCTTCAAAGTCCTATGACAATAGATGGATGCATCGCCCCATATTTGATTGGAATAAAGCTCAAAGACGCTTTGATGACCAGACTGTTGAAGCACGACTTTTTAACCGTCATAAACGATTGATTCAAATCAGAAAAGAAAACAAAGCCTTTGCTGATTTGAAAAACACCAAATGGCTCAGTCTTGAGCAAAATGCAATTGCAGCATTTATTCGATACACTGAAGATCAACATGTTTTTTGTCTTTTGAATTACAGCAATCAATCGCATCAATTAGCTCAAAACATATTTGATTCACTTGGGAAGGGTCCACACCAATTTAAGGACTTATGGACTGATACTCCTTATGAATTTAAAGGTCCGTGGGGAACTTTTGAAATCAAACCCTATCAGTTTCTTTTATTAAGCACTTGATCGGGATGTGCTCCTGGGGAATAATCACTAGGAGCAATCAGGGATTGTTCTATCGTACCTTCAGCCCCTCTTTTGTTATAGATCAGCCACTGTGACGGATCAAAGCTTGGAGAGGAATTTACAATGGATGGTTTTCTTAAAGCTTTTCCATCTTCAAAATCGTGATTTGTACCTGTGCCGTCCTCACCAATAACTCCAAATTGATCAACCACCTTCTCAAAGGGATCGATCAGTTGAGCCTGATCATCTCCATTTGATCCAGCTACTGAAGAAGAGGAGGCGATTAAATCAGCCTCAAATCCATAGACCTGTTTAAAAAAACTTCTGGTTTTGAAGCGATCACAAGAACAGATTCGGCTTCGATCATCTGACTGTCAAAGAAAATTCGAACTCCAGCTTCTGTATTAGCGTTGGTATAGCGAACTAAGGCCCATCCATTTAATGAAATGGCCTCTTGAGAAGCATTATAGAGTTCGATGAATCGAGCGTTGAGTTCATTGAAAGGTGAAGTTGTGCTGCAACTTCTGTCAATAGGGGGAGCAAAAGCCCATCAGAGATGATGGGCTTTTTTATTCCTTATGTTTCCTAGGCTGTTTCTAAATACTCTTAACTCTATTCAAATTAATTTTTGATGTGCTTTTAATTTCTGATAATGCAATATGGCTTTGCACATTACCTAAATTTGATAATAATGAGAGTTTAGTCAAAATAAAATTCTCATAAGATTCAATATCGGCAACAAGCACTTTGATTAAAAAATCGAAATTCCCCGTAATTCTATAACATTCAACCACCTCTGGAAACATTTTTACTTCATTAGCAAACTTTTCAATAAAGCTTCTAGAATGCTCCTTGAGAGTAAGTTGAATAAAGACCACTTGCTTTAAATCTAATTTACGATGATTTAAAAGGGCTATATATTTTTTAATGTATCCTTCCCTTTCTAATTTTTTGATTCTTTCAAAAACAGGTGTTGTTGAGAGGTCGAGTAACTCTGATATTTTCTTTATAGTTACTCTACCATCTTCTTGTAAAAGATCTAGTATTTTAAAGTCAATTAAATCCAATTTTTGACTCATAATAATTTTGGTTTTAAAAGCATATTAGAATAATTTTCTAAGAAAATACTCATTTATTCTAAATAAATTCTATACGATAAAAAAAAATTAGTGTAATTATATTTACTGGTGGTTTTTAAATTAATTTAAAAACACTTTGAAGATGCAAAATGCTTAAAATCCAAACTAACAACTATGCCATATTATCATAAACTAGGAGATATTCCTAAGAAGAGACACACCGTTTTCAGAAATCACGAAGGAGGATTTTATTATGAAGAATTATTTGGGACCATAGGTTTTGACGGTATGTCATCCCTTCTTTACCACAGTCATAGACCTACACAGGTAAAAGAAATCATAAAATCGTATGATGTAGGACCAAAAATCGCATTAGAAAAGAATATGAAGTCTCTGGCACTTAAAGGCTTTCTTATCCCCCCTAATTCTGATTATTTAAAAAGCAGGAAAACTATCTTAACCAATAGTGATTGTAGTATTGTTTTGGCGGCACCAAAAGAATCTCTACGGGAATATTTCTATAAAAACGTCGATTCCGATGAACTAATCTTTGTTCACAAGGGATCTGGCACCTTAAGAACACACATGGGAAATATTTCCTTCAAATATGGAGACTATATTTTAATACCGCGAGGCATCATTTACCAGATTGATTTTGATAGCGAAGACAATAGGTTTTTTATTGTAGAAGCACGCAGCCCTATTTATACCCCCAAAAGATATAGAAACTGGTTTGGGCAACATTTAGAAAGCTCGCCCTTTTGCGAAAGGGATTTACATGGACCAGAGGAACTAGAAACATATAATCAAAAAGGAGATTTTATTATCAAAGTAAAGAAACAAGACCAAATCCATGAGTATTTATACGCTGCGCACCCATTTAGTGTGGTAGGATGGGACGGGTATAATTACCCTTATAAATTCTCTATTCACGATTTTGAGCCCATTACTGGTAGAGTGCATCAACCGCCACCAGTGCACCAAACTTTTGAAAACAGTGGATTTACAATTTGTTCTTTCGTACCTCGCTTATTTGATTATCATCCCAATGCAATTCCTGCACCCTACAATCATAGCAATATAGATTCTGATGAAGTGCTGTACTATGTAGATGGTAATTTCATGAGTAGAAGAAATATTAAAGAAGGCTACATAACCCTGCATCCCGCTGGTATCCCACATGGTCCTCACCCAGGAACTATGGAGAAAAGCATTGGCGAAAAAGAAACTGCCGAGCTAGCAGTGATGGTCGACACCTTTAAGCCACTAATGATTACAGAAGAGGCATTGAATATCAATGATGATTTATACTATCAATCTTGGTTAGACCAATAATAAATTGAATTAAATGACTGAAATAAAAGACTTAAAGGATTTAAAAAAAACTGAATACGATCTTCGTAAAATTTTTTCTGATGCAGAGGATTTTTTACCTCTTTTAGGGACAGACTATATCGAACTATACGTGGGAAATGCGAAACAAAGTGCGCATTATTACAAAACAGCCTTTGGATTTCAATCTCTTGCTTATTCCGGGCTTGAAACAGGTATAAAAGATCGAGTCTCTTATGTCCTAGTGCAAGAAAAAATAAAACTTGTTTTAACGACCCCACTAAAAAAAGACGGTCCCATCAATGATCACATTAACACTCATGGAGATGGTGTAAAGGTAATCGCACTTTGGGTTGAGGATGCTTCAAAATCATTTGAAGAAACTGTAAAAAGGGGAGCTAAACCATTTATGAAGCCTACTGTTGAAGAGGACCAATATGGACAAGTAGTTCGATCAGGAATACATACCTATGGAGAGGTCATTCACATCTTTGTGGAACGCAAGAATTACAATGGCCCATTTTTACCAGGCTTTAAAACCTGGACGTCTGATTATAACCCACAAACGGTAGGATTAAAATTCATTGATCATATGGTTGGAAATGTTGAATGGGGAGAGATGAATAAGTGGTGCAAATTTTATGCAGAAACGATGGGGTTCAGCCAGATCATTTCTTTTACTGATAATGATATTTCTACGAAATATACTGCTTTAATGAGTAAGGTGATGAGCAATGGTAACGGAAGAGTGAAATTCCCAATTAATGAACCAGCCGAGGGTATTAAAAAATCTCAAATTGAAGAATATTTAGATTTTTATGGCAGTGCAGGGGTACAACACATTGCAGTGGCCACAGATGATATCGTAAGAACCGTTTCTGAAATGAAACAAAGAGGTGTGGAATTCTTGTATGTGCCAGAAACTTATTATGATAATCTGTTAGAGAGAGTAGGAAATATTGACGAAGACATTGAAACACTCAAACAAAATGGGATTCTTATAGATAGAGATGAAGAAGGATATCTTTTACAACTATTCACCAAACCTATCGTGGATAGGCCAACTCTATTTATTGAGATTATCCAGAGAAAAGGAGCCCGGTCATTTGGAGTAGGAAATTTTAAGTCTTTATTCGAAGCAATAGAAAGAGAACAAGAAAATCGAGGAACCTTATAAGTCTCTCTTATCCATGGGAACAAAAATACTTGAGGATTTTCAATGGAATGAGGTAACAAAAAAACTACCCAGTCACCTCCATGAATTTATCGTTAAGCAACCTTACAAAGAATACACTGCACAAGATCATGCAATTTGGAGGTATGTTATGCGTTTAAATTTGAATTATTTGCAGACAGTAGCACACTCCTATTATATTAACGGAATTGAACGTTCAGGAATTACCATAGATCGGATTCCCAAAATGGAAGGGATGAATAGAATATTAAAGGATATTGGATGGGCAGCGGTATCAGTAGATGGGTTTATTCCTCCTAATGCATTTATGGAGTTTCAAGCTCATAACGTTTTAGTGATTGCTTCTGATATTAGAACTATCGAACACATAGCTTACACACCCGCTCCAGATATTATTCATGAAGCAGCAGGTCATGCACCAATCATAGCAAATCCCGAATATGCAGAGTACTTAAGGAGATTTGGTGAAATAGGGAGTAAAGCTATTTCATCTAATAAAGACCAAAATTTATACGAAGCTATCCGAAGGGTTTCTATTTTGAAAGAAGATCCTCAAGCCGATGAGAAAAGTATAGAGGAGTCTTTAGAAGTACTTCGAAAAGTACAAGAAGATATGGGTGAACTATCCGAAATGGCTCAACTTAGAAATCTACATTGGTGGACGGTTGAATACGGATTGATCGGGAGCATAGAAAACCCAAAAATATATGGTGCAGGTTTACTTTCGTCAATTGAGGAAAGTAAATTGTGTCTTTCAGATGAAGTTGAAAAACGAGATTTTACAATTCAAGCAGCTCAAGTAAATTTTGATATTACAAAGCCACAACCTCAGCTCTTTGTAACACCAGATTTTGCACATTTAAGTTATGTACTAGAAAAATTTGCCAACAAAATGGCTCTTAGAACGGGAGGACTTAAGGGTCTCGAAAAACTTATTGAATCTCAAAACATAGGGACCATAGAACTTAGTACAGGACTACAAATTTCAGGTGTATTTACAAATGTCATTTCCTTTGAAAATAAGGTAATATATATTCAAACCAAAGGGCCAACAGCCTTGGCATTAAGGGAAAAAGAATTTAATGGTCATGGTATTGATCAATATCCTGAGGGCTTCGGAAGTCCAATAGGGAAATTAGAAAATACCAATTTGGCTATTGAAGACATGTCTCCCAAGGATTTAGAAGTATATGGTATTTACGAAGGAAAATATATTAATCTTTATTTCGAAGGGGGTATTAAGGTAAGTGGAAACATCATTACTGGAAAAAGAGATGTTAGAGGGAAAATAGTTCTTATTTCCTTTGATAATTGTACCGTCACTCACGGGGATAAAGTATTGTTCAGACCGGAATGGGGTATTTATGAAATGGCTGTTGGGAAAAAAGTTTTATCCGCTTTTGCAGGTCCTGCATGTGCTAATTCCTTTTCAAATTTATATAAGGTATCTCAATCAAAGGGGCGAAAACGAGTCCAAAGCAAAGCACAACTAAAGCTCTATAAAATGTATGAAGAAATAAGATTAATGAGAGAAGAATCAATTATTAAGTTGGATCCTTTAATTATTATACTTAAAGATTTAAAGGAAAAATACCCAAATGAATGGCTTTTAGGTCTTGAAATATATGAGTTGGTATATGGGAAAGGTCTTGAAATCGAAAGTCACGTTCATTCTCATCTAATTCAGTTACAGTTAAAATCTACATATAACAAATTAATTTCAGAGGGAATTAATCTAATAAAACAAAATTAACCTATGCTAGATCCTTGGATAGAAATACCAGAAAATTCAGACTTTACTATATACAATATTCCCTTTGGTATTTTCCGTACTCCTGAAACAATGGCGAGAGCAGGTATAGCAATAGGTAATGAAATTTTAGACCTCGCAAAAGCTCATGAATTAGGGATTTTCAATGATTTTTCAATAGACGGTAATGTTTTTAAGTCCAATTTTTTAAACAATTTCATTTCCTTGGGTAAGGAAACGACATCAAGAGTAAGGTTGCGTATTCAGTCTGAGCTTTGTAATAAAAATTCTATTTTAAGAAAAAACAGAGAAGTTTTTTTAAGACAAGACGCAGTGCAAATGCAACTGCCAGTATCAATTGGGGACTACACAGACTTTTATTCGAGTATAGAACATGCAACCAATGTAGGTAAAATGTTCAGAGATCCTGAAAATGCTCTACTACCAAATTGGAGGCATTTACCAATAGGTTACCATGGTAGAGCATCTTCAATAGTAGTGAGCGGAACTCCTATTAAACGACCTAAAGGACAGGTAATTTTAGCAAATTCGGACACTCCTTTTTTGGCTCCCTCCTCTAAAGTAGACTTTGAATTAGAAATGGGATTCATTATTGGAAAAAATTCTCCTCTAGGTTTCTCTATATCCACAGAAGAGGCAGAGAATTATATTTTCGGTAAAG
>Ga0255784_10004224_pt1 | contig 10755 bp, 8 predicted proteins | sample 101ome_14_FD_179982 | JGI IMG/M metagenome (GOLD analysis project Ga0255784, IMG submission 179982) | Coastal salt marsh microbial communities from the Groves Creek Marsh, Skidaway Island, Georgia - 101403AT metaG (version 2) | ecosystem: Environmental > Aquatic > Marine > Intertidal zone > Salt...
GACGTCACGCTCGCCTTGTGCTCTTTGAAATGGGCGAATTTAGAACAAACCGAATCTGAATTAGCGTTGGAAACGTGGAAAAGTCAAAGACGAAGACAAATGCTCTTCGACGCGGCTAAGGCTGTCGCATCGAAAGCGACAAAAAGCGGAGGCGGTGGCGGTGCAAACAACAATAATAACGAAACTATCAGCACCGGTGCGGAGTTGCGAAAGTTGCGTTCGCTCGCTCGCGAAGTTCTCGAGGTGAGAACGAAAGCCTCCGCGCTCGGAGCGTCGTCGAGTAGTTACTCGACGACGACGACGAGTTTCGGTCAGAACGACGCCATCAATACGAGCATCACCTATCCCAAAGTCTTATATCTGTACGGCACGTTGATGTTTTTCGTTTTCAAAGTCAGATGCGCGTAGTAGAATATGTAAACTGTATTTTATTTATTAGAGACATAGAGAGAGAGAGAGAGAAAGCTGCTGCAAAAAGTTAGTTACGAGTAGTACAAAAACCTCAAAAAAAAAGTACAACACAACGCTCTACACGCGCAAAAGCAAAAGCAAAAGCAAAAGCAAAAGCAAAACCGCGCGCATGTCTCCGACGACACCGTCGTCGTCCGCAAAGGACGACAAGATGAAGAAGAAGAAGAACAAAAAGAAGAAACCAAAGAGTAAAACCGAGCGAGAGAAGAAACTTTTGAAGGAAAAATTCATCGCGCTCGTTCGTCGCAAACTCGTCAAAAACGCTCAATTTCGGCGCAACTTTGTGAAAGCGAACGAATACAACAAAATCGCGCAAAGCATACGCGTGTGTTTCAGAGAGGATAAGACGAATGAAGACGCGGAAGAGAAAGAAAAAATGCTGTGTTTTTTGGACAGCAAATCGCACTTTATGTTTGTCGTCGATACAGTTTTGTTCGTCGCATCAGAGAAGAAGTCTAACGAAAACGACAAAAAAGAGGAGAACGATGCGAAGAAGAAGAAGGGAAAAAAGCGTGGAGATGATAAAACATCAGCGACAGAAAAAGAAGAAGACAATAAAGAGAATGAAAGCGAGAAATACAGAAACCACGTGAACTTGATAGAACCGTTAGAGACGTGGTTGCGAGTGAAGAACTACCACCGGAACAAGTTTGAAAAACTCGGCGAGAACGCGGCGTTGACGATTAAAGAGAAACAAAAAGCCAAACGAGAGGCGAAAGAGAGAGTGAACAAGGCGAGAATGGAGAAAAAAGAGAAAGAGACGAAAGAAAAGGAGAGAAAAGAGAGGAAAAGGAAGTATCACGTGGATTTGGAATATTACAGATATAAAGGCACGTGTTTAGATTGGGTGAATACCGGGATGTGTCGATTCGGAAGCGAGTGCACGTACACGCACGACGAAGCAGCTAAAGGGAAGCTTATCGAAGCAGCGCGAGAAGTAGAGGCGAAAACAGGGAGAGATAGAGGATTGCGCGGCGAGTATGGGGAGCGAGAGAAGAAAAATAAGAAAAATGGGGAGGAAAAAGATGGAGCATCGGAATCAGAATCAGAATCAGGAGAAAAGGAGAAAAGAAAGAGACGGAAGAGAGACGATGTCCTCCTCGGCGACTTTGACGAGGACGAGGACGACGACAAGGACGATACCGTCGTCGTTCCAGGTTTCCTGAAAGCAAAAATGAAGCAACAGAAAGAAGCCGAAAAAGAAAAGCCAGCTCTTTCGATTCGAGAAAGAAAAATGTTAAAAAAGAAGCGCAAAGACGAAGAAGCGAAAGCGCGTCGGGCGAATACTTCTAAGGGAAATGCTACGAGAAATAAGAAGTTTGATAAGACGAAGCGCGTGGCGAAAAAGACACCGACAGTTACTCAGAAGAAGAAGAAAAAAGAGCGACACCCGGACGGTCGGCACGCCAAACGATCGAAAGCGCGTTTGGAACAAATACAATAGAGACCTTTAATAATAGAAGATTGTTTTCAAATCTACAGTAGTAGCTTCAACACAACTCGCCCGTTTGACATCGAAAGTCGCATTTTGGTTCCGTGTCGAGCCACCCACAATTATAAGCTAAAGTATCTAATCGCTCTATCGCGTTTCTCATGGTACCAATCAGATCTTTCATGACGTTATTCAATTTCGAAGTGACTACCGTTCCGTCCAACAGCCTTAAATCGTCGCCTTCTTCGACGGAATCAGGCGGCATAGGCGGCATGTGCTTTTTCGGTTCGCGAACGTGTTTGACGTCGATGTACGGTCGTTTATCCCAGTCCCATACGATTGATTTTGTGTCCCTCCCGCGAACGTATCTCGCACCCCACGTGTAATGGTACATGGAAGCTTCGTACAGATCATCGTCCGCCGGTGGTTGCGAAATCAACATCGTTTGCCTCGGTTCTTCGACTATGTGCTTCACGTCGCTCGTCGCCGCGGCGATGGAATACGCGTACATTTCTCGCACCCAGCCAAGCTTTTTCTTCGCGTCTTCGTCTTTTTCTATTTCTTCAGTGATCACGATGTAATCGTCTATGAGTCTATTCAAACTATCGAGGTGAATCAACGTCGGCGCTGGTCCACTCGCTAATATTTTCTTCGTGTCGACTATTTTCCTCGGGTCCTTTAGCGTCGACATCAATCGCTCCATCACCGGCGGCAAGGTTGGATAATGTGGATTGATATAATTAAAGTGAAAAGCAACGGCCGATGGTTTTTGTTCGTATTCTTGCGGGTTCTGTCGAAGAAAACTGCGATGATAATCCAACAGCGGCGGCGGTATTCGCATTGGTTTTTTGAACACGTAGTCCGTTTCTATCATCAAGACGAACTTGTTCTTCGCGCCGCCGCGTTTGGAGTCTTTGCTTTGTAGCCACTTCTTTATGGCGTCCGGTCTGTCGTGCACTGGAAATTCGCACCACTTATCGCACGATGGGTGCAAAGAATCCACGCGAACCGTCGGCACTTCTTTCATCAATTCATCGTCCGTTCTTCTGTGCAAAAGTCTCGTGAAATATTTCAAGTCTCCTCCTCCTCCTCCTCCGTTTTTGTTTTCCCCGGTTGTTACGACATCTAAAAAAGTGCGATACATGATGCGGGTCTGCCAATTCAAATACGGCGAGCCGTTCGAGGTTGCCAACACGTGAATGTGAGGACGTTGTTCTTCTTGTTGTTCTTCTTGTTGTTCTTCTTTTCCCTCTGCTTGTTCTCGTTGAGAGTGGTAATCACCGACGACGCGAGGCACAAAATCATCTTCATCGCGACGACGACGACTACGATGATGATTAAACGAAGAAGAAGAAGAAACAGAAGAAGAAAGCACGATCGCTTTGAGCTGCACGAACAAACACGCGAGTAATCCGAGCAGAACGGACGATTGACAAAACGCTCTGACGAGCGTCGTCGCTCTCCTCCTCTCTCTCATTTACTAATAATATCTTTCTTCTCTTTTTACTACTTGTTTGTGTGTTTTGTTGTGTGCTTACTAACTTGTTGTGTGAAGGAAAATCTCAAAAATGTCAAAAAAGAGTCGCCAGGTCGCGAAATCCGAAATGGCGATTTTTTTTGAAAATTCCTGAGAGACGCAAAAAATAACGCGCGCGCGATAGTAATATAATATAAATCAATCTTATACAAACATATAAACCAGCAGTTTTTAAAACATCATCATGCTATCGTCGATGTCTTCGTTAGAACAGTTACGTCTGTACGTCACGGACGAGTCTTCGAATTCGATGAATCAGTCCGAACACACCTGTCGTTTATTCGTCACGCACTCGAATTTACGAGAGATGCAGTTTTTGGAGATTCGTTTTGACTTGAGGTGGACGATTCGAACGGTGAAAGAAAAGTTGATGACGCACTGCGGGACGAACGCGAGCGCGATGCGTTTGCAGTTGCTCGACGACGTTGGCAGAAACACTAACACGAATACTACTGATAATAATAATGTTCACAGAAGTAGTCTTTTTAGTGGTGATGGTAACAGCGGCAGTAAAAATAGTCAACAACAACAACAACAATTTCAAAACTACGACAGCAAAAGTCAACAAAATAGAATAACGACCATTGAACTTTCAAACGACGAGGCAAAACTTGGGTACTATTCTCCATCAGACGGGATGCGATTACACGTAATTGATACGGACCCTACGAGTTTAAGCGCGAATGGATGGTTAGAAGATGTTTCTAAAGTTGAAAAGTATGTCATGAGCGACGAAGCGTACGAGAAGAGGGAAGGCACCTATCGCCAATGGGCGAGAAAGAAGAGAGAGGAAGACCCGACGTGGACGTTACAAAAAGAACAACAGAAGCTGAGAAACCAACAAAGAAATGGTACAACTACTAATAATAATATCGATAACAGCGACGACGCCATCGCAGCTGCGAGAGAGAAGATGCTGACGACGTACGCCTCGTACGAGTGCGTTCGCCACGTCGTTTTGGGATCCAGATGCGAAGTCAATCCGGGAGGGAAACGAGGCGTCGTGTGCTTCATCGGTAAGGTCAAGGATACCACTCATCAAACTGGAGCAAAAGAAGAAGAAGAAAAAGGAGGTGAAGAAAAGCAAGACGTAGAAGAGGTATCAGATAAAGACGTCGTCGATATGCCGCCGTCCCTTCCAAGCGGGTACTGGGTTGGCGTGAAGTTTGACGAACCGGTTGGTAAAAACGACGGAAAAACGCCTTGCGGTAAAATTTTGATTCCCGAGTGTCCGCCCATGCACGGCTCGTTTTGTCGACCGGATAGAGTAACGTGCGGCGAAGAGTTCACCGAGATTGACGAGTTTGCATCCTCGTCGGACGATGAAGAAATATAGAAAATAGATTGATGTGTAGTAAAAGTAGCAAAAACAAAAATAAAAGTGATTCTTCTCGTCGTTCGACGAGTAAACCCCTTTTCGCACAATCCTTATATGCAATCATCTTCAATTTCAGTATTAACTACGGTTTAAGCAACTCCTAACTCTCGCTTCGCACGTTTCACCCAACTCTTCTCTTTCTTCTTCTTCTTTTTCTTATCGCTTTTTTCTTCCTTTATTTCTTCCTCTTCGTCCTCGGACGACGACGAGGAAGAAGCGACGTCGTCCTTGTCAACGCGGGTGTTTTTCGTACTACTGCTAGGAGCCATTGACGCCGTCGTCGTCGTCGTCGTCGTTGACGTCGTGCGGTTGCTCATTTTTTGCAATTTACAAACGAAGAAACCGTCCATGTTGTGAACGTGAGGGTAAAATCGACGGCATTCACTCACGGATGGATGAAACGTCTTTCCGCGGTAACTCGTAAAACCTTTTCGACCAAACTCCAATCCCGTGGACACGATTTTCACGTCTCTCTTTTTTAATATATAATCTACAACTTGCTCGTTTTCTTCGACGGTGACAGAGCAGGTGGAATAGACGATATAACCGCCGGATTTAGAGTTTGCGTCGCAGCAATCCACCGCAGCAACGAGGAGTTCTTTCTGCAAGTGCGCGCACTTGGCAATGTCCTCGGTGGATTTTGAAACCTTCACGCTCGAATCTTTCGCGATGACGCCTGTGCCGGAACACGGAGCGTCTAACAATACTCTATCGACGTAACCGAGAACTTTAGGTAACTGTCGACCGTCGTAGTTACACACGACGGAATTCGTGCACCCCATTCTTTGTAAATTTGCAACGAGACTGTTCAATCGTTTCTTTTGAAACTCATTTGCGAAAATCATCCCTGTGTTTCGCATCAACGCCGCCAGATACGTCGTTTTCCCACCAGGCGCGGCCGCGACGTCTAAAACGCGCTCACCTTCCTGCGGCGACAAAGCCATACACGGTAAAAACGAGGATGCGGACTGGAGCATGTACATTCCAGCCATGTATTCGGGGGTTGCCCCAATCGGAACGCGCGAATCATACACCAATAAACCAACTTTTGACCACTTTCCGATTGGATCAAGGTTAACGCCGCGATTGATCAACTGTGCAGCTAAATCGCGACGTCTGATTTTCAGAGTGTTCGTTCTCAGCGTCACTGGCCTTTGAGTTTCGTTTGCTTCTAAGAGCTCCATAGTTTCCGGCACCGAAAACGTATCGATGAAGTAACGAATCAAGAAATGATTATATCCATAATACGTGGCTAAATCAGACGTCAAACGCTCTAGATAATCGTTTCTGGAGCGATCTGGTGCGCGCCGGTTTTTAAAATCGGCCAACACGCGAACGACTTCTTGAATGCGTTGTTGGATGGACGTTAAATCTGGAATGTCTTTCGTGGACGAAGCCGATTTTTTTCGTCGTTCGTCGTCGTCGTCGTCGTACTCCCCGTCAGATGATTCCGAAGAAGATGAAGGAAGTTGATACGTCTCTTCGTCTCTCACGTTCACTTGTAATTGCTCTAACCTCGCCTCGGACGCTTTCTTTGCTTTTTCTGCGTCCATTTTACGCGACTTGCGCTCAATCGGAAGCAGTTCATCCTCTTCATCTTCGTCCTCCGATTCCGACTCTGATTCCGATTCCGAATCGTCCGAGTCTTCTCCGCCGCCGATAAATTCATCGTCTAAATCTATATCCGATTCAGAATCATCTTCTTCCTCTTCATCGAACAGTTGTTGCTTTTTCTTTGCTCCTCCTTTGTTGCTCTTCTTTTCCTCTTCCTCTTCTTCTTCTTCTTCCTCGGAAGAAGAGGAAAAGGACTCTTCTTCTGACTCCTCCTCCTCCTCCTCCTCTGAAGAAGACTCCGCTTTCTTCTTCTTATTCTTCTTCGAAACAGGTTTCAGCCAGCTCTTGTTTTTATCCGTGAATCCACGCTGTTTGGGTTCGTCTTCTTCTTCATCATCATCTTCATCTTCTTCGTCGTCGTCGATAGCCTTCTTTTTCACTTTTTTCGCTTTTTTCGTCTTCTTCGCTTTTTCTTTCTCTTCTTCTTCTTCTCGCGTTTTCTCGGAAAGTAACAGCGCGTCTTTCCTCGCGCGCTTCAACGATTTCATCGGCGCATCGAATTTTGATTCCTTGGCGCCTTTTTTATCCGCACCAGTCTTCTTCGTCTTTGTCTTCTTCTCCGCGCTTTCGTTTTCGTTGTTCTTTTCATCGCTCGTTTTCTTTCGGGAATCCTTCTTCCCTTTGCCGGCGGCGGCTTCGGCTCTCGTTTTCGCCATGATGTGAATTTTGTTTTTAAGGTGCGACAACCACTTTACTTTATGCCAAGTTTTGAATGCTATTCAAAATGGTGCGAGCACAATTGATTGTTGTTTCTTCCAACGCTGTCGCTACTGTTTACGCTTTTTTCTCGAGTGACGGACGCAACGCAGTGTTGTTTGTTTGCGTTGCGCTTTTTTTTGAGGAGAAAAAAAAAGAGGTCGCGCTCTCACATTTTTCGGGTGTGTATAGTGTATTACAGCATTCTCTCTCTCGCGCGCTCGCACGCCATAGTTCACAACGAATGATCATTATATGGTTATATAAAGGTGTGTGCATTACAAATTCAAGAATATATATATAATTATGTGTGTGTCTACTTATTTTACTCAACAAAACAACCCCTCCCCTTTCTTTCTCTCTCTCAAAAACAATAATAAATACACGCGTGTGTATAAATTTGTGCGACTACTGGTATTTCTCCCTTGATGTTTTTTTTTTCCGTTTTGACTAGTGTGCTTATTCCGATCGAGCGGCGTAGGACGTAAAGTGCATCTCTTTGCAGTCGATGCCAACCATGGCTTCGCCCAAACCGCACGAAACTTCGGCGATGATTTTCGGGTCGTTGTAGTGCGTAACCGCTTGGACGATAGCTCTCGCTCTCTTGGCCGGATCGCCAGATTTGAAGATACCAGAACCAACAAAGACACCATCCATACCGAGTTGCATCATCAAAGCCGCATCGGCCGGAGTCGCAACACCGCCAGCGGCAAAGTTAACCGTCGGCAATCGACCCAACTTTTTCGTTTGCGCGACTAACTCGTACGGCGCTCGAATCTCCTTTGCGTACACAAATACTTCATCTTCATCCATGGCTTGCAATCGTCGAATATCTCCCATAACCGCTCTGCAGTGTCTCACCGCTTCAACCACGTTCCCAGTACCCGCTTCGCCCTTCGTTCGAATCATAGAGCAACCTTCGGCGATGCGTCTCAACGCCTCGCCCAAGTCGCGGCAACCGCACAACACCGGCACTTTGAACTTGTGCTTGTTGATGTGGTTGATCTCATCCGCCGGGGTCAACACCTCGCTCTCGTCGATGTAATCAATACCAATGGACTCCAACACTTGCGCTTCAACAAAGTGTCCGATTCTCGCTTTCGCCATCACCGGAATCGTCACCGCTTCTTTAATCATTTTAATCATCGTCGGGTCGCTCATGCGCGCGACGCCGCCATCCTTTCGGATATCCGCCGGGACTCTCTCCAAAGCCATGACGGCGACCGCACCGGCTTCCTCGGCGATTCTCGCTTGTTCAACGTTGACGACGTCCATGATGACGCCACCTTTCAACATCTGTTTGTTTTTTTTCAGTAAGAAGAATGAAAGAAGAAGAAGAAGTCAATATGCGGTGCGTTTTATTATTAGTGCGTGTGTTTTCAGTTTTTCTTTTTTTTTCCCTCGATCGAGAGGAAATTGTTACTCTCTGGACGAGAGTGACGTGCCGTCGTGCCCTCTCTCTTTTGTTTTTTCTTTTCATCCGATGCGTGAACAAACAAAAGACAAGGAGCGATCGATCGAGAAGAAAAAGAAGAAAGAGAGGAGAACAGAGAGCGAAAACGCATTCACTCTGCATTCTCTTTTCTTTTACTTTCAACGCCACGTCTTTTGCCTTCGAACCGAATGAGAAAAGAATAGAAGCTTGAGAGAGAACGCAAAAAGAGACGTCACACAAGAGAGGCGATGACGCCGACGGCGGGAGAGAAAAGAAAATCCAAAAAAAAAAGCGCGCGCGCGCGCTCGAAAAGCGCGCGAGTTCTTTGCGATGCGAATCGCGTACCTGCGCCAAACCGGCTTTAACGGCAAAGTTGCCTTTTTCTACGTCCGTGTTTCCACTCATTTTGTCTCTCGTTCTGTTTTTTTTCTCGTCGCTCGCGCGTTCTTCGTGTGCCGAAATCAAAAGCGCGTTTTTTTAGTTTTTTGTTTCCTTCAGTTGATGAAGAGAGATGTTCGTCTGAGGTTCACTGCGGTGCTGCCATCTGGCACTTCAAAACAAAAAAAGGAACGTCATCGATGTGAAATTATGGACTCTTTTTTGAACGAACTTTTACATTTACAAGCGCACGCGTGGCGGGGCACGCGTGTTGTTCTTTCTCATCATCATCATCATCAACGACGTCCGTTGTCGCTACTCGCACTAAACATATCTAAGATTTACTAACATTAAAATCACTACTACGACTACTCGTGCTACCATCTATTTCTTCTTCTATTCTTATTCTCATCATCATCATCATCATGACTATCATTGCGCTCCTGTTTTCCCGCTTCCTATTTTAAGCAGAGCACTTTCTTCCTCTTCCGCCCGAAATCGCAACTGCCATTTGACATAGTTGATCAATAGAGGAATAAATACAAACAGAAGAGCGTACGCGTTCAACTCGTCGTGATGATTACTACTGCCAAGCGCGTTGTAATCAAATTCAGGCGCAAAGACTAAGCTCGCGCCTCGGACGAACGCGGCGATGCCGACGGAAACGAGCGCAATTTTGAACGAAAACGCAAACTCGTCGTCGTTCTCAAAGATGAGACCGAGTCGTTCGACGTCCCAGATTTCAATGCGCGCCTTTTCTTTCCGCGGTTCTGTCGTTGACAACACTTTCGCGCTCTCTTCTTCATTTCTATCTTCTTTTTCATCTTCTCCATTCGCAGAGGGCAAAAAAACATCCAACTTTGGCTCTTCGTTTGCCAAAACTTTCGCGGCGTAAAATAAACTGACGTTTCCAACCATCGTAAACGCTCCTTGCAACGCAACCAACCATTCTAAACTCGGGTCGTTGTTAAAGAAATGCTGCGTGACTGCGCAAATCCCACTCGCGTGTAAAGGCAACATCGCTAGCGTTAACAGTTTCCACCCTCTGTGCTGCGTTCGCGTGCCGTAATCCCAGACGAAACCCATGGCGACGAGCCATTCAACCAAGGAAAAAACGTGGACGCCCCACGTGGGAACCGAGAGGGCATTCGCGGGAGGCGCTTGGACATTGAGTAAACTCGTGAACGAACTATCGAACTCTTGAGCGTAATCGCGCCAGTTTTGTATCGTGAGCGTCACGCTCGCCATGAACTTTACGGAGGTTTCCGACGTCGCCTTGAGATCGATTGAAGATAAATCGATCAACCGATCGTCCAAAGCCATCAAGATGCCGGTGGATAAAAGAATGACACCGGCGACGGCTTCTACAGCCGCACCGGGTCGCCCAACATCTGCGGCCGTTAATTGCATTGAAGATGTTCTTGTTGTTGATGATACCGCGTTTCTATTTGCTTCGGCGGTGGCGGTGGTGGTGGTGGTTAAATCGAAATCATCTCGAAACGCCAACAATATCCGTAAATTCGTCAACGAAATAGCCGACTGGATCAAAAAATGTAACGAGTCTATGTTCGACAACACCGTGTCGTATCTCTCCTTCGTGTACACCTCCGCGGGTATCGAAATTAACACAAACACTAACAAAGTCGCGAACGCGTATTTCTGTTCGCTCGTCGCCGTCTCTGCTCGCCAAAGATTTTTGAGGAACAAGAGATACGGCACGACGCTCAAAGCGAAAAGAGGCGAAGCGATGGCGATGGCCGTCGACCGTTCGTCCAAGATGGCGTTTTGAAGCATAGGAATGATGGCATCTGCAC
>Ga0255784_10004234_pt1 | contig 10735 bp, 8 predicted proteins | sample 101ome_14_FD_179982 | JGI IMG/M metagenome (GOLD analysis project Ga0255784, IMG submission 179982) | Coastal salt marsh microbial communities from the Groves Creek Marsh, Skidaway Island, Georgia - 101403AT metaG (version 2) | ecosystem: Environmental > Aquatic > Marine > Intertidal zone > Salt...
CAATTTTTTTTGTTTTTCTTCAGTTTTAATGCCGCAAAAATTTTTTTCTAATATAAACAGCTCCTCTTTTTTTTTTGGGATTTTAATTGAATTAAAAAAAAAAAAATTTTTAATTTTCATTTTATAGAAAAAATTTGTTGAAAACGTTTTAGGGTCAATCAATAATTTTTTTTTGTTTTTTGAAATTTTTTGTAAATCTTTTTTTAAAACTGATAAATCTTTGATGTTAAATATTTTTGATTGCTTTTTGGCTTGTTGAGTATATCGCCCATCTACATACAAGGACTGTTTTTTTTTAAAAATTAATGCATATCCGAGAGATCCTGTAAATTTAGTAATTTTTTTTAAATAATTTTCTTGAGGTTCTATAAATTCGTTAAGAAACTGATTATTTTTTGAAATTAAACAAGCATCAATTTTATAAATTTTAAGGTAGTTTTTTATGTTTTTTATATTATTCATTTGAAGCTTTACTAACAAATTTATCTATAACTTTTTTTTCACCTTGCTCTTTAAAATTTATTAAAAGTTTATTTCCATCAATGTGAATAATTTTTCCCAATCCAAATCCCTCATGACTTACTGTTTCACCAACTGTAAACTTAGTAAAATTTTCAGTAAAAGATATTGTTTTAATATTTTGTTCATTATGACTTTCGTAATTTTTTTTTAATCGTTGCCATCCAGGGCTATTTTTCTTGCTTTCAGTGTTTAAATCTTGATCAAAAACAAAATCTTCATCATGATCATTGTCAATTGAAATTTCAATAAATTCACTATCTATTTCATCTATAAATCGTGATTGCAATGAACTATGAAAATCATAGTTATCACTTTGCCGAGTGTAGAACTTTCTTTGATTTGCAAAAGATATAAACAATTCTTTTTTTGCTCTAGTTATTGCGACGTATGCCAATCTTCTTTCTTCTTCTATCCCTTCCACACCTTTCTCATCTATAGATTTTTGATGTGGGAACAATCCTTCTTCCCATCCCGGGAGAAAAACTGATTCAAATTCTAGACCTTTAGCTGAATGAATTGTCATTATATTTATTTTTTGTCCATCCCACTCTTCATCAATTGAAGTTTGTAATGAAATATTTTCTAAAAATTCATTTAAAGATGCATACCCTTTCATAGATGCTTTTAACTCTTTTAAATTTTCAAGTTTAGCATCTGCTTCAGGAGTTTTTTCATTCTTTAGCATAGCTGTATATCCAGATTCATCTAAAACATTTTCTAATAGCGAAATATGATCTATTTCTTTTGATTTTTTTATCCATGAAATCATGTTTACAATAAATCCTTTAAGGCTTTGTGTTGTTTTTGGTTTTAAAATATTTTCTTTTAAAATTTCTTGAGACGCATCAAATAATGACAATTCTTTTTCTCTACCATAATCATGAATCTTTTTGACAGAGCTATCACCTATAGATCTTTTTGGATTATTAATTATCCTCTCAAATGAAATATCATCACTAGATGAATTAATTAATTTTAAATATGACAGCGCGTCTTTTATTTCAGACCTTTCATAAAATTTAAGGCCACCAATTATTCGATATGGCAATCCTATTTTTATAAATCTTTCTTCAAATTCTCTAGTTTGAAATGCTGCTCTAACTAGTATTGAAATTTCATTCAAATTATATTTTTTTGATAAGTCATGTTCAATAATATCTGAAACACTAACTGCTTCGCTTATTCCATCAAAATATGATTTTATTTTTACCTTTTCTCCACTACCTAATTCAGACCAAATATTTTTTTCTAATCTATCCTCGTTATTTGATATTAATGAAGTTGCACTATTCAAAATATTTTCCGTTGATCTATAATTTTGTTCTAATTTTATGGTTGTAATATTCTTATAATTATTTTTAAATTCTAATATATTTTTTACCTCTGCTCCTCTCCAGCTGTAAATTGATTGATCATCATCTCCAACTACACATATGTTATTGTTTTCTGATGTGAGTAGTTTTAACCATAAATTTTGAACATAGTTTGTATCTTGAAACTCATCTACTAAAATATATTTAAAATTTTTTTGATAAAGTGTTCTTATATCTTCAAATTTTTTTAAAATTGTGACTACAAGAAGTATCAAGTCTCCAAAATCGACACAGTTCATTACTTGCAATCTTTTTTGGTAAATTTTATAAACTTTTAATGAATTAATTAGATTAAAATCTTGATTTTTTAATTTCACTTCGTTTGGTAATAAAGCTTTATTTTTCCATTGGTCTATTTGAAATGCTATTTGTTTAGGTGGATTTTTTTTAATATCTATATTTTCAGATTCTAAAATATTTTTTATTAATTTAATCTGATCAAGGGTATCAATAATAGTAAAATTAGACTTAAGATCTACGGCTTCTGCATTTTTTCTCAACATTTTATTACAAATAGAGTGGAAAGTTCCAAGCCATGGAAAAGCAACAGATTTAGAGTTGACTAATTTTACAACCCTATCTCTCATTTCATTTGCTGCCTTGTTTGTAAAAGTGACACATAAAATCTGTTGTCCGAAACATTTATTATTTTCAATTAGATGCGCAATTCTAGTTGTTAAAACTTTAGTTTTACCTGACCCTGCTCCTGCTAAAACTTGTAAAGGACCTTCAGTTGTGGTTACAGCCAATTTTTGTTGATTATTAAGTGAATTTAAATAACTAAACATTATAATTAATAATTAACACATCAAATTTAAATGGGAAAAAAAAATAAAAAAAAGCTGTTAATATCAATTTTAATAACCATATTTAGTTTTTTATTATATATCAGCTCACCTTTTTTATTAAATTTCAATGATGAAAGAAAAATAGGTTTAGAAAATTTATTATCTGAATTAATTTTTTATGAAGTAAATATCAAAGGTGATGTGAAATATAAACTATTACCATTTCCATCATTAGAAATTTCAGATGTATATTTAAAAAATAAAAATGAAAATAGTATCCTAAATAAAATAAAAGTAGAAATATCAGTATACAATTTAATACAAAATAAATTTTCATACAATGATATAACGTTAGATGGTGGAGAATTTATTATAGATATATCTAACTCTAGTAAGATTAATGATATAAAGGAATTTGATAGAAAAAAAATAGTTCTAAAGAATATTGATCTAAAATTTTTTGATCTTAATAGGTCTTTTAATTTAAATTCTATAAATGGAAAAATATTTTATGCTGATGGTAAAATCAAAGAAATTAATGGTAAAGGATTTTTAGGTGAAATAGACTTTAATATTGGCTTTGAAAAAAACGAATTAAATATAAAATCAAACAAATCTAATTTTAAAATTTCAATAAGCGACCTTTTTAGCAATAAAAAAATTGTTAAATTAAATTTTAACAAACAAAATTTTTTACCAGGAATTAACAAAGTATATTCAAAATTGATTTTCGAAAATATCGATGATGGATTTAAAATTGTAACAGAACAATTTAAAACTAATAATTTAGATGGCAAAATATATATTAAAAAGGATCAAAAAATAACCAATTCCCTTTTAATAGAAGGACAATTAAAAAATGTAGAATTTAAAAAAATAAGTGACAAAGAATTAAACTTTTTTCTTAAAAATACCTTATTGGAAATAGCAAATTTATTTGATGCTCATTTGTTATTAAACTTTCAAGATATTGAAACAAAAAATAAAATATTTGATAATGCAAATTTTGAAATGTCATTTCAAAATGGAGATATTAGATTTGATAAAATAGATATTTTTTCAGACAAAAATAAAATTAGTTTAAAAGGAAGAAATATTAAATATGATAAGGATAACCTTTTTTTCTTTGATTTTGAATTTAATACTAAAGACTTTGAAAATATATGCAAAAGAATATGTCAAGATGAATTAACAATGAATAAAATTAAAGACAAAGAATTTAAATTAAAATCTAAAGGAATTTTAAATTTAAATAAAGCAAAAATATCTATAAAAGAAAATTTCACCAATAAACAGTTTAATGATAATGAATTGAAGAAATTAAATTCTAATTTTAACTCACTTATACTTTTAGGAAAATTAGAAAATTTATTTGATCTATCTAGATATTTTATTTTGCTTTAGATTATTTTGGTTTTACCATTTTTTTAGGATCAACTATTTTATTATATTCCTTTTCAGTTATTAAACCAGTTTTTAGAGTTTCTTCCTTTAAAGTAGTACCATTTTTATGTGCAGTCTTTGCAATTTTACTGGCATTATCATAGCCAATTTTTGGAGATAATGCAGTTACTAGCATTAAAGAATTATTTAAAAGTTCTGAAATTTTTTTCTTATTAGGCCTAATACCTTTTACGCAGAAATCCACAAAACAATTGACCGAGTCTGATATAATATCGATTGATTGTAAAATGTTATGGGCAATTAAAGGTTTAAATACATTAAGTTCAAAATGACCATGGGATCCAGCCATGGTTATTCCATTATGATTTCCAATTACTTTCACACAAACCATCGTTACAGCTTCACATTGTGTAGGATTTACTTTACCCGGCATTATAGAGGAACCAGGTTCATTCTCTGGTAAAATTAATTCCATATAGCCTGCTCTAGGGCCTGATCCTAAAAACCTAATATCATTAGCTATTTTCATTAATGCAACAGCAGTTGTATTTAAAGTTCCTGAAAAATTTACTATTGAGTCATGGGCTGCTAGCGCCTCAAATTTATTTTTTGCAGTATGAAACGGTATTTTTGTTATTTTTTTTATCTCATTTGCTATTTGTCTATCCCAACCTTTTCTAGTATTAATTCCAGTTCCAACCGCCGTTCCACCTTGTGCTAATGGATAAATTTCATTCAAAGCTCTGTTAATCCTTGCTAAACATTTTGAAATTTGCATGTGATAACCTGAAAATTCTTGACCCAATGTTAAAGGTGTAGCGTCTTGAAGGTGCGTTCTACCGATTTTAATGATATTTTTAAATTGTATCATTTTTTTTGCGAGTGATTTCTCAAGTTTAGACATAGCAGGAATTAATTTCTTGCGGGCTTCAGTTGCAATAGCAATATGCATTGCAGTTGGAAAAGTGTCATTTGTCGATTGTGATTTATTTACATGATCATTTGGATGTACTGGTTTTTTTGATCCAATTTTACCACCCAGAATTTCTATCGCTCTATTGGCTATAACCTCATTTACATTCATATTTGTTTGTGTTCCCGAACCAGTTTGCCAAACTTTCAAGGGGAAATGGTCATCAAGTTTTCCCGATATAACCTCATCAGCAGCTTTTTGGATAGCCTTAGACAATTTTGGATCTAAATCCTTAAACTTAGTATTTATAATTGCGGCAGCTTTTTTAACTACACCAATTGCATGAATTAATTGTAGCGGAACATTAATTTTCCCTATTTTGAAGTTTTTTAATGATCTTTGTGTTTGAGCACCCCAATATTTGTCTGAAGGAACTCTAATTTTGCCAAAACTGTCTGATTCTACTCTTGATGACATTATAATTAAAACTATATCTTATATATATACATTAAAAATATATTTACAATGAACGTATTAATTATAGGTGGAACATTTGGAATTGGATATGAGTTATCTAAAAAATATTTAGGCAAAGTACAGAATTTAATTATTTTAGGAAGAAGCGAAGAACGTTTTAACCAAATCAATGAAGAATTAAAAAGTCCTGAAACAAAGGTTTATACAAAAAAATTAGACGTAACGAGTATAAGTGAAACAAGCAGAGTTTTGAGCCAGGTAATTAATGATACTAAAAAAATAGATCTAGTAATTTATTCTAGTGGATTTTATAAGCCAAATAATACCTTTGATGTTGATTTAGACTTATATAGAAAAACTATTGAAGTAAATTTTTTGGGTTTAATTAATGTTATGTCAATAATTTTACCACTTTTTAAAAAACAACAAAGTGGCCACGTAGCTATGATAAGCTCTCTCGCAGGTTTTTTTGGTCTTCCTAACTCATCTGGATATGGGCCCAGCAAAGCTGCTATGATGAATTACTCCGAGTCAATTTATAATGATTGCAAAAAAAATAATATTGATGTTAGTATTATTAATCCTGGTTTTGTAAAGACTAGACTTACAGACCAAAATAAATTTGAGATGCCTTTTTTAATGTCTGCTGAAAAAGCTGCTGATATTATCTACAAAGGTTTGAAGAAAAAGAAATATGACATTACTTTTCCTTTTATGATGAGTCTAATTTTTAAAACTTTGAAAATTTTACCAAAACCTATTTTTTTATTTTTAATAAAATATATGGTTAAGACCAATAATTAAAAAATTACAAAATAAATCAAAACCATTACAACTAAATTTGCACCAAGCAAAAGTTGTATACCTTTATTAAAAAAAGATCCTGTCTTTTGTTCGATTTGAATAGGATCGATTTGAGCAAGTTTTATTAAATTTTTTTTCATATTGGTAATATTCAATATTATTGTGTCTAACTTTTAGATTAAATTTGTCTTTTTTTTGATAATTAACTATCTAGTAATTCTAAAGCTTGTTTTAGAAGCTCTTCTGATTCTTTGTGTTCACCAGCTTTATGAGCCTCTTCACCTTGATTTCTTAATTGTTTAATTTCAGCTAGCTGTTCTTTTGATAGTTGTTTTGACTCAGCTAACAGGCTATCAACTTGTTTTATTAACATTGGACAAGATCCAGCAATACTTTTTGTTGGTATTAAAAGAAAAAGAATAATTATTAAATATTTTAAGTACATATAGATTTATTAATTATTAATTTTGTCTAAAATAAGGTTTTTATATTAAATTACTGATAACGCCTTATCTAAATCTTCTTTTAAATCTTTAGTACTTTCCAATCCAATTGATATTCTTACAAGGCTACTTGTTATTCCAAGATTAAGCCTTTCTTTTTCAGTTAAAACTCTATGCGTTGTAGTTTCTGGATGTGTTACAAGAGATTTTGTATCACCAATATTATTTGTAATATCAAATATTTTTAAGCTATTTATAAACTTAAAAGTCTTTTCTTTATTTCCATCAATTATGAAACTCATTATTGTTCCACCTTTTGACATTAAGTTTTTTGCTAAATCTTTTTGTTCGAAGCTCTCTAGAAACGGATAATTGACTTTTTTTATTTTAGAATTTTTTTCTAAAAATTTGGCTATTTCCAAAGCTTTGTCAGATTGAGCATTAACTCTTAATTCAATTGTTTCTAAACTTTTTAATAAAACCCATGCATTAAAAGGACTGATACAAGGACCTGTATGTCTCAAAAAAGGTTTCAAGATTTCTTCTTTAAATTTTTTTGTTGTTAAAATCGCCCCCCCAAGCACACGACCTTGACCATCAATGTGCTTTGTTCCAGAGTACACAACAATATCTGAACCATAATTTTTAGGAGTTTGTAAAACAGGTGATGCAAAAATATTGTCTACTATAGTTGTGATTTTATTGTTCTTGGCAATATTACATACTTTTTCAATATCTATAATTTCACAACATGGGTTAGAAGGGGTTTCTAGAAAGAAAATTTTAGTATTTTTTTTAACCTTTTCTTTCCATTGAGATAGGTCACGACCATCAATGAAATCAACTTCTATTCCAAATTTAGGAAGTATTTCTTTTAAAATATATCTACACGAACCAAATAAAGCAGAGGCTGATACGACATGATCTCCAGTTTTTAACTGACACATCATAGACCCGAACACTGCAGACATTCCGCTTGCCGTAGCAAAACAATCTTCTGTACCATCAAGTAAGGCTAAACGTTTTTCGAATATATCAATAGTGGGGTTTGCATATCTAGAGTATTGATATCCTGTTTCTTCACCTTTAAAGATTGCCTCTGCTTGTTCTGCGCTATTGTAAACAAACCCTGAGTTTAAATAAAGTGCTTCAGACGTTTCTTTAAACTGAGATCTTTGCAAGCCCCCTCTAATTAGGTTTGTTTCTTTTTTAGACAAATTATCCCCTCAATTCTTTTGCTGCAGCAACCATCTCCTTTAATGCATCAATAGTCTCAGGCCAGCCTCTTGTTTTAAGGCCACAGTCTGGATTTACCCAGAGTCTTTTTGGGTCAATTTGTTTAGAGGCTTTTTTGATCAGTTCAACCATTTCAGATTTTTTAGGAACTCTTGGAGAGTGAATATCATAAACCCCTGGTCCAATTTCATTTGGATACTTAAACTGTTCAAAAGTTTTTAAAAGTTCCATTCTTGATCTAGATGTTTCAATAGAAATTACATCTGCATCAAGAGCCGCAATAGATTCAATTATATCTTCAAATTCGGCATAACACATATGAGTATGAATTTGTGTTTCGTCTTTCACTACGGCCGCTGATATTCTAAATGCATTAACTGACCATTTAAGATATTGATCCCAGTCATTTCTTTTTAAAGGCAACCCTTCTCTTAAAGCCGGTTCATCTATTTGAATCATTCTTATTTTATTTTTTTCAAGATCTGAAACTTCATCTCTTATCGCAAATGCAATTTGTTCAGCAGTTGTTTGTCTTGGCTGATCATCTCTAACAAAAGACCATTGTAAAATTGTAATTGGTCCAGTTAACATTCCTTTTACAATTGAAGAAGTTTGGTCTTGTGCAAATTTTGACCATCGTACAGTCATTGGATTTGGTCTTGAAACATCACCAAATATAATAGGAGGTTTAACACATCTAGATCCATAACTTTGGACAAAACCACTTGATGTAAAAGTAAATCCCTTTAAATTTTCACCAAAGTATTCAACCATATCATTTCTTTCAAATTCGCCATGAACAATAACATCAATACCCAGCTCTTCTTGTTGTCTAATTGTTTCTATAGTTTTTTCTTCTAAAAACTTTTCATATTCTTTATTAGACAATTCTCCCCTTCTATTTTTTGCTCTTGCTTGCCTTACATCCTTAGTTTGAGGAAAAGATCCTATTGTAGTCGTAGGATATAAAGGAAGATTGAAAATTTCTCTTTGAATAGCGGCTCTTTCTTCATATTTTGAGACACGATTTAAAACGCTATCATTTATAGTTTTAACTCTTGCTTTTACAGCATCATCATGAATTAGTTTTGATTTTTTTCTATCTTCAATGTCAGCTTTATTTATTGACAGTTTATCTTTAGCTTTACCATTATTAATATTTTCTTTTAAAATATTTAATTCTTGCAATTTTTGTTTTGCAAAAGCTAACCATTTTTTTATTTCTTCTGGAACTTTTGTTTCTAAACCTAAGTCATAAGGAGTATGGAGCAATGGACACGAACTAGAGATTATAAAATCATTATTTACCTTTTTTAATTCCTCAATAATTTTAGATAAATCAGATTTCCAAATATTTCTTCCGTTAATAACTCCGAGTGACAATGCTTTGTTAGAGTTTTTAATATAATCTTTGTTTTTTTCTCCTCTAACCAAATCAAGGTGTACAGCATCAACATCAGATGCAAAAATTTCTTCTTTAATTTTTTCATCAATACTTTCAAAATAGGTAGCCAAAAGAATTTTAGTGTCTCCTGCAGCAGATTTAATTCCATTTAATGAATTTTTAATTTTTGAAATGACATCATTGCTCAAATCTTTAACAAAAATAGGTTCATCAATTTGTATCCATTTTGCACCAAGTTCATTTAATTTTTTTACAATTTCTTTGTAGGCAGGAATAACTCTATCTAATAAATCAATTGTATTAGAACCATCCACAGATTTAGCTAGTAATAAAAACGTAATTGGACCTAAGATTACTGGCTTAGTTTCAAAACCCGAAGCTTTAGCCTCATTGTATTCATCAAAAGGTTTTGAGGAGCTAATCTTAAAACTTTGATCTTTTTTTAATTCTGGAACTAAATAGTGATAATTTGTATCAAACCATTTTGTCATTTCTAATGCTCCAACATCAAGATCTTTTGTTTGAGATCCTCTTGCCATTGCAAAATAAGTAGTTAGATCTACCTCATCTCCATTCCATTTATATCTTTCAGGTACAGCTCCTAAAAGACAAATCATATCTAATACCTGATCGTAAAATGAAAAATCATTAGATGTTATTAAATCAATCCCATTGTCCTTTTGAACTTGCCAAACATTTTTTCGTAATTCTTTTGCAGTTTTTTGCAAATCTGATTCTGAGATATCTCCTTTCCAATAACTTTCTAGAGCTTTTTTAAGTTCTCTTTTAGGCCCAATTCTTGGATAGCCGATAGTTGCAGTTGTAATCATATTCTTATTTCTCCTTTATCTTTATTATTCTTAGTTTGTAAAAATTTTTTATAAGATTTTAGTCTTGAGCAGACCGCATAACTTAATTCATATTTATTCAAAGTATAAAAATGAAATTCATTAACACCTTCTTTTTGAAGTTTTTTGACTAAATCAGTAGCAATACTTGACCCAATCATTTTTTGAATTTCTGGATTCTCATCAGAGCCCTCAAATTCTTTTCTAATCCAATCTGGAACATTTGTTCCACATTTATCACTAAAGTTTTTAACTCTTTTATAATTTTGAATTGGCATTATGCCTGGAAGTAATTCAACTTTTATTCCTGCTTTGGTAACATCGTCTCTAAAATTTAAAAATATTTTTTCATCAAAGAAAAATTGTGTGATAATTCTGTTAGCTCCAGCATCAACTTTCCTTTTAAGGTTATCTAAATCATCTTTTTTACTTTTAGAATCTGGATGTATTTCAGGATATCCAGCAACTGAAATATCAAAATTCGCTAACTTTTTAAGACCTGCGGTCATATCAGTTGCATTT
>Ga0255784_10004253_pt1 | contig 10704 bp, 10 predicted proteins | sample 101ome_14_FD_179982 | JGI IMG/M metagenome (GOLD analysis project Ga0255784, IMG submission 179982) | Coastal salt marsh microbial communities from the Groves Creek Marsh, Skidaway Island, Georgia - 101403AT metaG (version 2) | ecosystem: Environmental > Aquatic > Marine > Intertidal zone >...
TCAGGTCACCACAGGCTTAACCTCAAGATTCATAGATTCAAATTCTATTGAAAGACTATCCTTAACTTTTGCGCAAAGATTTTACCTAAGTGATCGTCAAGTTTTAAATGATCCTCTTTATTCAAATGCTAGCTCAAGTCTTGAAAGAGCGTCTAGTGATTTCTTATTTGGAGCAAATGCAAGGCTTACAAAAGGCCTCACCTTTAGAACAATGACGCAATATAATCCTGAACAAAGTTCTACTAAGCGCGTTCAATATGGGTTTAAGTACAACCCAAATCCGGGTAAATTACTTAGATTCGATTATCGATTCATTGAAAATGCTTCGACCAATGAAACAAGACTCAAACAGGCCAATATTTCTGGTCAATGGCCACTTGGAAAAGGATATTATGCAATCGGTAGATACAATTTCGATTTAGACAATTCTAAGGTCACCGAGTCTCTGGGAGGTTTAGAATATGATGCGGGATGCTGGACATCTCGAGTTGTGCTTCATAGGTTATCTCTTGCCACCGCAGAGGAACCTAACTACAGCTTATGGTTTCAGTTAGAACTAGGTGGTTTAGGAAGTATAGGCTCTGGTAAAGCAAGAAAACTTGATAGAGTGCTTATGAGAAACGTTCCCGGAGCATCATGGGCTAGCACATTAGATGATGATATACGACGACAAAACTATGACTAACCATTTTACAAAAATTGTAATTTTTCTTTACCTGTTGGTAAATTTTAGCTTTGTATCATCCTATCAAGAATTAGATCGAATTGTTGCAGTTGTTAATAAGGATGTTATTACCCTAAGTGATCTTTCTGAAGGAGTTGATAAAGCACTTCTTTTTTTTCAACAAAATGCAATAACGCCACCAGAGGAAGGTGTCATCGAAAAAAAAGTTCTTGATGAATTAATAGAACAAAAAATTATTGAAAGTTATGCGGAGGACTGGAATATAAAAGCCTCGCAAGAAGATATCGATTTACTTATACAAAATATACTATCAGCAAACCAAATTACACTTGATGAATTAAAATCAAATCTAAAGCAACAATCATCTTCTTATGACAAACTTGTTCAAAGCCTAAAGTATGAAATCATTTTAAAAAAAGTAAAAAACCGGGAAATTAGTTCTAAATTAAATATATCTGATTATGAAATAAAGAAGCATAAAGAAAAAATGGCAAAAATAAGACCTGATATATTTGATTTGTCCCATATATTAATCAAATTCTCATCAGAGCCTACAGCAGAAGAAAAAAAAGAGAAACGTAAACTTGGGGAGGAGATTTTTAATAAATTAAAAACAGAGGATTTTGGTAAAATTGCATATGAATTTTCCGACGCTCCTGATGCCAGTGAAGGTGGAGCATTAGGAAAGTTAACACAAAGCGAACTTCCAGAAATATTTATTGATAAATTAAATAAACTAAATGCTGGAGAATATTCAACTCCTTTTGAATCGAATAATGGAATCCATATTCTTAAGATTAATCAAGTTGAGAGCTACAATGAATCCAAAAATTCTTCACAAAAAATAAAAAAATATTTTGTTAAACAAATCGTTTTGAAAACAAGCGAAGTTTCATCTGAAGACGATGTCATTAAAAAGCTAAAAAGATATAAGAATGAAATTGATTCAGGTGCCGATTTTGGTGTAATTGCAAAAAAGTATTCGGAAGACTTTTCTGCAACCAATGGTGGAGAAATTGGCTGGGTTAATGAGGGGCTTCTTGATCAAAAATTTGATGATCAGCTAGCCATTATCAATCAAAATGAGGTAAGTCAGCCCTTTAAGACAGATCTTGGATGGCATATCATTCAATATACAGACTCCAAATTTGAGGATCTTGCATCAGAAAATATAGACAATAAAATTAAATTTGAATTAATTAATGAAAGAACAGAGCTTCTCTACCAAGACTGGTTTTCATCATTAAAAGCTGAAAGTTTTATCGAAATTAGACAATGAACCATATAAAAACTCTTGCAGTTTCAGCTGGGGATCCTGATGGAATTGGTTATGATTTATGTGCACTTCTTTATGAAAAAAATCTCAATTACCATATTGATATTTATGGAGATGAGGAAATACTCCTATCCAGAGCAAAATTGCTCGGTCTAAAAAATTTACACAATGAAAAAATCACGATCTATGATGTAAAAAATAATAAAAATATAAAAAACAAAAGAGAGTTAGTTTTAGAGAGCATTAAAGCTGCAGCTGAGGCATGTATTGATAAAAAGTCTGTTGCTTTGGTAACCCTGCCAGTTAATAAAGAAAAGCTATCCACATCTAAAAATTTATTCACCGGACATACTGAGTATATCGCAGAATTTTTGAAAGCTCGCAATGAGCCAATTATGACTTTTATTGGAAATAAAAAACTAATAGTAGCCACCCATACAACACACATGAGTCTTCTTAATGCTATTAAAAAAGTTAAAAAAAATCACTTAATAAATAAGTTACAATTGCTTCACTCCTGCTTAAAAAATCAATTGAAAATCAAAAATCCAAAAATTTTAGTTACTGGACTCAACCCTCATGCTGGAGAAAATAACTTGTTTGGTGATGAGGAAAGCAAACATATCATTCCAGCAATCAATAAACTAAAAGAGTTAAATATATACTTAGATGGTCCTGCGCCAGCTGATACTGCCTTATTAAAAAATAATATGAAAAAGTATGACTGTATTTACTATATGTATCACGACCAGGCATTATGTGCTTTTAAAACTTTATTTTTCGACGCTGGTGTTAATTTGACGCTTGGTTTACCAATTATAAGAACATCTGTAGATCATGGAACTGCTGAGGAATTAGTTGGCAAAAAAGAGAGAATATCCATAAAAAGCTTTTTGAATGCTCTTGATATTGCAGAAAAATTTTCTCAATAATGATTAAAGCAAAGAAAAAATTTGGGCAAAATTTTCTTATCGATAATCATATAATTAAGTTAATTGTTGATGAAATAAAATTTACTGAAACAAATAAATACCTCGAAATAGGCCCCGGTATGGGGGCATTAACCAGCGAACTTCAAAAAAAGACTAAAAATTTGGACCTTATTGAGATTGATCCAGACATGATCAAAATTCTAAGAGGAAAAATAAATGGTAATACACAGATTTTTGAAGGAGATGTCCTAGGTTTTGATGATAATTTTTTTGAGGGATATAACGTGGTTTTGGGAAACCTTCCATATTATATTGCAACAGAGATAATTTTTAGATTTATTCCAATTAGTAATGTTGATACTTTATATTTTATGGTGCAAAAAGAGGTTGCAGATAGACTAGTTGGTAAAATGGGTACAAAAGAAAATTCCATTTTAACTAATCTCATCGGTTTTAATTTTAGAACTGAAAAATGCTTTGACATTAAGCCAGAATCTTTTGATCCTGCTCCTAAAGTTACTTCAAGCTTTATCAAATTAACAAGGCATAGAGACTATGTTAATGAAATTACATATGTTGACTTCAAGAGAATAGTAAAAGAGTCATTTAAATTCAAAAGAAAAAATCTAAAAAATAATCTAAAAAATATTTTAAATCTTAACGACTTTGAAAATCTCGAAATTTTACCTACCAACAGGGCAGAGGATCTATCAATTGAAGATTTTATTAAAATCACTAAATACATGATCTCAAATGCATAGAGAAGTTCTTGTTGATATAATGTTAAAGTTTTTTTATAAGGAAAAAGTATGAATGTTATTCTTCTTGGTGCGCCTGGTGCTGGTAAAGGAACTCAAGCTTCTTTTTTAAATAATCAATATCAAATCCCACAAATTTCTACTGGTGATATGTTAAGAGCTGCTGTATCAAACAAAACTGAGCTTGGCATTGAGGCAAAGAATTATATGGATGAGGGCAAGCTTGTACCTGACTCTTTAATAATTAATCTTGTTAAAGAAAGAATAAGTCACGAGGATTGTAAAAATGGATTCATGTTAGATGGCTTTCCTAGAACAATAAATCAAGCTAAGGCTATTGATGATGCAAAAATTCAAATCGATTATGTTGTATCTATATCTGTTCCAGACGAAGTCATTATCGAAAGACTTTCCGGAAGAAGGGTCCATCCTGCATCTGGAAGAACATACCATATAAAATTTAATCCACCCAAAAATGACAATAAAGATGATGTCACAAATGAAGATCTTATTATTCGCGATGATGATAAAAAAGAGACAATAATGACAAGACTTAAAAATTATCATGAAGCAACAAAACCTTTAGAAGATTATTATAAAAACAAGTCTAATTTAAACTTCATTGATATTGATGGAACCCTTCAAATAGAATCTATTAATCAATTTTTAAAAAATACAATTAAATAAAATGTTCGAAACGTATAATTTTCATGAGATTGAAAAAGAATGCCAATCTTCTTGGTTCAGCTCTAATAAGTTTGCTGCAAAAAAAGATTCATCTAAAAAGAAATATTATGTTTTATCAATGTTCCCCTATCCTAGCGGCAAACTGCATATGGGTCATGTGCGTAATTATACAATTGGTGATGTAATTTCTAGATTCAAAAGATTTCAAGGATATAACGTAATGCAGCCTATGGGGTGGGATGCTTTTGGACTCCCTGCAGAGAATGCTGCCATTAAGAATAATACACTTCCTGACAAATGGACATACCATAATATTGATGCGATGAAGCAGCAGTTAAATTCCCTCGGTTTTTCCTTAGACTGGAGTAGAGAAATTGCAACTTGCGACCCCAACTATTACAAATGGGAACAATGGCTTTTCATAAAGCTATTTAAAAAAGGGTTGATTTACAAAAAGACTTCAAAAGTGAATTGGGATCCTGTTGACCAAACAGTCTTGGCGAATGAACAAGTAATTGATGGTAAGGGATGGAGGTCTGGTGCCCCTGTTGAACAAAAAGAAATTCCACAGTATTTCTTTAAAATAACTGATTTTGCAGAAGAACTTGATAAGGATATTAACAGTCTTGATGAATGGCCTCCGCAAGTAAAATTAATGCAAAAAAATTGGATTGGTAAAAGTTTTGGTTATAGAGTTGAGTTTCAACAAAAAGAATTTAATTCCATTGCTGTTTTTACAACACGCCTGGACACTCTTTATGGAGCTACTTTTTTAGCTATTGCTATTGATCATCCAATATCCATTGAGTTAAGCCAAACAAATAAAGAAATTAGTGAATTTATAAATGAAAATAAAAAAAGTGGGGTATCTACCGCCGAATTGGAAAAGGCTGAGAAAAAAGGTTTTTTTACTGGTCTATTCGCTACCAATCCCATTAATGGAAAATCTATCCCTGTCTGGATAAGTAACTATGTTTTAATGGGATATGGTGAAGGTGCGATTATGGCTGTACCTGCACATGATGATAGAGATTTTGAATTTGCTAAAAAATATTCTCTTGATGTTATTCAAGTTATCGAATCTGATCAAGAATTATATACCGGTAAAGGGACTCTCATTAATTCAGAAGATTTTAATGGTCTGTCATCAGATGATGCAATTAATAAGATTGGCAAACAACTTTCAAGTAATAAAATTGCAAAAAAACAAACCAAATATCGATTAAGAGATTGGGGTATATCAAGACAGAGATATTGGGGTTGCCCTATTCCAATTATTCATTGTAATGAATGTGGTGAAGTCTGTGAAAATGAATCAAACCTTCCCGTCATGCTCCCGCAGAAAAAAAAGTTTGATTTTGATAATCAATCAATTAAAACCGAGATCGACTTCATTAATTGTATATGTCCTAGTTGTGGTAATCAAGCTCAAAGGGAAACGGATACCATGGATACATTTGTTGAATCCTCATGGTACTTTGCAAGATATGCATGTCCCACTGAAGATAAATCCATGTTAAATGATGAGGCAAATTATTGGTTACCAGTTGATCAATACATAGGCGGAATTGAACATGCTATTCTTCATTTACTTTATTCTAGGTTCTTCAGCAGACTTCTGAGAGACGAAGGATTGATAAATATATCTGAGCCTTTTAAAAATTTGCTGACCCAAGGAATGGTCCTAAAAGATGGGTCCAAAATGTCAAAATCAAAAGGAAATACAGTTGACCCAGGAGAATTAATAGAAAAATTTGGTGCTGATACTGCCCGTTTATTTATAATGTTTGCAGCGCCCGCGGACCAAAGCCTAGAATGGTCTGATAAAGGTATTGAAGGTTCGCATAGATTTTTAAAAAAGGTATATACACAAATATTTAATTTTAAAAAAATCCTAGATAGTCAAAGTGCTTTTAAACAGGAAGAATCAAATCTTGATAACGAATTTAAATTTCAACTCAACAAAACTATTGATAAAGTGACTGACGATATCGACCGACGAAAAAGCTTCAATACTGCAATTGCTTCATTAATGGAATTTGTTAATTATTTAAGCTCACTCGATAAACAAAAATCACTAAATGAACTTTATCTTGGTTATAAAAATTTGTTGATTATGTTATCGCCATTTGTTCCACATTTTAGTGAATATATATTTATAAAACTTACTGACCATAGTATAGATAATGAACCTTGGCCTTCAGTGAATAAGGATGACCTTGTTCAATCAACACAAACAATAGTGATCCAGGTAAATGGAAAAGTTAGAGATAATATTGAGATTGAAAATAATGCACCACAAGAAATCATTGAGGAAAAGGCTTTTGCAAGTGAAAAAGTGTTAAGATTTGTAGAAGAAAGAACTAAAGTGAAGAAAGTGATTTTCATTAAAAATAAAATACTTAATATTGTTGTATGAGAAAAAATAAATTTTTAATTTTTTGTTTATTATTGCTTCTGATATTAAATTCATGTGGGTTTCAATTAAGAAAACCATTAGATCTAGACTATCAATCTTACGCAATTACTGGTGACTCTTCCGGGTTATCAAAATTAATTCACAAACAGCTTTCTTTTACAGATATCAAAGAAAAAAAAGATGGTAGCGCAGACCTGATTATTGAAATTATGAGCAATAATTTTGAAAAGAGAATCTTATCGCTTGCAGGTAATGGTCAAGTTGGAGAATTTGAGCTTATCCAATCTATTGAATATAGATTTAAATCAAATGAGCAATGGTCTGAACCTAGAAGATTGGAGGCTATTAGAGAGTACACATACGACCCTACCTTATATAATGCCGCTGCTGCTGAAGAAATCTACCTTAAGGATTCAATGATTGAACAACTTTCAAGATCACTCATTACCGAAATTAATAATATAGGAAAATAAAATTGAAAGTTTTTGATCTCACGCCTGATGTGATTAAAAAAAAGAACATTTTTTTCTTATATGATCATGATTCATGCATTTCTGATCATTGCATGCATGAGATAAAAGTTAATTTAGAAATTAGAAATCCATCTATCGAAATCAATGAAATCTCCTTTGAAGACGAACTGAATCAATACCTTTCATCAGATTTGTTTGGGGAAAGGTATCTGATAAAAATAAATATAAAAAATGCAAAAAATATTCCCAAAATTAATGAGATATTAAAAGAAAATTCAAGTGACAACATTTTCATTATCAAATATGCAAAAAAGGATAAGTTTGATTTTAAAGGACTAGATTCATTATTTATTGACACAGAGATCAAAGAATTTGAAAAAAATAAATATCTTACTTATTTGATAAACTCTTATAGAATTGACTTAACATCAGACGAGATAAACTCAATTGAAGTTGCAACTGCAAATAATTTTTTAGCACTCCATAATGTTTTGAAATTAAAAATCTTATACACAAAAAATAATATTGAGAACCAGTCAAGCTATGAAGGCTTTGATATTATTGCATCCATTTTTAGGGACAAACGAGAAATATTTATTAATAAAGTTGATAAATTTTTACAATCCTTAAATGATCCAATTCAATTCAATAGTTTATTGTTTTGGTTTTTTAAAGCTGTTTATCGCCATAAAAATGATTCAAGCATTAATTTGAAAAATTTAAGGTTATTTGGAGATCTTTCAAAATTTTGCCAAGCTTCTTCGTCAAAGATGAGTCTCAAACTTTTAGAAAATATTATTCAAAAAATTCACTTAGTTGATAAAATAAGTAAAGGTCAATATATTGATCTTGATGCTAAGTTGGAAATAAAAAAAATTTTACAAATTTGTTTTTTAAAGATACGTAATGGATAAATATATTAAAAATCTGCTTATTAATGCAAAAACAGACTCGGCTTCAATTGCAAATGCATCATCATTTTCTAAGAATGAATTTCTTTTACATCTTGAAAAACAATTAATGTCTAACAAGACAAAAATTATTACTGAAAACAAAAAAGATTTAAATCTAGCAAAAAAAAATGATTTAGATCCAGCCTTTGTTGATCGACTAGTTATTAATGGTAAGACGATAGATTCAATGTGTGAAGGTTTAAGAAATATTCATACTTTAAATGACCCGATAGGAAATATTGAAAATATCAATGTTAGGCCAAATGGTTTAAAAATTGGAAAAATGCGAGTCCCCCTTGGAGTCATATTAATAATTTATGAATCTAGGCCTAATGTAACTATTGACGTAGCTGCCCTAGGGGTTAAATCAGGAAATTCTGTAATCTTAAGAGGCGGCTCTGAGGCTCTTCACTCAAATTTATTTTTAGGGAAGTTAATTCAAAAGGCATTGCAATTAGCTAAGCTTCCTCCAAATGCAGTACAAATAGTAAATAAAACTGATCGATCATTAGTTACCGACCTGATCACGGCAAAAGACTATATTGATGTCATCATTCCTAGGGGCGGGAAAGGTTTAATTAAAAATATTAGTGATAATGCCAAAATACCGGTTATTAAACATCTTGATGGAAATTGTCATATTTATGTTGACGAGTTTGCGTCACTAAATCAGGCGATTGATATAGTTGAAAATTCAAAAACCCAAAGATATGGGACATGCAATACGCTAGAGTCACTTGTTGTTCATAAATCAATTGCTGATCAATTTTTAAAAAAAATTGCATCTAAATTTAAAAAACATAAAGTTGAAATGCGTGGCTGTAATGAGACATGCAAGATACTTACCAACATAACAAAAGCAACATCTGAAGATTTTTTTGAAGAATATTTAGCTCCAATCATATCCATTAAGATTGTTAATTCTCTGAAAGCAGGGATAGACTTTATTAACAAACATTCATCTAAACATACTGAAGCTATAATCACGGAAAATTATACTCATGCACAAACTTTTTTAAAGTTAATAGATTCATCTAGTGTGATGGTTAATGCCTCAACAAGATTTGCAGACGGTTTTGAGTATGGCTTAGGAGCTGAAGTGGGAATCTCTACTGATAAATTTCATGCTCGTGGACCTGTTGGCCTTGAGGGATTAACGTCAGAAAAATATATTGTCTATGGCGAAGGACAAACCCGCTCATAATGCAAAATAATGTTGCGCTGTTTGGCGGTGCTTTTGATCCCTTTCATAATGGCCATCAATATATTATCAATCAACTCAAATTATTAAATTTTAAAAAAATTATTCTTGTCCCAACCGGAGTATCTGCCTTCAATAAAAATTTAACAGAAGCAACACATCGTATTAATATGATAAATGCTGCAACCAAAGATGTCGAAGTAAGTAATTATGAGGTGAATCAATCAGACCAAATTACCTTTTCAATAGATACCATTAAATATTATCTAAAAACATATCCACAACTTGTTCTTGTGTTTGGAGAAGATTGTTTTTACAGCTTTGATAGATGGAAAGACTGGAAAAAAATTATTGAGTTAATAAAAATAATTGTCATCAAAAGAAAATTAGATATTGATGACTTTCATCGGATAGCAAATACAAAAAAGATTGATGTAGTAAAAAATTTCAAAGAATTTCAGAGTCAACAAAACAACTGTCTTTATTACCACTATGGAGATGGCTATGATGCTTCATCTAGTGAAATAAAAAAATTAATTAAAAATCAGCGCATCGAAGATGTTCAGAATTTAGTCTCTGATGATGTGCTTCATTACATCATAAAAAATAAACTATATATCTAATTTAAAATTAGAATCTTTGTGCCTTGCGATGCCTAGGCAATTCGATTTGATTTTTTGTTTTAAATATTCAATATTTTTTTCAACCTCATCCATCTTGGGATCAATGAGATTCCCGACCCATCCAGCCGTTTTAATACCGTTTGATTCGAGTGCGTGCTGAGTTAGTAAGGCATCATTTATACATCCGAGTTTTAACCCTATAATTACAATTACAGGAATATCTAGATGACGAATCAGGTCTAGATTCGTCCTTGATTGGTCCACCGGGGATAATAAACCCCCAACACCCTCAATCAGAATACGATCGTATTCGTTTTCTAGATCATTTATCTTTTGTTTAATAAGATTAAAGTCAATTTGCACACCCTCCTCTTCTGTTCCAATATGAGGGGAGACAGCTTTTTTTAATGAGTAAAAATTAATTTTATGAGGGTCATTAATTGAAGCCTGGCAATCTAAGAGGGTCTGGACATCTTCATTTATTGAATCCTGACTAAATCCGGCAGCAATGGGTTTAATACCAATAATTTTTTTTCTCGATAAGATATTTTTTAGAATGGCCGAGGTAATATAGGTTTTGCCAATACCTGTGCCAGTACCTGTGATGAAAAATTTTTTCATTTCTTCATTAATCTTATAACATGCTCTTCTGCATTACGAATTTTCCAGGCATGGCCCAGAATTACTTCATAACTGA
>Ga0255784_10004277_pt1 | contig 10676 bp, 8 predicted proteins | sample 101ome_14_FD_179982 | JGI IMG/M metagenome (GOLD analysis project Ga0255784, IMG submission 179982) | Coastal salt marsh microbial communities from the Groves Creek Marsh, Skidaway Island, Georgia - 101403AT metaG (version 2) | ecosystem: Environmental > Aquatic > Marine > Intertidal zone > Salt...
ACCGTGACGCTTTAGGTAAACTGACTGAAATTCTTAACCGAACGCAGGGTCGGTTTAGCGCTAGCCAGCATAGAAAACACGTTTGCGAGGTTTGGAAAACTAAAGCAGCACTTTCTTACGCCGTGAAGACTTTTGAATAGTTGCGGACATCAGCAATCACTCCTCTCTTTAGTGCCTTTGGCAGGATACCGCGTGGCGCACAACCTGAAGATCAAATGCCGTTGACCCGTGGGTGAGTTAGGCAACTAAAAATCTGCCACAGCCATCACACTGGTCACTGCACTATTGGCAACAGCAGAATGCTGGCACAAAATCGTACGAGATCCTGTTCGCCGACCGAAAGCGTAGCCGAAGATGTCCACCACGACCCGTGACCCCGTACTTTTCGAACTTTTTAAGAACGCTGTCCATTCTATCGCCGATGAGATGGCATTGACGGTGGTGCGGACGACCTATTCCGGTGTTCTGAAAGACAATATGGATTTCTCCACAGCCTTTTGCGCGGCTGATGGCCGACTAGTAGCGCAGGGTCTGACCCTGCCTGGCCACCTGGGGTCGATACCCAGTGCTCTACAGGCGATACTGGAACGTTATGGCGATTCGATACGGGAAGGCGACATCTATTGCTTGAATGATCCCTATGAGGGCGGCATGCACCTTCCAGATCTTTTTGTTTTTCAGCCGATCTTTCACGAAGGTGTGCACGTCGCTTTTGCCGCCGTCATCTGCCACCACGTCGATACAGGCGGTCGAGTACCTGGTTCAAATGCCGCTGACTCAACAGAGATCTATCAGGAGGGTCTGCGCATCCCGGCAAGCCGGCTTTATGACCGGGGCGAGCCAAATGAAACTCTCTTCCGTATCATAGAGAAGAATGTACGGGCGCCAACGCTGTATTTTGGTGACCTGCGTGCCCAACTCTCAGCCTGCCACATCGCGGAACAGCAGTTTCTGGATTTAATCGTCCGGCATGGCCGCCATACTGTGCTGGAACTGATGGACCAACTTGTGGATTACGCCGAAAGGATGGCTCGCAATGCCATCGCTAAGCTACCAGATGGCAAAGTAAGTTTTGAGGATTGGATAGATGATGACGGCGTCGACCATGGCAAGCCAATCCGCCTGTTTGTAACCATCGAGAAGAGAGGTGACAAAATCAATGTGGACTGGACTGGGACCGCGCAGCAGGCTCGCGCCGCTATCAATAACACATTGAGTTTCACCAAAGCAGCAAGCTACGCCGCAATCCGTTGTATATTGGATGGGGATATCCCAACAAATGAGGGATACTTCCGCTGCATTGATGTAAAGGCAGAGCAAGGAACCGTTGCCTGGGGCGAGCTGCCAGCCGCGTGCGCGGCTCGCGGCCTAACCGGCTTCCGCATGATCGATTGCCTTTTTGGGGCGTTGGCGCAACTTGTACCGGATAAGGTGTTTGCGGCCTCCGACGGTGGCAACACTGGCATCTCCGTTGGCGGTTATGACTCGAAACGTAAGCCATTCATCTTTGTCGATTTTACCTGCGGCACCTGGGGCGGCCGGCCATGGGCTGATGGATTGGATGGCAATTCCAACATCTACGCGAACATGGCAAGCCAGCCTGTTGAGGTGATCGAGGCGGAGAACCCACTGGAAATCCTAGCCTACGAGTTCATCTCCGATCGTTGTGGTGCTGGTAAGTACCGTGGCGGCGCGCCCTATCGTAGGGACTACCGGTTTACGGAGGTCGAAGGGGTGCTGCAAATCAGGGCCGACCGGCAGACACATCGACCCTACGGGCTCTATGGCGGGTATCCAGGCGAGCCTTCCGCTAACATCTGGGACCCAGAGGGTGATGCTCGCCCCATGCCACCGAAGTTCACAGAAATCGTGAAGCAAGGCGAGGTCTTCCGCCATGAAGTTGCAGGGGCCGGCGGATGGGGTGATCCGTTGGAGCGCGAACCCGCCGCCGTGGCACGCGATGTTAAGAACGAGCTAATCAGTCGAGAAGCCGCACTGGCCGACTATGGCGTGGTGCTTAGCGATAACTTCACCCCAATTGAGGATGCCACAACCCTCGAGCGCGAACGCATACGGTCGGCCAGAGGCTGGACCCGGACGCCCAACGTTCTTTGGGAGAAGCCGCTATGACCGCATTCCGCGTTGGCGTCGATATTGGCGGCACATTTACCGATATCGTGTTTCTGGGTGCAGATGGGCAGGTATTGGTAAAGAAGGTCTCCTCTAGCGTGGGCGACTATGCGCAGGCAATAATCGACGGTCTGAAATTAGTCCTTGCCGAGGCTGACATTGCGGCAGGTAGCATCGATCAGATACGGCATGGAACGACTGTCGCCTCCAATGCCATCCTAGAGAGGAAAGGCGCACTCACTGGCCTGATCGGATCCAGAGGTTTCCGCGACGTGCTCGAAATCCGCACGCTACGGATGCCGAGACTCTACGATCTAAATTGGAATAAGCCTCCGCCGCTGGTAGAGCGTTATCTGCGCATAACTGTAGACGAACGGGTCAATTCGGCAGGAGAGATTGTGCAAGCATTGGACGCCGCGGATGCGGAAGCTGCAGTGCAAAAGCTGCTGGACCAAGGTGTAGAGTCTATTGCAGTCTGCTTGATCAACTCCTACGCCAATCCTGCGAATGAGCTCATAGTAAAAGCAGCCATCGAAAAGCGCGCGCCCGGACTCCCCTATTCGATCAGTGCAGAGGTACTTCCAGAAATCCGGGAATATGAACGGACCTCGACGACCACGATCAACGCTTATGTGAAACCAGTGGTAGCCACCTATTTAGTAAAGTTACAAGCTGAGCTTGCCGAGGCCGGCGTCGGGGCCGAATTGCTGCTGATGCAGTCGAACGGTGGCCTGACACCGGCGGAGACAGCGAAGCGACTTCCCATGAACATTATCGAGTCCGGTCCCGCAGGTGGCGTAGTTGGGGCACGTTTTCTAGGCGAAGCAGCCAAGCTTGGTGATCTCATAACCTTTGATATGGGAGGTACCACGGCAAAGGCCAGTATGGTGGAAGCCGGCCAATATGCCCGTGCTGACGAATTCGAGGTGGGTGGCGGCATCCTAGCGGGATCCCGCCTACTGACTGGTGCGGGCTACAAGCTAAAGACGCAGGCAATTGACCTGGCGGAGGTTGGCGCGGGTGGTGGCTCGCTCGTGTGGATCGATGCGGGCGGCGCGCTCCAGATTGGACCGGAAAGTGCCGGAGCTTCACCTGGACCAGTCTGCTATGACGCCGGTGGAGATGAGCCTACTGTTACCGATGCGAACCTCGTACTTGGCTATTTGAATCCGGCGGCACTCGCAGGAGGCAGCGTGAAGTTGAACTCAGCTAAGGCCAAAGATGTATTCGACAAGAAAGTTGCTGAGCCGCTCGGCCTCTCATCAGAGGATGCAGCACTAGGTGCTCACCGGGTAGCAGCCTCCAACATGATCCGTGCTATTAAGTCCGTCTCGACTGAAAGAGGACGCGATCCTCGCAGTTACGCGTTGTTCGCGTTTGGCGGCAATGGGCCAATGTTCGCCTGCGGTATGGCAGCTGAGCTTGGCATCGGAAAAGTAATTATACCGCCAGCGCCTGGCGTATTTTCGGCGTTTGGCCTGCTCTACGCCGATGTAGAGCACCATTATTCGCGGACCCAGCGGCGTTTGCTGCGCGACAGTGATCCAGCCGAGATTGGTGCGCTATGGGAAACTCTGGAGGATGAAGGACGGGCACAACTGACCCGCGATGGCTTCCCTCAGGAACGGCAGACACTGCGCCGCACCGCCTCCATGCACTACAAGGGCCAGACATTCGAACTGACAGTGGCGGCTCCGGAAGGACCAATCAATGCAGAGGCACTGGAAGAGCTTGCCGAAAATTTCCACCAGGAGCACGAAATTGTCTACGGCCACCGAGCTAGTGATGATGAGCCGGTAGAGCTTGTCACCGTCCGCCTACTGGCTCGGGGCGAGCCAGAAAGGGATATTCAGCCTTGCGCTCCACCAAGTGACTCCGCCACAGGGGGTGTGCATTCGCGCCAGGCTTATTTTGGACAGGGTAGCGGTTGGCTGAATGCAGTCCTTTATCGCCGTACTGATCTTAGCGAAATGCGACAGGGCCCATGCATCGTGGAGGAGTATGATGCTACGTGCGTTATTCCGCCTGGTTGGAGTGCCAAACTGGATGAACACGGAAATATCGTAGTTAACAACTTCAAGTCGTTGTAGGATAACGGATAAATTCTAGCATTTTTTCTAAGGACACAGTTCCTACTAGCCAAACTCACTTTCGTACTTTTCATTTCATTGCACATTTAATCATGTTGCACCATGCGCGATGATCTCTAGAAATATTGTTTTTGGTTACCTTACGCACACAAATGTGTGACAAGCAGCAACGGAACTAATGCTCTTCTTGCGAGATATTACTCATAATTTTATTTGTTCCTTGCTAAGCTTCGCATTGTAAAGAACATTGAGATCCCGGGTGAGGCTTGTCTAAAATGAGTGACCCAAGCGAATTAAGTGCTTCAGACGCGCGGTCGTTAATCGGCCTAAGGGAGCTGTCGCCGGTTGAATTATTAGAGGCATGCATTCGTCGTATCGAAGCAATCAATCCCGATATCAATGCGATTGTTGCAACTGATTATGCTAGAGCTCGAAGAGAAGCAAAACATGCCGAAAAGGCTGTTATGGAGGGTACCGCTCTTTCCCCACTGCATGGACTTCCTATTGGTATAAAGGATTTAAATGCAACAGCAGGCTTGCGAACTACGTGGGGATCGAAATTATTTGAAAACTATGTGCCGACAGAGGATGAGGCGCTGGTTGCTCGAATGAGAAGGGCTGGAGGGATTATTGTTGCCAAGACCAATACACCGGAGTTTGGGTCTGGCACAGCAACTGATAATCTTGTTTATGGGCCAACGCGTAACCCTTTTGATCTAGAACGTACTTCCGGAGGATCGTCTGGAGGATCCGCGGCAGCTTTGGCAACAAACATGCTACCGTTGTGTCATGGAAGTGATACAGGGGGCAGCCTTCGAAATCCAGCAACCTGGTGTGGCGTCGTTGGGTTTCGCTCAACGCCAGGTCTAATACCCAGAGAAAATAGGACAATTAACTACACTCATTTTAATGTACAGGGACCAATGGCACGCAGCATTGCCGACATCTCTCTTATGATGGCGGGTTGTATCGGCAACGACGAGCGGGATCCGATGGCAAACCCATGCAACCCAAGCGCTTTTTTAAACATCGAGCCAGCTGATTTGAAACACGTTCGTGTTGGATGGACTGAAGATTTTGGTGGTGTTGCACCGTTGGACAATGGGATCAGGGATTGTTTTCGGACAGTCATTACTGCGCTGAGCGACACATTTAAATCTCTCGACAGGCATGATCCAAATTTTTCGGACGCCAGAAACTGTTTTTGGACATTACGCTGTGTCAATTACCTTGCAAGCCATATGGAGCGCTATGAAAAACACCGCAATATCATATCGCAAAACATCATTACAAATGTTGAAGCTGGGATGAAAATGAGCCTCTTGGAAGTTTCTAAAGCTGAAGTCCAATGGCGAAAAATTTATCAAGATTTTGAGGTAATATTTAAAGATATCGATTTGCTTATTGTCCCAGGAAATGCAACGCCAGCTTTTCGAATTGATGAAGGTATTCCGCATGAAATTAATGGCAAAAAAATGGAAAACTATATGGATGCCTCTCTAATTCGGTCTGCTTTGACGCTAACCGGTCACCCTGTTGTAGCAATACCATGTGGATACGACCACATTGGTTTGCCATTTGGGCTCCAGCTTGTTGGTAAGCGCCGTGGCGATCTTGAACTACTGAAGATTGCCATGGCTCTAGAAACCACCTTTTCCCATACAGCTAATCTAAAACGAGCCATCCCAGGACGAGCACTCAGCTATTAAGGTATTTATCAAGCTGGCCATCAGACAAGCATGCTTCGATTTTTTTAATATAGTCCGAGAGTGTACGAAGACTCGCTCAGCTATCCAAGTTGTTTAGATCTGAACAAAAGTGCCAAACCTACTCCTAGCCCCCGCCCCTGAGCCCCGGGCCGCAATCTCTGAACCAAATTCTCGAAGAAGTTACGCCGATCACGGCCCAAAACTAAGTTTCGTAGTATCACGCAGTTTCCAATATGGTGAAGAGCACCTGCCCTCATTCAAGGACGAACATAAGAGGTAATTTAGTGAAAAACGATACCACCATCTATAACCAACACCTGACCAGTTACTGTTTCTGCTCGGCAGAAGGTTAACACCTGATCGGCAACATCTTTTAGACTAGTATGGCGTTTTAGCGCCGCTCGTTGTTTTGCAGCTTCTGTATTCTCAACCGGAATACGGTTAAACATTGTTGTGCCGTCCATTAATCCTGGCGCAACACTGTTAACTGTGACGTCTGGTGCCAAGGCCACGGCGAGGCAACGGTTTAAATGGATCAGTGCAGCTTTTGCTGTGGCATGCGCGATGCTGCTGCCTTCGGCGCTGAGGCCTATGAACGCGGAAATATTGACGACACGTCCGTTTCCATTCTTCTTGAGGTGTGGTGCGCAAGAACGCGTCACAAGGTAGGGCCCTCGCACATTGGTGTGATGCATTCGGTCCCAAAGCTCTGGGGTAAGCGCATCAAGGTCAGCAAACGGTACGGCCTGATTCCAAGCCGCATTATTAATTAAGATATCCAATCCACCTAGTTCCGTAGTCACGGCTTCTACTGCAGCGTTAATCGAATTCGGTTGAACCTGATCCATCTGAACGGCGCAAGCTTTTCGACCCATGGCCTGAATGTTGCGCGCGACCAGTTCTGCTGCATCTCGATTGCCGGAGTAACTCAGAGCTACATCCGCCCCGTTTTCGGCGAGAGCCTTGGCGATGACAGCACCGAGCCCACCAGAACCTCCAGTCACAAATGCTTTCGCGCCTGTAATTTTCATGAAGTCTCTCGCTTAAAAGTCAAATCATCCTTGGGACATAATAATTAAAAACCTCAAATATAAATACAGCAAAGCCAAATCAAAATTTGCCAAAGAAAAGCAAGTCGCGGCAAACCTTCGAGCCAACATGGGGTGAAATGCTAAAAAATATCATCGACTTGGTTGCGAAAGCACGGATCATTATTTGTAATAAATCCAGCCCAAGCCCCTACCCCAGAACCCCGGGCCGCGAGCTTTGAACCAAATTCTCGAGAAAGGATCACCACGGCATGGAACGCACGACGGGCCCCTAGGGGTTTTTTGAAGGTGGACAAAAAAAGAACCCCAGCAGGCAATAGTATTTCGAGAGACAGGGTAAATGGGGTGTTTTTTGTAACCCAGAGAACTTACTAGGTTAAATAACTACCAGCTAAGTCATTGAAAAATATGTCGCGCCCGGGAAGATTCGAACTCCCAACCTCCTGATCAGCCGTAAGTAGACCAGTATTGTGAAACCTTAGACCTTGGAACTCAAAAAATGAGTGGACATAGAAACAGCTCAGAGAACAGACTTGACGCCTGGTAACAGACATCCATCTCCGCGCCTTACACTATTGTTGGAGGCACCCCCTGCCCGTTTGCTTTTGCGGCTTGCAACCCCAAATGTGATTACCGCGCTTACGATGTCCGGTGTGACGTTTGCTGACGCCTGGTTCGTCGGCCAGCTAGGTATTGAAGCACTTGCAGCTCTGGCTCTCGTGTTTCCTTTTCAAGCACTCATGCAAATGATGGCCGCTGGTGCGGTTGGAGGTGGGATAGCATCTGCGACTGCCCGTGCCTTGGGTGCAGGGAACGTTGATAAAGCAGCGGAGTTAGCATGGCACGCGATTTTAATTGGCCTATTGCTGAGCTTAGTCTACGTCTTGGCCTTGGGTATAATGGCTCAACCACTTTTTGCCTTTTTTAAAGTCAGCAATGCTGTACAAGAAAATGCTGTCGCTTATGCCCAAATCGTTTTTGGGGGAGCCACCATTATGTGGTTGTTGCAAGGCTTTTTTGCAATATTGCGAGGCAGTGGTGATACTATTAACCCAGCACGCGCGATTGTTACTTCTAGCTTAATTCAAATAGCTTTATCTGGCGCATTAACGCTAGGATGGGGCCCATTTCCAGCACTCGGCATGCGTGGGCCTGCCGTTGCAATGTTACTTTCACTAGCAACAGCTGGAATCTATCTCGGCTGGATTTTGATGCGCCCAACCACAAAAAATAGGGTAGTCCGCTTACGCCCTTATCCAATACGCTGGACGCCAATCAAGGAAATCATGGCGGTAGGTTTTCTTGGTCTAATAAACAGCCTGACCATTGCCTTGACCGTCGTAGCCGTTACCCGGCTTGTAACTGAATTTGGCACTGCTGCTTTGGCAGGCTATGGCCTAGGAAGTAGGCTGGAGCTTATGCTGGTACCGCTAGCATTTGGCGTTGGTGGCGCATTAACCGGTGCAGTTGGCGCAAATGTCGGTGCCGGGCAATATCCTCGTGCACGCCGGCTAGCGTGGAGCGGAGCGCTTGTTACAGGTTCTGTTACAGGAACCTTAGGCATAATAGTGGCCATTTGGCCTGAGCTTTGGTTAAATTTTTTCACTACAAACTCTGGCGCCTTCAGCATGGGTGCACTTTACTTGCTAATTGCGGGGCCGTTCTATGGTTTGTTTGGCGCAGGCCAAACACTCTATTTTGCAAGCCAAGGGACAGGTCATATGACCTTACCAGTTACAGTCGGTGCCCTAAGATTTCTTGTCGCGGCAGGAGGAGGGACACTGGTGGTTTTTCTGAATGGCAGCATAGAAATGCTTTTTATTTGTGTTTCCCTGGGCCTTGCAATTATTGGAATTGGAACAGCGCTTTGTCTCAAATCCCGCAGCTGGCGCTCTGAAGAGGAAATACTTAGCGCGCAAAAGATGGGCAATTCAAAGCTTTATTAGCGATAACTAAGTATATTTTACTAAATCTTCACATCTATGCTTCAAACGCTGAGCGTTATGTGTATTTGGTAATAGGGATTGAGAGTTTTAAAAGATGAAATTATCGCTTTCTGTCCGGGTTGCTGAATCTCCAAAGCGCAAAGACATCACCGATATCCCTATTGAACATTTGGCCCCGCTTGCTAAAGCTGCAGGCTTTCAAGCGTTATCAATGCGTGCATCGGTAGTCTCAATTAATTCGTCACCAGACCGGATTATGGCTGTACGGCAATTGCTTAAGCGTGAAAATCTCGATGTATCAATGGTCACCGGTGACATTCCATTGGCAGCCAACAATGCCAATGCCACCGATGCAATACGAAACATATCTCCCTATTTAAATCTTGCCGAGGCGCTCGACTGCCGTCTTGTCCGCATCATGACACATCAAGAATCGGATATCATCTTGGTACAAGAGGCAGCGGATATAGCTGCCAAACGCGGTATTACACTTGCACACATGACCCATTGGGGCACTCTGATCGAAACTGTTGATGATGCACTTCGTGTTGTGGGTGAAGTGAAGCGTCAGAACTTTGGAATCGTATACGAAGCTGCCAATACAATGGTCTGCTCTGAGATATTTGACCCAAAAGCTTTACGCCTCTTAGTGCCCTATCTTGTAAACGTGATGTTTCAGAACGTGCACAAGTCCCCAAACTCACCCATAGGATTTTTAACAAACCGGTTCGGTCATGTTGGCTTACGCTACGTTCCTTTAGCCGATGAAGCGGAACTGAGTGCAACTGCGATGATCGCAACTTTGAAGGAGTCGAGCTACAACGGATGGGTTACAGTACACCAACCATTACGCGATAGCCAAACGGTCAAGGAGGCGATACTGGAAGCCGCATCCTTGTTCCAACCACTTATTAGATAGAGTTATCATTTTCTCGGCAATTGCCGCATCGGTGCAACCGAAAACGTACATGCGCAGGAAAAACTTGTTAATCAGGCCATTTCTTAACAGGCTCAATATCTGATAGTCACACTGCTGCAATAAATTAGATGACAACTCCTTTTATGGTGCCAGCAATAATGACTGAAAACATCTACGGGAATCTCAAGCAACTTGGTGGTTCCAGTGCTATCCCTGCAAGCCCCGAAGAGGCCGAACTTGAGCGGGTCAAAAATCCTCAATTAGATGTTTTATATAACGTTCGTTTTACAGCTCCCGAGTTCACATCGCTTTGTCCGATGACCGGCCAACCTGACTTTGCGCACCTTGTCATTGATTATGTGCCTAATGAATGGTTGGTAGAGAGCAAGTCTCTAAAACTTTATCTAACATCCTTTCGCAATCATGGTGCATTTCACGAAGACTGCACCATATCGATTGCACTTAGGTTAGTAGATTTCCTATCACCCAATTGGCTACGTATTGGCGGGTATTGGTATCCTCGAGGAGGGATCCCAATTGATGTGTTTTGGCAGACAGGGGTGATGCCAGAAGGAGTTTGGGTGCCTGAACAAGGAGTGCCAAACTATCGTGGAAGAGGGTGATTTAGGAGACAATCGTTTCATAGATTATCCTCCCAACCACACACTCAGCCCCGTTCAGACTCTAGTCCGGCGAGACTTTTTTTATGCGCTGGAAAATTTTTTGAGCGTAAGAATGGCGTCAGATAGAGAAAGTAACCCAAATATTGGCTTTCTTCCTAAACCTTATAACCACTGATTTCATAAAAAAATATGGCGCGCCCGGGAAGATTC
>Ga0255784_10004279_pt1 | contig 10672 bp, 8 predicted proteins | sample 101ome_14_FD_179982 | JGI IMG/M metagenome (GOLD analysis project Ga0255784, IMG submission 179982) | Coastal salt marsh microbial communities from the Groves Creek Marsh, Skidaway Island, Georgia - 101403AT metaG (version 2) | ecosystem: Environmental > Aquatic > Marine > Intertidal zone > Salt...
TGATAATGAAGCGGTCCGTTACGAACTGGCTTTCGGATGCGCGGATTACTTTGCTTCTCAAAAGCTCTCGTCCGGGCTGTCTCGATCACCGATCGGCGACGCCGTGTTTCGACTGGATCTGACTTTTGTTGCGGACCGTATTCACGTGCCCATCATTATCGCCCCCCATGGTCATTCGACCTGGTGGTCGCAGGCTGATCGTTAACCCCCATGTCGTCCGGCCTGGTCACCTCGAGACGAAATCGCCGAACGCCCTACACGGACAGCGTAGAAAAACTAGGGGTGAGCGGGTACTCCATCGTCAACCATACGTTGCTGCCCAAATCCTTTCAAAAAACGGTCGAAGAAGATTACTGGCATCTAAAAGAACACGTCCAGCTCTGGGATGTGGGATGCCAGCGCCAGGTGGAGCTACGAGGTCCTGACGCGGCCCGGCTGGCACAATGGATGACGCCGCGCGATCTGCGTTCCATGAGCACCGGACAATGCTTTTACGCTCCCCTGATAGATCATCGGGCCGGGCTGCTAAATGATCCGGTGGTCATCAAGCGCGCCGAAGACTGGTTTTGGTTTTCGATTGCCGATTCAGATGTGCTGTTATGGGCGAAGGGGCTTGCGCTGGGTCGGGGCCTGGATGTGGAGGTTGATGAACCGGACGTTTGGCCGCTGGCTGTGCAGGGCCCTAAGGCCGAGGAGTGTGTCGCCCGGGTATTTGGCGAACAGGTTCGCTCGGCCAAGTATTTTGAGTTTGTCGAGGGGGACTTTTCCGGTCATCGCCTCGTGGTCGCTCGATCGGGTTACAGCAAGCAAGGGGGTTTCGAGATTTATCTGGATGACAGCGCACTGGGTGAGGCACTGTGGGGCGCCTTGTGGGAGGCTGGATTGGATCTTGGAATTGCGCCGGGGTGTCCGAACCTTATTGAGCGTATAGAGGGCGGTCTGCTTTCTTATGGAAATGAGATGACGCGGGAGAATAACCCGCTGGAGATCAACCTCGATCGGTTTTGTCATTTGGGTGGTGAGTTTGACTACATCGGACGGGAAGCGCTTGAATCGATTGCACAAGCAGGTCCCTCGCAGCGTATGCGGGGCGTTCTGATCGACGGCGGGCCTTGTCCGCCGTGCGGTAAACCGTGGCCTGTTTTTGCCGACGGCCGCAAGGTTGGGCAAATCACGAGCGCGATCTGGTCACCTTTTTTTGAGAAAAATGTGGGTCTCTCCTTAATCAAGCAAGAGGCTTGGAATCCGGGCGCGGCCATAGCGGTCGAAATGCCTAACGGCGATGTTCAGTCTGGGGTGGTTGTCGAACTTCCATTTATGCGATCAAGCTAGAGGGAAATTGATGCGTTATCAACTTTTTTATGCACTCGGCAGCGCCTCGATGGGGGTTCGCGCGATGCTTGAGGAAATCGGGGCGGATTACGAGTTGATCCCTACAACGATTGATCGAGACAAGCCCCGTCCGGCCGAACAGCTTGCATTAAATCCAAACGGCTGGGTGCCGGTCCTGAAATGGGGCGATCAGGCTATGTACGAATGCGCGGCCATTACGATTTTCCTTTGTGATCGACATCCCGAGGCTGAGCTCGGGCCGTCTCCAGGTGAATCGGGGCGACATGTCTTTTTGCAGACTCTGGTCTACTTCTCGAGCTCAATCCAGAACGCGTTTCAGCTGACGTACTACCCGGACCGTTTCGTTGATCAAGCGTCGGATGAATCAAGTGCGGTTGCTCGCGGCAATCGGCGTCTGGTAGAGACATGGAACGTCATCGACGGTCAGATCGGGAGTAATCCGTGGCTTTTGGGTTCCTCATTTAGTGCTGCGGATATCTATCTTTTCATGCTCACGACCTGGCTGACGCCGGAGAAGGGCCATCCGGTGGTTGATAATTTTCCGAATGTCAAACGAATTGCCGAGGCTGTGGCGCAACGCCCAAGTATTCGACGGGTGTATGGCGAATCGTTTCCTGCGGCAGGTGGGTGATCCCACGGTTTAAGAATTAGGCGTGAGCGTGATGCAAATTGAGCCCATACCCAATGCCCCGTTTGGTGTCCGCGTCAACGGTCTCCGTTGCGCTAGCGTGAGCCCCGAGGAGATCGGCCAACTTCAGACAGCTTTGCATGAACATCAATTACTGGTGATTCCCCGGCAAAATGAGCTAACGCCAGCTGAGGAAGTAATGTTTTACCGATTGATATACCCGCAAGCCAAAAATGTTTGGCGGGATCAGACTGAGAATGCCTGGGAGCGCTTCAAGGTTGACCAAGGCAACCTTGCAGGCACGTATCAAATTCCCGACGAGCCCGGTGTACTGGTCCTTGGTAAGGGTCAGATCAATCATCATGGTTTGCAGGTGACTCTGGGCGGCGATCGGACCGCATACGGTAAATCCAAAGGCTCTCAGGTGCTCGGAGGCGGTGGATTGCAATGGCATATTGATGGACCTTTTTACGAGCACGCTCCCGGTCTTTACACCCAAATGCGCTGTCTGGAGGCGCCACAGAGCGAAGGGAGATGGATAGACCTGGCCAATGGAGGCGATCCCGTTTGGTGTGCTGCGGGCGCGACAGCCTTTGCCAGCGGGCGAATCGCCTTTGACCTTTTGTCGGCTATGGATCAAAGCCAGTGCCTAGGTACCCGCGTGCACTACTTTCCGAGACCTTTTGAGACTACGTATCGACTCGGCAATACGGCCGATGGACTTCGCGTGGCGGACTCTGAATCCGAGGCATGTTTTGAGCGGGGCGCCGAGAGCCCTGGACAAGCCTTTAATGATCCCCTGGCTCAGGTTTATCCCCTGGTATGGCGTTGCCCTTACACCGGTAAGGCGGCACTTATGCCCCAGCCTAGGTGTCTTGCCTTTCTTGAAGACGCTCATAAAGAGCCGTCCGTCTTTCTGGGCACCGTCGAATCGCGCCTTTGCGTGCAAAAGTGGATGACGCCGGCCGTTGCGTCCGACCATGTCTATGTTCACCCCTGGCAGCCCGGGGATCTCGTGATCTGGTACAACCACGCGGTCTGGCATTCCGCTACGGGCAGTCTTGCCCCCGATGATCGGCGAGTAATGCACCTGACGGCATTTAATGACCGCCTCCCTCCAAAAGGAGCGGTGACTTAGCACTTCGTGAAAGCGTAAGTTTATGGACGTATCTGAAGAAGCTTTACTGTCGTTTGATCTGGGTCCGCATTCGTTTTCGATTACGACACTATCCCCAAGGGCACAGCGGCTGTTTGATCAAGGTCTGAACTGGTGTTACGCCTTCAACCAAGATGAAGGCCTGCAGTGCTTCAAGCAAGGTCTGGCGCATGACCCGGACTGCGCCATGCTCCATTGGGGTGTGGCTTATGCAGGCGGCCCGTTTTACAACATAGCGTGGAGCGATCTCAGCGAGATTGAAGTAGAGCGCTGTACCGCACTTTGCTACGAGCACGTGATGAAGGCGCTTGCCGGCGTTGATCGCGTCAGTCCCATTGAGAAAGCCCTTGTGCTCGCGATATCTGAAAAGTTTCAAGAAAATCATCCGGTTCAACAAACCGAGTTCGATCGCTGGAACGATGATTACGCGCAGGCAATGCGGCGGGTGCACGAGAAGTTTCCGGAAAGTCCCGACGTTGCGGCACTTTTTGTTGAAGCAATGATGAATCGAACGCCTTGGCAGCTATGGGATGTTGAGCAGGGCCAGCCGATGGCAGGTGCGGATACCCTCGAGGCAATTGCGGTATGCGAAGAAGCGATTAGCCGCCTGGACGCCGCCAATCATCCTTTGCATCCGGCACTATTGCATCTACATATCCACCTGCTGGAAATGTCGCCTACGCCGGAGCGCGCGATGCGTTCTGCGGAACGCTTGGGCAATCTTTGTCCTGATGCCGGGCATGTCCACCATATGCCTGGACACATTTACGTTCTTTGCGGTGACTATCAGCGGGCTGTTGAGATCAGTCGAGACGCAATTTCGGCAGATCGAAAATACCTCGCTTATGCCGGCCCTTTCAATTACTACACGACCTCGCGCTGCCACGACCTGCATCTGATGATGTATGCAAGCATGATGACCGGTCAGAACCAGTCGGCGCTTCTGGCGGCGGATGAAATGTGTGAGAACCTTTCTGAGGCGGTTATCAGTCAGGAAAAGCGTCCGTTCATCGCCAGCACGATGGAGGGGTATTTTTCAATGCGCATGCATGTGTTGGTCCGCTTTGGAAAGTGGCAGGACATTATTGATGCCCCGCTACCGCAGCCTGCTGATCTTTATTGTGTCTCTACAGCTATGCATCATTATGCGAAGGGAGTCGCGTCGGCTGCCCTTAAGAAATTTGACGCTGCCGAAGAACACAAGGCATTGTTTTATGCCGCACTTGACGGCGTCCCTGAGGATCGACGATTTTTCAATAACCCCGCCCGGCAGACGTTGGGCGTCGGTGAAGCGATGCTTCTTGGTGAGCTTGCGTACCATCGCGGTAATCATCAGGAGGGATTTAGCCACCTGCGCGAAGCAGTGCAGCGTTGCGATGCCCTTCATTACTCGGAGCCCTGGCCCTGGATGCATCCGCCGCGTCATGCGCTCGGAGCACTTCTCATGGAGCAGGGTGAATATGACGAGGCGGAGCAGGTGTATCGTGATGATCTTGGACTGACTGCTACGGTACATCGATGCGCGCAACATCCAAAAAATATGTGGGCGCTTCATGGGCTGGTGGAGTGCCTCGAGCGCCGTAAAGACGCTGATGAGGCTGCGCATTTCAAAAAGCTGCTGCAGGAAGCCTCCGCAGCGACGGAAACACCTATTCATTCCTCCTGTTGCTGTCGAGGGCTAGAGACTTAAGCGTTCTAAAAAGTAGAATGCGCAAGAGCGCTCACGCTTACTCTTGTCCCAAAAGTCAGTTATGACATCTGTCACCGTTGATCCTTCCGGAACATTTCTGACCTGGCAGTCAGACGCAGGACCGCTTCGCTTTCACGCGATATGGCTCAGAGATAACGCACAGGATGCGCAGACTCGAGCACCCGGCAACGGTCAGCGACTGATTACGCTTGGCGATATTCCGCGGAACACAACAATTGATACTGCTGTCCTAACGGACGATGGGCACGTGGACGTGCGGTTTTTGCCTGAGGCTAAGTCTGTGCGTTTTGAGCTCGATTGGCTGGGTGAGCGGGCTTACGATCGCGATGTCTCGCGCGAGCGAGCAAGACTGGAATCCGGCGTCACGCTTTGGAATTGTGATCTCGAGGAAAATCTGCCGATCGGTGATTTTGAGCATCTTCAAAGCGATGGGGAGGCGCTCGGCGACTGGCTTGGCAACATCCTGCGCTACGGGTTCGCGCTGGTTCGGAACACGCCCGCTGAGCCGGAGGCGCTCTTCAAGATAGTAGAGCTTTTCGGATATGTGCGAGAGACAAACTACGGGCGGCTGTTTGAGGTGCGCACTGAGGTGAACCCAACTAATTTGGCGTTTACGGGCCTTGCGCTTCAAGCGCATACCGATAACCCGTATCGCGACCCCGTTCCCACGGTACAAGTTCTGCATTGCCTTGAGAGTTCAGCGGCCGGAGGGGAGAACATGGTGGTGGATGGATTTGCCGCAGCGCTCAAACTGCGTTCGGAAAATCCCAAGGGATTTGATCTTTTGGCCGACTACTGTGCCCGCTTCGAGTACTCCGGAGAGCCTGGCGTCTGCTTGACCGCTCGCCAGCCGATGATTGAGTTATCTCCCGATGGCGCGCTCGTGGGTATCCGGTTTAACAATCGCTCCCTTTCAGCCATCACGGACGTGCCATTCCATCTGATGGAGGAGTACTACGCCGCGTACCGCCGGCTGGCTCAACTTATCGATGAGCCAAGCTCAGCGGTGAGTTTCAGGCTTAATCCTGGCGACGCTTTTTTGGTGGATAACACGAGAGTGCTGCATGCCCGCAAGGGTTATGCCGGATTGGGCACCCGCTGGCTGCAGGGATGTTACGCCGATAAGGATGGTATTCGATCGACCTACGACGCTATGAAGCGCGCGGGCCGGTAGGCTTGAAGATCAGACGATTCCTGACCTGAAAGTTCCTGAGCGACACGCTCGCCAATGAGTGCCGCTAGCGTAACGCCGGAATGCATCACCGCAAAATATGCGCCCTCGACGCCTCCTGGACCAATGACCGGCAAATGGTCCTCAGGGACGGGGCGCCAGCCGACAACCGCGTGTTCGAGTTCAAGCTGATCAAGTCCGGTCAGTCGACGCAATGTCCTTAAGCCCATCGCAGTGGATTCAGCGAGGTCGTCAAGTGTCTCGCTTTCATCGCTTTGGTGGCCTGCTGCCGTCGGAGCAAGAAAGCGCCCGTCGGGTAACTGCTGAAACTCCATTTCTGAAGAGACCATAATCGGATCAACAACGTGTGCCACCGGTTGTGTCCGAAGAAGCACTCCCGGACGTGACAGCATCGGCAGGCGCACGCCAATGCCCTTCGCGAGCACCTCAGAGCCGACGCCTGCGGCAATAACAACGCTCTCAGCTTCCTCCGAGCCTAACGTTGTCTGGACGCCGCAAACCCGACCGTTGCGTTCAAGCAAGCGCTCAACCGGGTGTGGCGTATTCAGGGATGCGCCGGCACGGGTAGCCGCATGCAGAAGCTCTGAGGACAGGCGATCCGATTGCGCGAGGCCTTCCTGAGGGAGCCATAGCGCTGTTGTGGGGAGTGTCGGCAGGTTCGGACAAAGTGCGCGAATCTCGGACGTGGTCATGATTTCGCATTCATAGTCGAGCGTCTGTAAGGCGTTGTATTGCGCCTCGAGCTGATCACCGGAGTGTTCAAAACAAAGACACCCAGGCCAACGAATCGACTCCGATTGAATATCGTGCTGCAGTTGCCGCCATGACTCGAGCGATGCAGCACGCAGTCGATGATGATTGGCATCGATGTAAAAGCTTGCATTAATCCAGCCGAAGGAAGAGTGCGTCGCACGTGTCTCTGGTGTTCCGGAATCGTATACCGATACCGTATGACCGGACCGTGCCAGGTGGTAGGCGATGGTGGCACCGACAATTCCAGCGCCCACCACAATGAATTTATGAGCCAACTTGCGCTCGCTCAGGTCTGCCAGGGTGGGTTGGAGTGAGCGCCATTATTTGGTTACAACCCATCGTTGATGGTTTCGTCACTCATCAGCCGATCGGCCGTCAGCCAAGTGAGGACACTGGCTGGAGGGTCAACCGTCTTCCCTTGGTAATCCATTGCATCCAGCAGTTCATGGGTAGGAATGGAGCGGCCACGCGTACGGAAAAGACCCCGAGCAAAAGCGCGGGCGGCGCGTTTTTCGCCAGTGTAAATATCATGACTGAAGTAAAGCCACTTCTCATCCCAGCCGATGATGGCGCTTTTTAGCTGTATCTTTTCGAAAATGTGCAGGGGTCTTTCAAAGCGGACCATGACACCACCGGCCACGGGAAACCATTTATTTTTGAATACGGTTCTCACAAGGCCACATTCGGTCATGAGATCGAAGCGGCCGAGATCCATCAGCGTCAGATACCGCCCATTATTCACGTGCGCGTTGGTATCCAGGTCATTGGGCCAGATGCGCATCTGAAGTACCGATGTGCGTAGCGCCGGTTTTCGCCTGCCACTGATCGCCCGGCCGAGTACGCGACTCGCACGCAAAAAGGGATACATAGCCCTCTAACCCGATACCGTGATTGCAGCGATTAAGCTAAAAAGCGTCTTCGGGGAAATTCATCATGGTTGCGCTGCCGGCCATAATCGAAGCGAACAGGGCGCCGGTCTGCGGAAGCACACGCTCGAAGAAGAAAGTCGCCGTCGCGAGTTTTGCCTTGTAGAAGCCGGAGTCGTCCTGCGCCTCTTTAGTGAGCGCGACGCTGGCCATCTGTGCCCACAAATAAGCAAGTGCAACCAAGGCAAAAAGTTTCAGGTATTCAGCGGAAGCGGCTCCCGCCTCGTTGGGGTTCTTCAGTCCCGCTTGAGCGATCTGTCCGGTCGCCAGCTGCAGACGCCCAAAGGCTTTGGATAGAGGCAGGACAAATCCCTGGAGTTTGGTATCGGCCGCATGGCTATCGATCCAACTCTGGACCGGATGAAAGAACCGTCGGAGATAGCGTCCCATGTGGGCGGGTAACTTTCGGCCTACGAGGTCAAGGGCCTGAATACCATTTGCCCCTTCATAAATCATCGCTATCCGTGCGTCGCGAGCATATTGCTCCACGCCGTTTTCCCGGATGTAGCCATGACCACCATAGACCTGTACGGCCATCTGAGCCGTATCGTGGCCGACCTCCGAAAGGTATGACTTCACCAATGGTGTGAGGAGTTGCACCAAATCATCCGCTTCCTTCCGAGCGTGGGGATCGGCACTTCGATCCCGAATGTCGATGTTTCTGCCTATCCACACCGCCAGAGCCCGACCCCCCTCTGTGAAGGCGCGCATGGTTAACAGCATGCGCCGGATATCAGGGTGCACCATGAGCGGGTCAGCGGCTTGCTCGGGATTTTGGACGCCGGTCAGTGACCGACCCTGAGTTCGATCTCGGGCGTAGGTCACCGCGGCCTGATAGGCGCTTTCACCAAGACCCAGGCCTTGAATGCCAACACCAAGTCGCGCGTCGTTCATCATGGTAAACATCGCCCGCATGCCTTTATGCGGGCTGCCGACGAGCCAGCCCTTGGCATTCTCGAGACTCATCTCACACGTGGCCGAGGCTTTGATACCCATTTTGTTCTCAATGCGGGCACACCGCATCCCGTTTCTTTCGCCCGGGTTGTTGCTGGCATCAGGAATAAACTTGGGGACCAGGAAAAGGCTTATGCCTTTGATCCCGGCAGGGGCGTCGGGAAGTCGCGCCAAGACCAGATGGATGATGTTCTCGGTGAGGTTATGCTCGCCCGCGGTGATGAATATTTTTGTTCCTGTGAGGGCAAAGGATCCATCAGTATTCGGAGTCGCCTTGGTGCGGATCAATCCCAGATCAGTGCCGCATTGCGGCTCCGTGAGACACATGGTGCCTGACCAGGTGCCGCTTACCATTTTGGGGAGATATTGATTTTTGAGCTCGTCACTCGCGAAAGCATTTATGGCGCGGTAAGCGCCTCGGGTGAGTCCGACGTAGGTGGCGAACGAGACGTTGGCAGAGCAAGCCATCTCCTCAAGAAGCACGTTCAGGGCTCCCGGCATCCCCTGGCCGCCGTGCGCGGGATCGCAAGGCAGTCCGATCCAACCCCCTTCGGCATATTCACGGTAGGCCTTGTCAAAGCCTTTAGGGGTCGTGACGATACCGTCTGCGTATTGGCATCCCTCAAGATCGCCGCTGTGGTTTAACGGAAAAAGTTCCTGTTCCGCAAGCCGCGCGGCTTCTTCAAGTACCGGTTCAATCAGATCGGGTGTGGCATCCTGACAGCCTGGCAATGCGGTGATTTCTGATGGATCAAAGAGTTCGTTGTATACAAATTGCATGTCGCGCAGGGGCGCTGAATAACTGGGCATGGTCGTTCTCTAAAAAAAGGGTCTAGTTCCGTAAGGGCTTGCCGGTTTCGAGCATATGCTCGATGCGGTCTAGCGTCGGTGAGGTTCGTAACAGGCTGACAATCGCGTTGCGTTCAAGATTCAGAATCTTGTCCTCAGCGAGCGTCTCCGTGGGATCCGTTTTTCCACCAGCGAGCACGTGTGCGAGCTTTTTCCCCACGGTGACATCATGCGCGGTCGCTTTGCCCGCTCGATGAAAGTCATTCAAGACTAGTGTCATCGCAGCCTCGCCCGATGGACCAGGAAGATGCATTTCCCTGGGCTCAGGTGGCACATAGTTTTCCGCCATGGCCAAGGCCCGTGCTTTGGCGCTGGCCAGCAATCGATCGCGATTCATGACGATACCGTCTGCATCACGAAGAAAGCGCAGCGCACGGGCTTCGTCGGCGGATTTGGCAACGGTGGCTGTGGCGACAGTCTCAAAGACCTTGGTTACCGCGGGCATTGGACCTTTGGGATGTTTCTTGTCCTCACTCCATCGAATCAGCATCTCCTTGCATCCACCCCACGCAGGTACGAGGCCAACACCGACCTCCACAAGGCCCATGTAGGTCTCGGCGTGGGCTTCGAGGGCATCGCAGTGCAGAAGAATTTCGCAACCGCCACCCAGCGCCATGCCGGAAGGCGCGCCAACCACGGGGAAGGGCGCGAACTTCAGCTTCTTATAGACCTCCTGGCCCTGTTTAACGGATTCCGTAATTTTTGGCCATGCGGCAATATTGGCCGCAAAAAGCGCCATCCCTACGTTGGCGCCCACGGAGAAGTTTGGCGCTTCATTATGGAGGACAAGGGCGCGATAGCCTTGCTCAGGAATAACCTTCAGAGCCTTAGCCGCCATCGCCATAATGCCCTCATCGATTGCGTTCATCTTGGCATGAAACTCAAGACAAAGGATCTGGTCTCCAATGTCCCACAGGCTGGCCGATCCGTTTGAAGCGATAGGGGTCGACGCGCGCTTGATGTCAGCGAGCAGAAGAACTCCGTCGGGGCGGACGATGTCGCGATAGCCCCCGTCGGTTGAGAACTGTTGCAACCGTCCTTCGTGGGTCCGATAAAAACTGCCGTCGCCGACCGCCTCGAGGATCGGCGGTACCGTCATGCCGTCCGCTGCGAGCTTCTCGCAAAACCATTGGGCTCCGAGCTTGTTGAT
>Ga0255784_10004288_pt1 | contig 10663 bp, 8 predicted proteins | sample 101ome_14_FD_179982 | JGI IMG/M metagenome (GOLD analysis project Ga0255784, IMG submission 179982) | Coastal salt marsh microbial communities from the Groves Creek Marsh, Skidaway Island, Georgia - 101403AT metaG (version 2) | ecosystem: Environmental > Aquatic > Marine > Intertidal zone > Salt...
CTTCGACAACGACGCCGAGCGAGTTGACCCAACTCCTCGGTTCGACGCCTCGAAGCGCGCGTAGTCCCGCGACGACAACCATTTAATACTGTACACGTACACCCATTCTAGAAGACAGAGCCGCCGCGGACCGAAAACGCATTCATTCGTCAGCCAAACGCACCAGGACGGCACCCGTCGAGGGTGTGAACCGTCGGATCGACACACTCACGTATACTGTATACACATACAAATTTACACACCCGGAAATTCAAAATCACCCGCGTCTTCCCCCCTGTGAACCGTCGGATCGACACATTCAGTATACTGTATACACATACAAATTTACACACCCGGAAATGCAAAATCTCCCCCCCTGTGAACCGTCGCGCTTTTGTGTCGACACACATTTCCATACTGTATACACATACATTGAAGTGCGAAAGGTCGCAGCCCCGGTCGACACGCGATATGCAGGGTGTGGGTCCATCGATTCTTGGTTCGTGACTCGTCAATGCGACACGAAAAACGCCATCGAAGGACCCTGGGCGAAAAGTGCCGACGCGTTCGGCACATCGGCACTTCTCGACGCGTTGACCACTACCGACGCCGACCCGACTCGACCGGATCGAAGCCGAGAATCGAACGGATTGAATAAAAACACTCCAACGCCACCACACCACAGCTCATCATGGGGTGCACCGATTTGGGCATCACCGCCGGCACCGTCCCGGGTACGTGGGAACGCGAAATGCGAAAAAGTGTCGCGAATTTGCGAACCCGTCATTCATTCGTTCGTCGCTCGCTCGCCCCCAACTCCGACGACGCGCGCGACGCGCGCGAACGATATTGATTTATAGATTTATTTTTACATTTCAATTCGCGGTCGCGCGGTCGATCGCGCCGGGCGAGGGCGGCGACGGTCCGACGCGTAGTTCGCGTTTGACCGCTCGATTACGACGACCGAAGAAAACGGGGACCGATGACATCACATCGGCACGCCTCAATTTTTCACTTTTTGTATGTGTATTTAGTACCAATGAGACTGACTGAAGTTTCTCATCCACAACAGAATCGCTCTGCGAAAAGCTTGAAGAGATCAACGGCGACCACAACTCGAACTTTTTGTTGACGAGCGCGTACTTGGTCTTCTTCATGCAAGCCGGTTTCGCCATGCTCTGCGCCGGTTCTGTGCGTTCCAAGAACACGAAGAACATTTTGATTAAAAACGTTCTCGACGCGTGCGTCGGCGCCTTCGCCTGGTTCATCTTTGGCTACGGTTTCGCCTTCGGCACGACCGAAGGTCACAAGCCGAACTCCTTCTTGGGTTCGGGCAACTTTGCGATGAAGGGGATCTCTGACTCCTACGGTGTCGCCTTTTACCTTTTCCAATGGGCGTTCTCCGCCGCCGCCGCGACGATTGTCTCTGGCTCCGTCGCTGAGCGCACCAAGTTTGAAGCCTACCTCGGCTACTCCTTCTTCCTCACCGCCTTTGTCTACCCGGCTGTCGTTCACTGGGGCTGGTCCGCCGAAGGCTGGCTCGGCCCGTGGCGCACGAACGGCGCTAAACTCCTCGGCAGCGGCATGCTTGATTTCGCCGGTTCCGGTATTGTGCACATGACTGGCGGCGTCGCCGGTTTGATGGGCGCCTGGATTGTCGGCCCGCGTACCGGCCGATTCGCTCCGGACGGCCGCGTCAACCCGATGCCGGGTCACTCCGCCCCGCTCGTTGTTCTCGGTACCTTTATCCTCTGGGTCGGCTGGTACGGCTTCAACCCGGGCTCTCAACTCGCCATTGTCGCCGGCTCTCGCGTCGTCGCCCGCACCGCCGTCACCACCACCTTGGCTGCCGCCGGCGGTGGTCTCATGGCCATGGTCATCAACTACTACTTGTACCACGTCTGGGACTTGATTGCCGTGTGCAACGGTGCCCTCGCTGGTCTCGTTTCCATCACCGCCGGTTGCTCCACCACTGAGCCGTGGGCCGCCCTCATTTGCGGCATGCTCGGCGCGTGCGTCATTCACGGCGCTTCCAAGCTCTTGCTCAAGCTTCAAATCGACGATCCCCTCGAGGCTGCCCCGATGCACGGCTTCTGCGGTGCCTTCGGCGTCATCTGGGTCGGTTTCATGGCGAAGAGGTCTTACGTTGCCGAAGTTTTCGAAGTCGATGCCGCTGGCGTCTTCTACGGCGGCAACGGCAAGCTTCTCGCCTGCCAAATCATCGGCGTCCTCACCATCACCGCGTGGGTCGGCACTCTCCTCGGCGCCTTCTTCATGTTGATGAAGAAGATGAACTTGCTCCGCACGTCCGTCGAAGAAGAGACCGTTGGTTTGGACGAGTCCAAGCACGGCGGTTCCGCGTACACGATGGAACTCGTCGCCCCGGAGGCGGCTTAAATCAATACTCAAAGGTATCCAAATAAAAATTGCCTCGCCTTTGACGGCGCTTGATGAAGCACACACCACTCTCGAGCGCTCCCCCGGTCAGTGTCTACAGACCCAGCTGTACAAACAACGTTTCAGAGATTAAACAACATCTTTCGTTCTGTTTGGCTGAAATCTATCCATGCCGGAAAGAGCTTTCTCTTTTTTTGTGTAATCATGATTCATTTTTATCTTTAAATACAAATTTCGTTCAACACGCAACTACCACTCGAGACGCCACGAAGCATACCTCGGCGTTGAGTCGTGCGCGTCGTAAAGCGCACGTAATGCCGTCTCGCGGAGACGCTGTCCATCGTCGCCGGCGCTTTCGTCGGATAGTTCAGCGGCGTGAATGCCGCCGCAGATGAACAAGGCGTCGATTCCCGCTCGGCGCGCGCCGGCGACGTCGTGCTCCATCGAATCCCCGACGGCGATCACTGACCCTGATTCGCGTCCAATTTTTCCGAGTAATGCTTTATAAATGATGGCATCCGGTTTGCCCATGAGCGCGACCATGCCCTCGGCGGCGTCATCGTCGCACATCTCGGCGTACCACTTGGCCAGCGTTCCGGGCATGGTTACGAGCGCGTCTCCGCTCACCGTGACGAAATCTGGATTTGCAATCACGAGCGGTGCCTTGCCCTCGCGAGCGACGCGCTCGATGAACTCTTTAATGCGTTCAACGTCGACGGAGACGCAGTCACGATCGTCCCCGCGGCCAAAGGCTTCGGTACCGTGGATGAGAACAAAGTCGAAATCTTCCGAAGTCTCGTCCACAATTTCAATCCACTCGCTAAACTCCTTTCCGAGCGTGATCGCTCCCCGTTCGTTCCACGTCACGTGCGCGCACTTCGCTCGTCCGGTGTCTCTAGATTCTATACCTCTCTTCATCGCCGCCGCGACGGTTCGCAACGCCTCGGATGACGCATCCATTTCGTCAAACTCTGCGTCTTCCCTCTTTGCTTGGCCGACGACTCGACGCGCCGTTCGAGTCAAAAACCCATGCGTCACCTCCCCGCTCGTCATCGCCCCGGCGAACCACTGCGATTCAAATCCTAACTTTTCTAGTTTCGACACCGTTCCATCCGTTCGTCGAGACGAGTTTGAGATTATCCACAACTTTGCGCCGCTTTGCCAAAGCGCTCGAACGCACTCGCGCGCGCCGGGGTACGCTCGCTTCCCATCGTGAAGCACCCCGAATTGGTCCAATCTGCGGCGGCGGCGAGTGTGCGTCAGTCAGCGTGTTTTTTAGCATCTTTCGCGAGTCTTCTATCGACGACGACGACGACGACGACGCGCGCGCACGTACAGAAAAGTTTGGTATTCTGTGCTCAACCGTTCCACGCCACCGATGACGTTCACGTCGTCGTGTTCGCGCGTCGACGCGGCGCGCATGACGCGCGAAGAGGTTGACAGTGCGTGATGACGTTGATTCGTGCCTGTGAACGGCGGCCGACGGGTCGATGCGCGGGGAAGAGAGGTGCGCATCGATGGAGAAGCGCGGTGTGAGGCGACAAGCGGAGCGCGTCGCATGCTTTCTTCCTTCTTTCTGTTCATGGGGATTACAAGCGTGCGAGAGCGTGCGATTCTGCGTGTTATTAATCTTGCAAAAGCTCGTCGTTCTCGGCGTCGACGATACAGGCTTCTACCTCGTCAATATCGCCGCGCATGACGGCCGTCATGCAATCCTCAAAGACGCGTTCGGCAGATAACTCCTTAAGCTTTTGCGTCCAAAACGCGTCTCCACTCACCTCTGGCCTCTTTTGCAAGGTTTTAATCGTTTCACTTGACACCGTCGTATCCTCCAACGCGTCATCAACTTCCAATAAACAGGCTTCCAACGCCGCTTCGTCGCCCGCGGCCATGGCATCCAGGCACGACGCCAACAACCGTTCCGAAGTAAACTCCTTCGTCTTTTCTTCCCAGTTTACATCGTCTGGCGTCGCCGCCCGTCTTTGCGACGATGTCCGGTGCATCCGTGTCGTCGTCCGGCGCGTAGTCGTCGCGCTCGCTCGGCGCATCGGACGCATCGTCGGCGTCGTTTGCTTGCTTGACAGCAACATCCGAGTCATCATCATCATCTTGTTCGCTTCGGTTCCTTTAACGCGCGCTCACGCGGTTCGGCGCTGTCTTCGACGAAACGTTCGATCAATTTGTCGACGTCGTGTCTGTTTTCCGCACCGTTTGTTTCACGGTTGGACGTTACGCGACGGAGTGTAACGAAAATCATAAATTTGTGATCAAACTCGAGGAGGCACTGTCACCCGACAAGTCAAGTCGCGCGAAGACGCACACATTTTAGACGACGATCGGATTTTCTTCAACCTGATGCTGACACGTGGGCGTAATATTTGCAACCTTGAGTGGTATTATATAAATTCTCATCGATCGATGCTCGGTCGAATGTCGACGGCGTCTGGCATCTAACGTCGCGCATCGTCGATTTTGCGACGCAAGAGGTCGACAGCTTCGTCAGAGAGGACGTAGTCGTTTGACGCGATGATGAAGTTGAGGGTGGAAATCTCACGCGCTGTGACGCCTGCGCCATCCAATACGGACTCGTAGACGCGTTCAGCCGCGGCGAGATCGATGGAACCAGAGTCAGACATGAAACCGTCGGCGAGTGAGAGGGTTTTTTCGTCTAACTTTTGGCCGTCGACGACTCGGTAAGCCTTTTTACGACGGACTCCCGCTTTGAAAGCGGCGTTTTCGGTGCGACGAGCTTCGATGCGCGGCTCCATGTACGTCGCGGCGGCTTCGGACAAAACGTACTTGTAGCGGCCGCTGCCGCCTGCGAGGATGAGAGCCAGAGTGTTGAGCTCAATGTCCGTCACTCCGGCTCCGTCGAAGACATTTTCGTAGATTTTCTCCGCTCCTGCGCGATCGATCTCGCCCTTTGATGCCATCATGCCATCGGCGAGCAAGAGAGCCTGGTTGTCGTACTTGACGCCGCCAATGGTTCGATAGTAGCCAGTCGGAGTCTTCTTCGCCATTTGCTTGGATGCGCGCTCCTTGGCGAGCCAAGCCGACTTTTCGGCGTCCCGAGCCGAACGTAATCTTGATCTAAGTTCCGCTGCGACACCGGTGGCGTCGAGTCCTCGCGCCGTGCATTCAGCGATGAGTTCCGCGCGTTTCATTTTGCTAAGAGCCACAAGCGCCTTGGGATCAAAGACAATGACGTTACGTTTGCCGTCGATGGTGACGCTCACGGGAGCGGGCGCTTGCGCGACGACGGGCGGCGATTTCGCTGCTTTGCGCGCTTTGTCCTCTGCTATTGACGCTCTCTTGGCGAGAGCTTCCGCTTTGGCCTCTGCCTCAGCCGCGGCGAGTTGCGCCGCTGACAGACGTCCCTCTAATTCCTCAATCTGCTTTGCAAAACGATACTCAGCCTCTGACAACTCTTGAGCGGCTCGCTCGGCGGCGATTTGAGCGTCCGCTGCAGCTTCTTCTCTAGCTTGCGCCGCTGCCAAAACTTCATCTTCTTCTGCCGCGCTCAATCGTGCCTCTAAGAGAGTCAAATCTTGTCTCGCTTCCCGCAACTCTTCTTCGAGCCGCTGCACATGACTAGCAGCAGAGCTTGAAGCAGATCCAAGCTTGGCAGTCAATTCATCACGCTCTCGCATAATGTTTTCAAGCTGTTGCGCAACATCCTCTTTCATCTTGCGAAGCTCTTCGGAGTGTTGAGCGGCTCGGTCGTCGGCATCAGCCAATTTGCGCTCCATCTCATCGCTGAGGGCGCGCAATTGCATCGCCTCTGAGGCATCCTGCTTCGCCTGCTCCAATTCTCTACCGATGGTTTCCCTCTCTTCACGCGCAGAGTTGAGTTGTTCCTGAATCTCACGGGCATCGACCTCAGCCTCTCGCAGCGCTTCTTCGAGCTTTTGAACATCTTCCGTTCCACGTCGAGCATCACGTTTCGCTTCAGATAGATCAGATTCAAGCTGACGCGCGCGAGCTTCAGCTTGCTCAGCGCGAGCGCTAACATCCGCGAGCTGTACGCGCAGTTGGGAGAGCTCGGCGTTATCGCGCTGCTCAATTTGGGCGAGCGTCTTCGCAGCCTCTTCCTCGAGCAGCTTTGCGACATCCTCGGTGAGACCTTCAAAGCGAGCAGTCTCTTCGGCGACGCGCTGTTCAAGTTCCGATACGCGGGACTGTTGCTCAGAGAGCGCTCGAGAAATCGTGTCTCGCTCTTCGTTCAATGCGTCCACTTGGTCATCGAGACCCTTGGAGCGAGCATCAGCTTGCTCAGCGCGAGCGCTGGCATCTGCGAGCTGTACGCGCAGCTGGGTAATCTCATCGTCTTGTTTCTGCAACAAAGTCAACTCACTCGCCATCTTGGACTGTTCAGTCATTAATCGATCAATCTCTGCTTGCAATCGTGTTTCTAGTTCCTTTGCGGCAAGTCTCGCGGCGTCGACGCCTCGCTGCGCTTGCTCGCTAGCTTCTTGCGCAGCCTTCTTGGTTTTTTCGAAGGACGTCTCAATCTGCTTCTTCTCGTTGAGCAGTGTGTCGTATTGTGCACGAAGCCGTTCGATCTCGGATACAGCTGAGTCGCGCTCGCGCTCGAGGGCAGCCGCTTTAGAACTAGCATCCTTCATCAGTTCCTCTGCCTTTTCAGCAAACACTTTTTCCTCAGTTTTGGCGCGAACTTCTGTTGCCGACAGAGTTTCACGTATAGTCAATGACTCGTTCGTTAAACGCTCGATTTCTTTCTGAAATCGCAAAGCTTCAGCTGATGCGGCGCTCTTGATGGCATCGATTTCGCTTTGATTTGCCGTCTTGAGGCTTTCCAACTCACTTGCATACGTGCGGGCGCTTTCTTGCGCCTTCGCCGTGGCGACAGATAAATCAGAAGCACTCTTCTCGAGCTGATTACGTAGCTCTGAAATATTTTCTTGTAACGCTGCCAATTCAGACTTTCCGTCGTCTTGTAATCCCAAGAGTTGCTTCTCCAAAGCTTCCTTTTCGTTCGTTAATCGATCAACAGTTTCTTGAAGCTTGGCCATTTCGCGCAAGTTACCTTCCTGCTTCTGGGCCAAGTCTGCTTCCATCTTTTGCTTTTGCTTGTTCAAGTCGTTAAGTGTGCGCTCGATTTCGTCCTTGAGTTCCTTTTCCCTCTTGCTGGCGTTTGACTCAGCGACACTCAGAGCCTTCGAGGCTGACTCGAGTTCAGAACGGAGACGCGACAGCTCTTGTGGAGTCACTTCCGGTTTTTTAGAAGCGTCTTGCGTCATCTTGCTCTGCAACTCCGAAATCTTCTTGTTCAGCTCCGCGGCTTCGTTTTGGGCATTCCGTGCGTCTGCCAATGCGGCTCGCGCAGCACGCTCAGCCTCTTCAACAGCTAATCTCCCTTCGTTGGAATCCCAGAAAGTTTTCAACTCGTCTTCATACTTCTTTGCCTTGGCCAGCGCCTCCCGTGCGTCTGCTTCCATGACTCTGATGCGTCGCGTCTCATTCTTGTATTGGGATTCAAGCTCGCGGCGATAACGATCGGTATCAACCTTGATTTTTCTAATCTCAAAGGCGGCATCTCGTTCTGCAATTTCTGCTTCTCGCTCAACCTGACGAATCATCGTTGTCAACTCGGAGACGCGCAAATTCAGCCCTGCATTTTCCTCCCTCAAAGCCTTGACGCGTTCTTCGAGAGCGTCTGCACGCATATCATTCCGCTCAAGAGCCTTGTTGGCCGCCTTAAGCTCTGCGACCGAACGCTCTAGTGTTGCGATTTTTTGCTTGAGACGATCGACTTGTTCGTAAGCCTCATTCTTAGCAATCTCTTCAGATTTCAAGCGCTTTTGAAGTTTGCTCACTTCTTCGGCGAATGAAGTGTTTTCCTTTTCAAGCTCGATGATGCGTTCATTCGCCTTGCCATCAACGTCTGCCAATTGGTAAGCGTATTCCAACTCTGCTTGCTCTGAGCTAGATTGAAGCTCTCCTAGTTCCACTTCGAGTTGTGCAGTTCTTTTGTTTGCTGCCTCAACCTGTGCTTCTAACTCTGAAATACGCTCTGCACTCTCAGCCTGCGCGCTTAACTTGACCGCCTCTAACTCGTCCTGAAGCGCTGCCGCGCGCTCGCGTTCGCTCTCGACAGATTGCTTCAGAGAAGAGATTTCCATATTCTGCTTATCCAATTCTGCTTTGGCGCTCTCCAACTGTGACACCGCGTCACGTAGCTGTGCTTCGTTCTCTCGCCCGCTCTCTTTCATGGCCTCGACAGATCGCTTCGCCATGAACGCGTCAATGTTCTTGAGCCAAATGTCCCTGTCCATGCCAACAAAAGTCTCAATGGTAGGCGGTGCAGATGTCTCAGCCATCTGTGATGCTTGCTGTTCCTTGCGCTTCTCCATGAATACATCAATGTTCTTGAGCCAACTGTCCCTATCCATGCCAACAAAAGTCTCAATGGTAGGCGGTGCAGATGTCTCAGCCATCTGTGATGCTTGCTGTTCCTTGCGCTTCTCCATGAATACATCAATGTTCTTGAGCCAACTGTCCCTATCCATGCCAACAAAAGTCTCAATAGTAGACGGCACTTCGTCGACTTTTTGGGCCATTTGCTGTGCTTCCTTGGCTTCAGCCTGGGCTTTCGCTTCCATTTCAGCCCTCTTCACTTCCGCTTCTACCAGACGCTCGCGTTCTTCTTGCGCAGCCTCGGCCTTGGCTTCACGCTCGCGCTGTTGGCGTTCACGCTCAGCTTGTGCAGCCTTAGCCTTGGCTTCACGCTCAGCTTGTGCAGCCTCGGCCTTGGCTTCACGCTCGCGCTGTTGGCGTTCACGCTCAGCTTGTACCGCTCGCGCTTTGGCTTCACGCTCAGCTTGTGCAGCCTTAGCCTTGGCTTCACGCTCAGCTTGTGCAGCCTTGGCCTTGGCTTCACGCTCGCGCTGTTGGCGTTCACGCTCGATTTGCGCAGCACGCACCTTGGCTTCTTTTTCTCTCGCCGCTTGTATTTTGGCTTGCTCCTCCATCGCCTTGAGCTGTTTCTGACGAACGTTTTCTGCGTCGCGAGACTTGAAGTATATCTGAATCGCTTGACGCACGGACTGCGGCACGTCGGACGCCGGCGTCGCTTCGACGCCTGCAATCACTTTGCAAATAGCCTTGTCAAGTTTTGCGTTCGTCGCCGCGACGCGACCAGCGAATTCAGCCGCACCCGAAACTTGAGAAAAGCTCTCCGCAAAGTTGATTCGCAGCAGCTGTCTTCCTTCGAGAGTCGTCAGCAACTTTCGATATACGGTGCCATAGTACAACGTCACGAATAAACCGACAACTTGCTCAAACGCAGCAAGCGGAGGATTCGATTCTAGGCTTTCAAGAACGGCATCGATCGAAACCGTCGACGTGATCGTCGCGAGAGCTATCCCCGCCACAGCGAGCTCCGCGACACCGCGTCGCATCGCGGTATCGCGAAGCTTTAGGTATTCGTCCCAATCCAAATCGTCGTCGAAATCAATACGTCCTTCCAGCGTCAAGTCTTCCAAAAGCGAAGACGTCTCGCTCGCCGCTTTGTTCGTCAACGACTTGACCGCCCGATCCGCCTGCTTCTCATCGATCGCTGGGAAAATCTTCGACAACCGTTCCACGACGACGACGTCCAAAGCCATTCCAGACGACGAAGAAGACGCGGACGAAGACAAAGACGAAGAACCGCCCACCTCGTCCACCAACGCCTTACCCAAACTCTTCGCATCCGCCGTCGAGATCCCATCCTCGCGCGCGCCATCCGTTCCCTTCTCATTCTCCTCCCCTTCGTTCGCCGCCGATGACGACGAGGACGCAATCAAACGCCTACCGCGCGTCTTCGTATTCCGCGTCCTTCTATTCGGTTTCGCCGTCGCTCGAGTCGCCTTCGCCCCGTCTCTCGCGACGACGCGTCGTCCGGACCCCACCGCCGCCGTCGCCTCCAACGCCGACATCACGTCTCAGCGCAATCACCACCAGCGCTCGTCGAGCGATTCCAATCCCGTCCGTCGTCAGTCGCACCGCGAAAGCGCCGCTCGACTTTGGGCTCTTTTCAAAAATCCAATCAGTCAACCGACTGTGACCGATTTGATTCGTTTCGAATCGAATCGTTCGACTTTCGACTTTCGACGAAACTTCCCTCCCCGACGCGACTCGACTCGACTCGATCGTCCGTTATCCGTCCGTCCGTTATCCGTCCGTCCGCTCCGGGTCGGCCGAAGACTGCCGCCATCGGGTCACCGAACGACGCTGGATGGATAGACGCTGTCGCCGAGCGGACGTCCCTAGTAGATCGATGATA